>Ga0080064_1001427_pt1 | contig 48283 bp, 44 predicted proteins | sample Subgrocontami54m_FD_69260 | JGI IMG/M metagenome (GOLD analysis project Ga0080064, IMG submission 69260) | Subsurface groundwater microbial communities from S. Glens Falls, New York, USA - GMW46 contaminated, 5.4 m (SPADES assembly) (version 2) ...
CCGGAGGGGCGGGCGACCATCTCAACGATCCTGTCCGCTCACGGGGTTACGCTCGAAGACGTGCGGAGGCGCGCATGAACAACTTCGCGAAAAACAAAGCTAAAGACGGATAGGGATCCAAACAGTGGACTCCCGTCTCCGTGCCAAGTGGTGGGATCTAGGATTTCGTTGGGATGTCGGATTTGGGATCTTGGATTTGGCCCCCGCCCCGTCTCACTTCTTCTCCACAGCCGCCAGCGCTTCCTTGATCACCGGGTCGTCCGGCGGCGCGAGCTTCGACGCCATCCGGATGTGGAACGCGGCGCGGTCCTTGTCGCCGCGGCCCAGGTAGACGCGCCCCAGGTTCACCATCGTGTAGGGCTCGTTTTCCCGCAGGTCGAGCGCGCGGCGGAAGCAGGCCTCCGCCAGGTCCCACTCCTTGTCGTGGAGATGGCACTCCCCCAGTCCGTTCACCGCGTCGGGGTCCGACGGGCCGAGGCGCACCGCCTTCTCCGCCGCCGTCCGCGCCTCGGCGAACTTCTTCTGGCGACGGAGCGCCAGGCCGTACCAGTGCCACGCCGCGCCCCATTCCGGAACCTTCGTGACCATCTCTTTCAGGCGGCGGACCGCCTCCGTCGTCTGCCCCGCCACCACCGCGTCCTTGCCGACCTGGAACACCCCCTTCAGGTACTCCGGGTCCTCGATCTGCCGCGCGCAGTCGCGCGCCTCGCCCGCGAGCGGCCCCGACGGGGTCAGCTCCAGGAACTTCCTCCACATCGTGAGCGCCTGCTTCAGCTTCCCGTGCCGACGGAGGTAGAACGCCACGAGGTGGTGCGACGGTGCGTAGTTCCCGTCGCACTCGATCGCGCGCAGGAAGTGGTGCTCGGCCAGGACCGTGTGCTCCGCCCGCGCCTCGTCGATCAGGCTCGGCCACTCCGCCTGCGCGAGCAGGTGGTGGCACCGCGCGACGTGGTGGTGCGCCTCCGCCGACCTCGGACGCAGCCCCACGTGCAGGCGGAACCGCTCGAGCGCCTCCGTCGGCTTCTTCTGCTCCTCGAGCTCCAACCCCTCCTGCGCGAGCTGTCGGTCGTGCCCGGGGCGCCCAGCCAGGTAGAACGTCCGGTACTCCTCGCACTCCGGGTGCTCGGGGAGCGTGGAGAGCACCCGCGCGATACCGCGCAGGAAGTCGTCCACCGTGAGGCTCCCCTCCTGCACCGAGCGGTCGAGGTCCTTCTCCTGCACCGGGATCGGGAAGTCCTCCGGGGGCTCGTACTCGCCGATCTTCACCTGCCCCCCTTCCTTGAGCCGCACGAAGCGGATGTCGGAGAGGGACTTCGTGGCCTGGACGCGGGCTTCGATGCTGTCCATCGCTCCTCCCTGGGCGGTTTCGGCCCCCAAGGAATAGCACGAAGCGCGCGCCGTGCCAACCGTCACTCGATCGGGGCCTCGTAGATCCGGTAGCGCTTGTAGAGGCGCGCGCCCATCGTCTCGAGGATCCCGTTCATCTGCCGGTTGTCCTCGAGGATCCAGGAGAGCTCCCCGCCCGGGTACTTCGGCGCGCGGTCGATCAGCTCGAAGATGAGGAGCCCCTCGATTCCGCGCTTCCTGAACTCGGGGACGACCCCGAGCGTGATAATGCGGCAGGTGCGGATCTTCCGGGCGTGCCAGAGGATTTTGAGCAGACCGAAGGGAAAGAGCCGCCCGTTCGCGTGAATGAGCGCGAGGTTCAGGTCGGGCAGGCCGAGGATGAACCCCGCCGGCTTCCCGTCCGACTCCGCGACGAAGGCCAGCTCAGGCACGATCACCGGCTTCAGGTTCTTCCCCATATGGCGGAACTCCGCCTCCGTCATCGGGACGAACCCCCAGTTCTTCTCCCAGGCGCGGTTGTAGATCCCGTGGACGAGGCCCACCTCCTCGTCGAATCGCGAGAGGTCCAGGGAGCGGAAGGTCACCTTGTGCCGCTCTTTGACCCTCTGCGTCACGCGGCGGAGCTGGTCGAGCTTCACGATGTCCTGATCGCAGTACCAGGCGTACAGGTCCTTCGCCTTCGCCAGCCCCACGCGCTCCATGAGCGACAGGTAGTAGCGCGGGTTGTAGGTCATCATGATCACGGGCGGCGAGTCGAACCCCTCGATCAGCATCCCGCACGTCTCGTTCGTGGAGGGGTTCACGGGGCCGCGGAGCGTCGTCATCCCCCTGGCGCGCCCCATCTCCTTCGCGCGGTCGACCAGCGCGCGCGCGACCGCGACGTCGTCCACGCACTCGAAGAAGCCGAAGTGGAGCGTCCGCTCGCCGTGGAACTCGTTGTGCGACCGGTCGAGGATCGCCGCGATCCGCCCGATCGCGACCCCCTCGCTCCACGCGAGGTACATCTCCATCTCGGCGTGCTGGAAGAAGGGGTTCTTCGCGGGGTCGAGGAGCGTCTCCTGATCGAGTAGGAGCGGCGGGACCCAGTTCTTGTCCCACGCGTAGATCGCCCACGGGAGGCGGATGAAGGCCCTACGGTCGGCCCGGGTGGTGACGGGGCGGATCTCCATCTATCGCGCGAGGGGGGCCTTCGCGGGCTCGGGCTTCACGAGCCCCGCCTCGCGGCCCACGCGGGAGACGATCTCGATCACCCGGTCGAGGATCTCGACGGTGTGCGTCGCCATGTAGCTCGTGCGGAGGAGGCCGCAGCCGGGTTCCACCGCGGGCGCGACGACGGGGTTCGTGAAGACGCCCGCCTCGAACAGCACGCGCCAGACCTGGAAGACCTTGAGGTCGTCCCCCACGACGAACGGGATGACGCTCGACTCGGTGCCGCCGATCTCGAGACCGAGTCCGACGAAGGCGTCCTTCATCTTGCGGACGTTTCGCCACAGCGTGGCGCGCCGCTCCGGCTCCCCCTCGATGATGTCGAGCGCGGCCAGGGCCACCGCGACCGCCGACGGCGGCATGCTGGCGCTGAAGATCAACTCGCGCGAGGTGTGCTGGATGTAGTGGAGGACGTCCGCGTCCCCCGCGATGAACCCGCCCAGCGATGCGAACGACTTCGAGAAGGTCCCCATCAGGAGGTCGACCTCGTCCTGCACGCCGAAGTGCTCGGCCGTGCCGCGCCCGTTTTCCCCCATCACGCCGACGCCGTGGGCGTCGTCGACCATGAGGCGCGCGCCGTACTTCTTCTTGAGCTCGACGATGCGCGGGAGGTCGGCGAGGTCCCCCTCCATGCTGAAGACCCCGTCCGTCACGATGAGGACGCCCCGCTTCCCGCCGTGCTGCTGAAGGAGGCCCTCCAGCTCGTCCATGTCGTTGTGGCGGTACTTCAGCGTCTTGCCGAACGACAGGCGGCAGCCGTCCACGATGCTCGCGTGGTTGCCGCGGTCGGAGAGGATGATGTCGTCCTTCCCGACGATCGAGGAGATGACGCCGAGGTTCGTCTGGAACCCCGTGCTGAAGAGGAGCGCGGCGCCCTTCCCCGTGAACCGTGCGAGGCGCTCCTCGAGCTCCTGATGCAACTCGATGGTGCCGTTGAGGAAGCGCGATCCCGTACACCCGCTGCCGTACTTCTCGACGGCGCGAACGGCCGCGTCCAGGACCTTGGGGTGCTGGGTGAGTCCGAGGTAGTTGTTCGAGCCGATCATGATGACCTTGCGGCCATCGATGATCACCTCGGGCCCCGTGGCGGACTGGATCGGGCGGAAATAGGGATAGAGCCCGGCCGCCTGGAGTTCCTTCGCGCGTTGGAAGGAGCCTATCTTGTCGAACAGGTCCATCGACACCCTCCTCTTCGCAGCGGTCCTAGGGCGGCTCGGACCCCTTCCGGTGCGAAGAGACCATATCCCAAAGTCGGAGCTATTTATCACCGCGGAAGGCGTCCGGCAAGAGAAAACTTGCCGGTCCGGGCCCGCGTGGCTATAGACGTGTGCGCTCACAGGGGGATCGGGATGCTCGTTCTGGTCACAGGCGGTACCGGGTTCATCGGCAGCCACCTCGTAGAGGCCCTGCTGGCGCGAGGGGACCGCGTGCGCTGCTTGGTCCGCTCGCGGAAGGCCCTCCGGTGGCTGGAGGGGCTCGAGGTGGAGCTGGCGGAGGGCTCGATCGAGGACCCCGCCGCCTGCCGCGCGGCGGTCGAGGGGGTCGACGTCGTCCACCACGTCGCGGGTCTGATCGCCTCCGACGAGGCGGGGTTCATGCGCGCGAACGCGGAGGGGACGCGGAACGTCCTCGAGGCCTGCGTCGTGAAGGCCCCGGCCGTCCGCCGCGTGGTCGTCGTCACGAGCCAGGCTGCCGCGGGGCCGTCGCCGGACGGCCTCCCCGTCACGGAGGCCCGGCCGCCCCAGCCCGTCTCCGGGTATGGCCGCAGCAAGGCGGAGGCGGAGCGGATCGCCGCGACGTATCGGGACCGCCTCCCCGTCGCCATCGTGCGCCCCCCCGTGGTCTTCGGCGCACGAGACACGGCACTCCTCCCGTACATCAAGATGATCGACTGGTGGATGCAGCTCTTCGTTGGGCGCGGGAAGAGCCTCTCCATCGTGTACATCCGGGACCTGGTCGAGGGGCTCCTCGTCGCGTCGGAGCACCCCCGCGCGGTCGGGGGGACCTACTTCGTGTGCAACGAGCGCCCCTACACGTGGGAGGAGCTCGGCGACGCCGCAAAGCAGGCGCTCGGCCACGGCGCGTTCAACGTGCGCATCCCCGATCTCGTCGTGCACGCGGCGGCCTCCGTCGTCGAGGACGTATCGAGGCTGCTGGGCAAGCACAGCCTCTTCAACCGCGACAAGGCCGGGGAGGTCTGCCAGCCCTCCTGGATCTGTGATCCCGGCCTCGCCGCGCGCGAGCTCGGGTTCCGCTGCCGCACGCCGCTCGTCGACGGATTCCGGGAGACGATCGCCTGGTACCGCAAGGCGGGGTGGCTTTCGTAAAGTGTTGACGCGCCACGGCCCCGGTGCTTAAAACCCCCCTTCCGTCAGACCCCCGAGGAGAGCCCGATGGGAAAGGCCGACACCCAGAAGATGGAGGCCCACTTCAGCGTCGTGCTGGTCGAGGTCCCGCAGGAGGGGCTGGGCGAGACCGCCGCGGCCCTCGGCGAGGCCCTCCACATGCACGCGGACGCCGCGAAGCAGGTCCTCTCGACGGCGCCGGTCGTGCTCTTTCGCGACCTCGCGAAGCCGGAGATCCGCGCGCTCAAACCGAAGCTCATCGAGCTCTCCAGGCGGGGCGTCGAGTTCCGGATCACGCCGCGGCCCGCGGACTCCCTCCCCTCGGTGAACTGGCCGACGAAGCCCGGATTTGCGCAGTCGGGAGGCGGGGAGTTGCTCCCGAGCGTGACGTTCGAGTGGCAGCAGCACGCGTTCGTCTGCCCGGGGTGCGGGGAGGCGTTCGTCATCCGCCCGATCGGCAAGCCGGTGATCACGAAGCGTGAGGAGGTGAAGACGACGCCGACGACGACGCCCGCGCCCGCGCCGAAGCCGGCCCCTCCGAAGGAGGAAAAGAAGCCCGCGCCGCCGCCTCCGAAGCCCGCCCCGGCAAAGACTGCCGCGAAGAAGGTCGAGGTGGTGGAGGAGATCGAGGAGATCCAGGAGATCTCCGAGCCGCTGGAGGTGGTGGACGAGATCGAGGAGGTCCAGGAGATCTCCGAGCCGTCGGAAGAGGTCGAGGAGATTGAGGAGATCCAGGAGATCTCCGACTCGGAACCGATCGAGGAGGTCGAGGAGATCGCGGAGGCGGGCAATGACCTCGAGATGATCGACCTCGACGAGGCGCCGAAGAAGCCGGCGCCTGCCGCCAAGAAGCCGCCCGAGAAGAAGGCCGCGCCGCCCCCGAAGCCCGAGCCGAAGAAGCCGCCGGAGCGGAAGCCCGCGAAGAAGGGCGGGGACGACGACGACGGAGGCGAGATCGCCTACAGCGTGTTCCTCTCCCGCATCCCGACCCCCGACAAGCAGATGCAGGCCGCGAAGATGATCTGCGAGATCCGGGGCGTCTCGATGGGCGAGGCGAAGGACCTGGCGGCGCGCATGGTGATCCCGGTCGTGAAGGACGTCTCGAAGGAAGAGGCGGAGCAGTGCCTGGATCGGTTCAAGAAGCTGAAGATCCAGGGCCGCATCACGAAGAAGAAGTAGGAGGCGGCGCGTCTGGCGGTAGCGTCAACGCACGTCGGGTGACGCGGATCCGGACGGATGAACCGACGGGAGCCAGCAAGGCAAATCCGTGGCCGGTGACTCGGGCGCCGAACCACTGCTCCCCGAGCACCGCCAGATGCCACTTGAATTCGTGAACCTACGCGACGTCGCGTCCGAATTGGGGTCCTGCACCATCGAAGCGCTTGTGGGCCCTCCACTCTCGTCGCTCCTCCAGTTCTTCGAGGGAGTCCGTGCCCGCGGAGGCGCGGACATCCTGACCACACCCTCGACTGCAGCCCACACGGCGGGTATGCTATCTGGCACCCTTATACGTACGCTCTTGAGATCCAAATCATGACCATCAGCCTGCTTCAGGACGTGAAGACGGTCAGCGAGCTCAAGCGACAGTTGAAGGCGATCTTCGAGCAGCTTCACCGCACTCACAGGCCGATCGTCGTAACGGTGAACGGCAAGCCCGACGTCGTGCTCCTCGACGCGGCGACCTTCGAGCGGAGGCTGCAAGCCCTCAACCTGGCACCCCTGCTGGCCGAGGCCGAGGCGGACATCCGCAAGGGACGTACGCGCCCGGCAAAGGAGTTCCTGAAGGAGTTGCGGCGTGGCACGAAGGTACCACGTTAGGACGACCCGGGCCTCCGAGGCGGACATCGTCGCGACCAGGGACTACATCGCAGCCGACTCGCCGGGAGCGGCGGTGACCTGGGTCGAGGAGGTCAGCCGCCCTGAAAGGCCGCCCCATCCTGAGGTATCACGCCGTCGGCACCACCGCCACTCCGCCGTCGGGCAGCGGAACGACCGCGATCGGCGTCCCGTAGCACGCCGTGAGCGTCTCCGCGCGCATCACCTCCGCGGGCGCGCCGCGCCCGGCGAGACGCCCTGCCGCCAGGAGCGCCACGTCGTCCGCAAATCGCGACGCAAGCCCCAGGTCGTGCGTCACCACGCCGACCGCGAGCCCCCGGTCGCGCGCAAGCGTGCGAAGCAGGCGGAAGGCCTCCACCTGGTGCCGCACGTCGAGGTACACGGTCGGCTCGTCGAGCAGCAGCACGCCGGGCTCCTGCGCGAGCGCCATCGCGAGGAACACGCGCTGCCGCTCCCCCGCCGAGAGGGCATCCACCCGGCGGTCGGCGAGCGTCTCCAGCCCCGTCTCGAGGATCGCCGTCGCCGCCGCGAGGCGGTCCACCTCCGACTCGAACTGGAAGGTCCCGACGTGCGGCAGCCTCCCCATGAGGACCACCTCGCGGACCGTATACGGGAAGGCGCAGGCGCTCTCCTGCGCCAGGAAGGCCAGGGCGCGGGCGCGCTCGCGCCCCGGGATCGAGTGGAGCGGCCGATCGTCGAGCTTCACCTCGCCCCGGGACGGCCGCAGGAGGCCGGCGAGCACGCGAAGGAGCGTCGACTTCCCCGCGCCGTTCGGCCCGACCACGGCGAGCACGCGGCCGGGCTCGACCGCGACGGACACCCCCGCGAGCGCCGGGGCGGCGTGGCCGTACGAGAAGGAGACGTCGTTGGCGGCAATGCGGGTCATGAGGATCGACGACGCAGAATCAGGAAGAAGAGCGGTCCCCCCAGGATCGCCGTGACGATGCCCACGGGCAGTTCCTGCGGGAAGAGCGTCCGCGCGGGGATGTCGCAGAGCACGAGGAGCGTGCCTCCCCCCAGAAAGCAGGCGGGGACGAGGAGGCGGTGGTCGGCGCCGAAGAGCCGTCGGAACCCGTGCGGCAGCAGGAGCCCCACGAACCCGATGACGCCCGCAATCGCGACGGCGATCGCGGTGGCGAGCGACGAGAGGAGGAAGGCCGTCCACCTCACGCGACCCACGGGGACCCCGAGCGCGCGGGCCTGCTCGTCCCCGAGCGTCAGCGCGTCGAGCGGGCGCGCGAGCCAGAACGTCAGCACCGCACAGATCGCCACCGAGACCGCGAGGAGCGCCGCGGCGCCGGTCGCCAGGAATCCCCCCCCGCTGAGATCCCCCAGCAGCCACGCCTCGATCCGCGGGAGCTTGTTCGGATCCGCCTTCACCGTGATGAGGAGGACGAGCGCGGTGAAGACGTAATTGGCGATCACGCCGATCAGGAGGAGCGACTGCGTCGGGAGCGCCCCGCGCCCCACCGCGCCGGCCGAGACCAGCGCTACGGAGAGGAGCGACCCGAGGAAGGCCATCACGGGGATGCAGACGACCTGGCTCTGGCGTAGCGTCTCCACCCAGCCCCACGTCGCCCCGGCGTCCTCCAGGAGGACGATTCCGACGACGGCCCCGAAGGCCGCGCCGCCGCTCGTCCCGAGCACGAACGGGTCGGCGAGCGGGTTACGGAAGAGGGCCTGGAGGACGACGCCCGCCGTGGCGAGGGCGCCCCCCGCGAGCAACCCCACGAGGACGCGCACCAAGCGGATCTGGATGATCGTTGTCCAATCGACCTGCGTCGCCTTCCCTTGCAGGACCCTCGTCGCGATGTCCTCCGAGCCGATGGAGACCCCGAGGATCGAGACGCAGAGCGCCACCAGGGCGAGAGCGCCGATCGTCCACGCCCAGCGTCGGGCCGTGAGGGGACGGGTCATCTCCCCCCCTCCGTACCGCGCGCGAAGGCGTCCGGATGGAGGTGCCGCGCGAGGTGCTCGATCGCCTGCACCATCCTCGGCCCCGGGCGGTTCGTGAGGTCGGGGTCGATCGCGTGGACGCGGCCGTCCTTCACCGCCGCGACGTCCGTCCAGCGACTCCAGAAGGCCACCACCTGATGGTCCGCCTCACGCTCGTTGCCCATGGTGCTGTCGAGGATGACCTCGGGGTTCCGCGCGAGGAAGTCCTCCAGGCCGTAGCGCGCCCACCCCTGCGCGTCGCCGCAGGCGTTCTCGGCGTTGGCCAGGGCGAGCAGGTCGTCGAGGTAGGTCCCGGCGCCCGAGACGAAGAGCGGCTCGTGCCCGACGACGAGGGCGCAGCGCACCCGCGGGCAGCCCGCAAGCGTCTTCACGAGCGCATCGCGGTCCTGTTCGATCTTCTTCACGACCGCCTCGGCCGCGGCCTCCTCGCCCAGCCACCCGCCGATCCGGCGAATTCCGGCGAGCGCGTCGGCGAACGTCCCCGGCTCCATCTCCTCCACACGGAACCCGAGGCGGCGGAGCTTCTCGTAGTTGTCGGACTTTCCGAGCGCGGGCGCCAGGATCAGGTCGGGCTGCAACGCGACGAGCTGTTCGAGGTTGGGCTGTCCCAGCCCCCCGACGACGGGGAGGCGCTCCGCCTCGGGCGGGAAGTTGCACCACTGGGAGCGGCCGACGAGGCGGTCGCCTGCGCCGAGCGCGAAGACGACCTCGGTGTAGACGGGGGCGAGGCAGACGATGCGCCGCGGCGGGCCGCTCGGCGGGGCGGCCGGCGGCTCGTGCGGCCAGAGCGCCAGGGCCAGGGCGACGCCCAGGAGGCCGACGGGCAGGACCCACAGGAGGCGTTTCACGCGGCTGCGCTCCGGTCGCACGGACAAAGGGACGGCACGATGCGGTCCGGCGCGCGGAGCGTCAAGCGTTTTGCGGACCGCGGTCTGTCCAGGCGCGCAGCGCCTCGATCTCGTGCTCGAAGCCCCACTCGCAGGCGAGGGCGTGGCCGGCCTGGTGGCCGTCGACCTCGCCGCGGTCCGTGGGTCCCTCCAGCTCCCCCGCCGCGTAGAGCTTCCGGAACCCGATCATGTCCTCCGCGAGGAAGAGGACCACGGCGCCGAGCGCGGCCTCGCGCGACATGCCGTTCATCTCGGGCTGGAGGACGTGGATCGTCACTGGGACGGGTGAGCTGCCCGGGGCCTCGACGAAGAGGTTGAGGACGGGCCCCGGCTGGCTGTCGGTGATCATCATGGCCGCCTGGGCGTCGGAGAACTCCTCGACGACGTCCTCGGGGAGTCGCTCGATGACCTCCCAGACGTACGATTCGAGGCGCTCGTCCGCGACGAGGATCGAGTCGCCGAAGACCTCCTGGCTGTCCATGCTCACTGTCCCTTCACGACGAAGATCCAGTCCTCCTGCGGGGGGCCGGGACTCCCGCTCCCGCAACTCAGGGCGGCCGCGTCCAGATGCGCTTCGTGCTCGACCTTGACCCAGCCCGTGACCTTCGACCAGGCGAGCTCCCCGATCGGGAACAGCGGCTTCGAGCCGAAACCCGAGCAGGGGCGATCGAGGGTCCCCGGCTCGCCGTACCTCTTCAGGGTCGCCCAGACGACACCCTCGACGTCGCGGCCGGACTTCGCGACCTCCTGTGCGGCCATCCCAAGCTGCTCCAGGACCTCCTTGCCGCCCGCCCAGGCGTACGCGCGGAGTGTCGGTGCCCGGTCGCGTTCGGTGACCAGCCCCTGTGGGGTCCCGAGCACGGCGTCGTTCACGCGGACATCGAACGTATAGGTCTGGAACAGGATGTCCTGCCCCTCGCGCGAGACGACGAACGGATAGGACGTCTCGACCGATTCTCCCGGCGGGATCTCGTCGGGCAGGACGGAGAACTCCCACGTCGGCGTCTCGATTTGCCCCGAGAGCGTTCGTCCCGTCCTCGTGGCCTCGAACAGGATCGACGACGGGGGCGCCAGGCGCACGTCCACCGGTGTCTTCACCCCGTCCGCCGCATACCGATACGCCTCGTACGCCTCCCACGGCGGATGGAGGACGGTAATCGTCTGACCGGTCTTGTTCTTGAACGTCACGACCACGGTGATCATGTCGTCGGTGGGTCCGAGGCGGTAGACGCGGTCCTCCTCGAGGCGCGCGGTGATTTCGAGATACGTCCCCTCTCCCGTAGGCTCGGGGAGCGCGACGCGCGGGAGGGGCGGCACCTCGCGGCCCGCGACGAAGTCCTTGCCGTACTTGTTCCACCACGCCGGCGCGGGGCCCTTGTCGATCCCCCACGGCCAGCCGGTGACCTCCGCGAGGGCCCACTCGCAGTTCTTCCTGACCTCGCGGGAGGGATCCTGGAGCCGCTTCACGAGGTCCGAGGCGGTCCGTCGGACCTTCAGCCGCGCCAACTCGATCGCGGCATTCGCGCGATCGCGCCACTCCTTTGCGTGGTGCAGGCGATGCACGTAGTACGCCGCCTCCAGGTCGCGCCTGAGAAGCACCGCGGCGACCGCGAGGACGACCAGGAGGCCGCCGAAGAAGAGGAGGGCCCGTCTGCGTTTCATCGCCGGTCAGCCTACGCATGCGCACCGAACCGGTCAAGGACGCCGGCCTCGGAGGGGTCGAGGTCCCGGATTTGTTCCGTGCCTCCTGACGGAATCCGTTAAACTCCCCCTGGGATTCCCTGCTTCTTCCCCTGGACGAGCAGGAGGGAGCCTACATGCCGGTGACATGCCAACGCTGCGGCGGGACCTTCGCGGAAACGGAGGTCGGCGACCGCTTCCACGGGACCTGTCCGAAGTGCCTCGCCGCAGCGGCCATCGGGAGCACGGCGGGTGCGCCGCAGACGCCGGCGGACGACCTCCCCTTGTTCGCCCCCGGCCAGACGTTCCAGGGTCTGGAAGTCGTCGAGCGGATCGGCGCCGGCGGGATGGGCGTCGTGTACAAGGCGCGCCAGCCCAATCTCGATCGCCTTGTGGCGCTCAAGGTCCTCCCCCGCCACCTCGCGGGCGACCCCGATTTCGTCGAGCGCTTCCGCCGCGAGGCGAAGGCCCTCGCGTCGCTCTCCCATGCGAACATCGTCGGCGTGCACGACTTCGGCGTCGCCGGCGACGTCCCCTACCTCGTGATGGAGTACGTCGACGGTGTGAACCTGCGCGCGCTCCTCGGGGAGAAGAGGCTGGCGCCCGAGCAGGCCTTCAAGATCGTGCCGCAGCTCTGCGACGCGCTCGAATATGCGCACGAGGAGGGGATCGTCCACCGCGACATCAAGCCCGAGAACATCCTGGTGGACCGGAAGGGGCGCGTGAAGATCGCCGACTTCGGCCTGGCGAAGATCCTCGGCGGGGACCGCACGGCGCTCTCCCCCATCACGCGGACCGGCCACGTCATGGGGACGCCGACGTACATGGCGCCGGAGCAATACGAGGACCCGAAGCGCGTCGACCACCGCGCCGACATCTACTCGATGGGCGTGGTCTTCTACGAGATGCTCACGGGAGAGCTCCCGATGGGGATCTTCGCGCCGCCGTCGCAGAAGGTGCAGATGGACGTCCGCTTCGACGAGGTGGTCCTCAAGGCCCTCGCAAAGGAGCCGGAGCGGCGGTACCAGCATGCGAGCGAGGTGAAGAACGAAGTGACGCGGATCACGGTCTCCGCGCCCGCGACGAAGTCCGACGAGGAAGTCCAGCGGAACGCGAAGAAGGTCATCCGGCTCGCCAAGCGCGCGCAGTTCTTCGCCGTGCTCGCAATCATGTTGATCGGCGTCGCGATGTACCAGATGGGCTCCTCGATCTGGGAGTCGCTCAGGTCCTCGTACGCGAAGGGGCCCTCCTCGGGCCCCGCCGCTCCGTCCCAGACCCTCCCCGCGTGGATCGCGCGGCTCGAGATCCCGCCGGACGACATCCCGGGCGTCTGCACGCTGTCCGCGGCCTCCTGCAGCGGAGTGGCTGACGTCGATCTGCGACGCGTGGCCTCCGGCCTGCACAACGCGAACCTCGAGCCGTTCGACCGGACGGCGATCCGCTCCGCCCGCCTCGTGATTCTCGATCCGGGGCCGATCGGCTTCGTCGCGTTCGAGGCGAAAGACGCCCCGATGGCCGAGGCCCTTGCCGCGTCGGTGGGTCGCGATCAGGACCTGCCCCGCTGGTCCTGGACGAGGGGGACGCAGGGCGTCGTCGCGTTCCTGTCCCCCGGAACGAGGCCCCCCGCCAAGGCTGGCGAGCCCTCGACGCTCCACGAGCCGAAGGACCCCGAGCTGATCGCGGCCTTCGAGCAGCTCGCAAACTGGCTCGCGGCGAGGCTCGGCGCGAAGCAGCCCTTCAAGCCCCGCACGGCGTGGGACGTGCTCCTGTCCGAGAACGACCTGCCGATCGGCGTCTCGATCGAGAGGTCGGCCGGATGGTCAGCCGACACCGGGGAGGAAGGCAAAGAGCTCCTCGCGGAGCTCCAGACGCTCCTCGAGGGGTTCAAGCCCGAGGGCATCGCCAAGGCCGCCTGGCTCCGCACGAGCCCCGTGCGGACGGGCTTGGTGGCTCTCGACATGCCGAAGCGCTCGGATCGGCTGCGCCACATCGAGTCGCTCGGCCCGTCGTCGGAGTGGCGCCGCGTGGCGGTCTTCGGGACGGTGGTCGTCGTCTGCCAGCGCGAAGGGACCAGTGCGCTCGCCCTGGAGGAGTACGCGTTCGTGAAGTCGCGGTGGGAGCAGAGAGTCGGCCTTGCGCCAACCGATGAGACGCGCCTCCCCGAGGCCTTGCGGGACGCGGCGGCCATTCCCGAGGAGCTTGCTACAACGCTCCAGATGGGGCAGTCGATGCGGTCGCTGGACGACCTCTTGGACGCGCGGCTCACGTCACTCCTGCTCCAGGTGCGAAGTGTGGCCGACGTGGAGCGGGCCCAAGTCAACGCGGGCGGGAAACTGTACACCACGATGAGGTCCAAGGGACGCTGGATCGACGGGGAGCCACGGATGTCCGTCCTCCACCCCTCGTTCGTGAAGTCGATCCGGGACGGGATGATCGAGGTCGAGGTGCCCGAGGCGATCCGATTCACCGTGGGCTTCGCGACGAGGCGCGGCGAGGTCGTCGAGTTCCGTCTCCCGAAGTCGGATCGACGACTCCTTCGCGACGACGGCGCTTGGAGCATCCTGCCGATGCGAAAGGCGGACGCACGAGTCTCCATCGCCTCCGAGGAGGCGGATGCGCGCTTCCTGCTCGACCGGATCGCGCGGCTCGCCGGGGCGGACCTGGTCTGCGGAGACTGGCCCACGACGCGCGTGCGCATCCAGCTTTCGGACGCCCCGTGGGCGGAGGCCCTGGCCTCCACGGCGTCCGCTGCGGGGGCCGAGGCCCTGGTCGACGGATCGGGCGTCGTTCGCGTGCGTCGCAAGGTACCGTTCGCAAGGAAGGCCCCGCAGCGGCCCGCGCCCGCGCCGGACGACCCGCGCGTGACGCTGGATGTCGAGCAGGCCGACGTCCGCGAGACGATCCTCCGCTTCGCCGAGGCCGGCCGCGCCAACGTGGTGATGGCGGAGCAGGTCCGGGGCCGGTGCTCGGCGCGCCTCGTGGACGTCCCGTGGTGCGAGGCCCTGTGCGGGGTCGCCGACGCGTCAGGGAACGTCGCGTGGCGCGACCGCGCGGGGATCATCCGTGTGACGCAGGCATGGAAGGGAGACCTCCAGGGCGAGCAGGCGGCCCCTGCGCCCGTGGCGGCGGATGCGCCGCGCGTGACCATCGACCTCCGCGACGCCGACCTCCGTGAAGTGATCACGCTCCTTGCGCGGCAGGCGGGGAAGAACGTCGTACTGGGCGTGGAAGACTCTCGCCGAATCACGGCCGTCCTTCACGATGTCCCGTGGATGGACGCGCTCGCGGCCGTCGCCTGGACCTCTGGATTGTACACGGTCGAGGAGGGCGGAATCGTCCGCCTGGTGGTCCCGCCGCTCGGCGGCGGAAAGTAGGCGCCGAGCTGCCCGCTACGCCACGACGTCGCCGAGGAGGGACCTGGCGATGATGAGGAGCTGGACCTCGGTGGTGCCCGCGCCGATCTCGAGGAGCTTGGCGTCGCGGACCGCGCGCTCGACCTCGGACTCCTCGATGTAGCCGTAGCCGCCGAAGACCTGGATCGCCTCCAGGCCGCCGCGGACGGCCGCCTCGCCGGCGAAGACCTTCCCCGCCGCGATCTCCTTCCGCACGTCGACGCCCGCCTCCATGCCCGCGATCACCTCGTGGAGCATCGCCGTCATCAGCACGATGTCCGCGTACATGCGAGCGATCTTGAACTGCACCGCCTGGAACGACCCGATCGGCTTTCCGAACTGCACCCGCGTCCTCGCGTAGCGGACGCACTTCTCCAGGCACGACTCCAGGATCCCGATCGCCATCGCGGGGGCCATCGCCCGCTCGTGGGAGAGCGGGTAGAGCGCCTGCGCGAAGCCCGCCTTCGGGTCCCCCAGGACATTCGCCGACGGCACGCGCACGTCCTCGAACATCATCTCGGAGGTCGGCGATCCGCGCATCCCCATCTTCCGCATCGGCGCGCCCACCGAGAGCCCCGGGGCCCCCTTCTCCACGAGGAAGCACCCGAGCGTCTTCTTCCCCCCCTCCTCGCCCGTCACCGCGAAGACGATCGACACGTCCGCGACCGAGGCGTTCGTGATGAACGTCTTCGCCCCGCGCAGGACCCAGGAGTCCCCCTCTCGCCAGGCCCGCGTCGAAAGCGACATCACGTCCGATCCGGCGCCCGGCTCCGTCAGGGCCATGCACGCGATCGCCTCGCCGCATGCCAGGCGGGGGATCCAGCGCCTCTTCTGCTCCTCCGTGCCGAAGCGGAGGATCGGGCCGCCTCCGAGGACGAGGCTCGCGCCGGCCGAGAGCGCCGTCGCGGCGCAGGCCCGTGAGAGCTCGGACATGAACACCGCGAGCATCGTCAGGTCCCCTCCCCCGCCGCCGTAGGCCTCGGGATACGAGGGGGCGAGGAGGCCGGCCTTGCCGAGCGAGCGGTACGCGTCCCAGATGGACTTCTCGCCCCGGTCCACCGCCGAGGCGTGCGGGGCGACCTCGCGGTCGCAGAACCTCCTGAGCTCCCGCTGGTACGCCTTGTGCTCGTCGTTCCGTGCGATGTCCATGTGCGACCTCCGGAGCGCCATTCCGGGCGCTACTCCGTCTGGAAGTGGAGAAGGTCGGCCAACTCGCCCTTCCGCTCGGTCCGGAACACGGCGCGGACCGCCTGGCCGATCGAGAGCCTGGACGGGTCCTTCTCCGAGAGGAAGTACTGGAACGTGTTGTCCGTGCCGTCCACCTGCACCATCCCGTAGCAGTACGGGATCGGGCGCTGCACCCCCGTGAACGGGTCGAGGAACGGGAACGTCACCTGCGTGAAGGCCAGCAGGCGGCCGGTGAGGGGCAGATCGACGACCTCGTCCATCTCCCCGAAGCACTGCGTGCACGCCACGCGAGGCGGGAGGAGCGTGACCGCGCAGCGCGTGCAGCGGCTCCCCACGAGGCGTCCCTCGCGCAAGCCGGCGAGGAACGCACTCCCGTAGCGCCCTGCCGCGTACCGGTAGCTCAACTCGGGCGTCGCGCGGACGCAGACTGGCAAGGCCAGCTTGCTGGTCGGCTCCTGTGCGCTCATTTCCGCTTCCCCAGCACCTCGACGAACCGGCAATACGATCGGTACCCGAGCCGCTCGTAGATCTTCCTCGCGGGCTCGTTCTTCTCGCCCACGTTCAGGACCACGTCGAGCCCCCCCGCCAGCAGCTCCTCGGTCACCGCGCTGCTGCAGAGCGCGGCGTAGCCGGCCCCGCGGTGGTCGGGGTGCGTCACGACGTTTCCGACCGCGGCGATCCCGTACTTCGGCGCGACGACGTGCGTCCCCGCCGCGGAGACGAGCTGCCCGTGGACTTCCAGGCCATAGAAGACGCCCTTCTCCACCTGTTCCGCGGAGAAGAACGGCGGCGTGCGCACCGAGTAGAGGCCCTTCAGCGCGTCGAGGTCCGCCCCGTGCAGGCGCCGCGGCTTCCCCTCGACCGGCTTGAAGTGGCGGATCGGGACCGTCATGCGGAGCATGCGCTCGGGAGACTCGAGGGTGTAGCTCTTGCGGATCGCCGCCAGGTGGCCCGGCTTCGCCGCGAAGAAGGCCATCGGCGGGGCGAGCGACGTCGCGAGGATGGCTCCGACGCCCTTCATCTGCCCAAGCGTGATGAGCGCGGGCGGGTCGAACCCCTTGTAGAGCAGGCAGAGGGCCCACCAGTCGCTCTTCCCCTCCGCGAGGTGCCACTCGCACCTCTCGAACTGCCCGTTCTCGAGGTCGGCGATGGCGTAGGCGGACCAGAAGCGGTCGCGTTGCAGGACGCGGTGGATCTCGGCCTTGTCGGCCAGCGTGCGGATCTTCCACATGCTACGGTCGGTCTCCCAGGATCATGACCTCGTTCCAGTTCGACCCGCCGAACCCCGTCGTCAGGGCCGTGTGCACGTCGTCGACCTGGCGATCCCCCGCGCGCCTGCGCACCTGGAGGCTCGCCTCGGCGACGCGGATGAGCCCCGTCGCACCGATCGGGTTCGTGCAGAGCACTCCGCCCGAGGGGTTGATCGGCAGCTCCCCGCCGAAGGCCGCGGCGCCGCTCTGCCACAGCGAGGCCCCCTCGCCCGGAGGAGCGAGACGGACGAATTCGGCCCACATCAGCGCCGCCCAGGTGCACGGCTCGTACATCTCGACGACGTCGATCTCCCTCCGGGGGTCGACGATTCCCGCCAGACGGTAGGCCTCCTCGGCCGCCAAGGCAAGCGTATTGAGGTACGACTTCGCCCCCTCCATGCAGTCTCCGAGGTAGGTGTGGTTGTGGCGCGAGGCGACGCCGCGGCACCACGCGGCCGGGCGGTCACCGGGCTGGCTCGTGAAGACCACCGCGCAGGCGCCGTCCGACGTCGGGCACATGTCGAGGTAGCGGATCGGCGTGGAGAGCATCGGGGAGGCGAGGACCTCCTGGACCGTGACGGCCTTGCGCAGGTGCGCGTGCGGGTTCCTCGCGGCGTTCTGGCGCGCCTGCACGACGACGAGCGCGGCGTCCTCGGGGCGGATGTGGTGGCGGACCTGGTACTGGTTCGCCATGACGGCGAGGCCGCTCACGGCGCCCGCGAGCGTGGGGCGCTCGTAGATTGGGTCGAAGGCCGTGACGATGCCCGTGGTCGTCTCCCCCTCGGAGTCCGAGAGCCGCTCCCAGCCGACGGCCATCACGGTCTGGTAGAGGCCCCCCGCGACGAAGTAGTAGGCGGCCTGCGCGAGCGAGGAGCCCGTCGTGCCGCCCGTGGCGACCTTGATGTGGGACTTCCCGGTGCAGCGGGTCCCCTCCGAGGCGTAGAGGTCGGAGAGGTGGATCCCCTCGAAGTGCTCCATGTTGCCGATGACGACGGCGTCGATGGCGTCCGGGCCGACACCCGCGTCGAGGAGGGCCCGATCGACGGCCTCCTGGACGAGCTCGGGGGCGTTGACGTCAAGCCTGCGCGACTTGTGGTCGGTCTGCCCCGCGCCGATGATTGCGACCCTCTCCCCCATCACGCCCTCCTCAGGATCCAGACGCCATGGCTCTGGCCGACGAAGCCCGTCTGCCCGTGCGCGAGGCCGACCTTGCCCTCGCCACGCGCCAGCCGCTCATAGACCTCCGCGACGCGCACGAGGCCCGTGGCGAAGCCCGGCTGCGCGCCCATCGCGCCGCCGGAGGGGTTGAAGTCGACGTCGGCGCGCAGATCCAGGGCCCGACGCCAGAGGATGGATTGCGCAGAGGAGGCGTCGTGGACCTCCACGACATCGATGGCCCCGGTCTTCTCGAGTCGGGCCTGCCGAACGGCCTCCGCTGCCGCGGTGCGAATCGCCCCGTACCGGAATCCGCGGGTTCCGAGCGGATGAGGCCACGTCGCAGCGCCGAACCCCTCCAGCCACACGGTCGCGCCCTCACGGCGGCCGGTCTCCTCGTCGGCGAGCAGAATCGCGCAGGCCCCGTCGGAGTCGGGAGCGATCATGTCCTCGCGCAACGGAGAGTCGGCCATCGGGGAGGCGAGGACCTGCTCCGGTGTGCGGGCCTCCCGTCGATGCGCGTTCGGATTCCTGGAGGAGCATGTCCAGGCCTCCGCCGCGGCCTGGGCGAGGTCGGCCTCCGAGAGGCGCCCGTTGCGGACGTCCGTGCCCAGGAGGAAGCTGGCCTGCAGCCCCAACGCGGCGTGATCGTCGAGACCAAGCGGCCGCTCGAAGATCGGATCGAATGCCGCCGTGGAGATGGCCCTCGGGTTCCCCTCGGAGGCCTTGCCGTGGGCGACAACGAGGCAGGTCCTGTAGGCGCCACTGTTGACGCGCGCGGCGGCGTAGGAGAGCGCGAACACGCCGTCCATCGAGACCTTGCTCGCCGACTTCCCGGCGGCGCCGACGGCGTCTTGGACGGCCATGTCGGAGATGGTGCGACCGTCCCAGAAGTCGCTCGATGCCGTGACGACGGTGTCGATGCGGGTGTGGTCGATGCGCGCGCGGTCGAGGCAGGGACGGACGACCTCGAATGCCAACTCGGCGTAGTTCGCGTCGTCGCGGCGGGCGACGTGCCTCGTCTGGGCGGCAGCAAGGATGGCGACGGGGCGCATGGTCACCTCACAGGGGACGGAAGCCGACGAGGTCGGTGATCGCGCCGATCCGCGCCTCGGCGAACACGGCGACGACACGCTGACCGTGGGCGAGCGGATCGATCGAGAGAAGTCGATGGGTCATCCAGGTCGTCGCCCCGTCCAGGTGGACGAGGCCGTACGCGGCATCGCCGCGCAGGGTCCAGGCCCGGAGCGTCCCCCCGGGACCGACGGGGACCCAATCTGACGGCGTCTTGCCGCACTCGATGCACGAGGGACGCGGTGGGACGTGGACGACGTCGCAGGCCGCGCACCTCAGGCCGAGGATCCTCCCCTCGTCGCGGAGCGCGGCGAGAAAGTGGGTGCCGAGCCGACCCGCGGGCCAGCGGTACGGGATCCTGATGCGTCCCTCGACGGAGACGGGCTCGACGGTCTTCATGCGCGTTTCCTCGATGCGTAGGCGGCGAGGAGGCCCTCCACAGCGTCGTTGAGGACCTGGTGGGCGCGGTCGTCCCCCTGGCGGGCGAGCTGGGCCACGCCGACGCAGAGGGCCCAGAGGAGTCGCGCAACGCGGCGCCCTTCGGGGCAGGAGAGCTCGCCGCTCTCCCGTCCGCGGTCGATCCAGCCCGCGACGGCCGCCAGGACGGCGTCGAGGCGGCGGTCCGCCTCGGCGCGGACGTCGTCGGAGAGCTCCCCGGCGACGTCGCCTCGGTGGATCTGGAGGAAGAGCTGGAAGATCTCGCGCTCCCCCTCCAGGCAGAGCTTGCGGAAGCACTGGGCGAAGGCGCGGAGGGCCGATCGGGCGTCGCGGCACCGCGCGAGGCTCTCGCCGAGTTCCCGCGTAAATGGGTCGAAGCCGTGGTCGAGGACAATCGAAGCGAAGAGGTCGGCCTTGGAGCGGAAGTAGAGGTAGACGGTGCCCTTGGCGACCTCGGCCGCCCGGGCGACGTCGTCGAGGGAGGCGTCGTCGTACCCCTTGCGGGAGAAGCAGCGGATCGCCGCGCGCAGGATGCTGCGGCGCTTGGCGTCCTTCTCCCTGGCCCGGCGCTCGATCGTCCCCATGCCCTGACTCTTGGTCACCGAATGACTCGGAGTCAGTATATTGCGCCCGTCGGCTCGGGTCAAGAAATCATTCGGCCCCTTCGCTTGCCCGACGGCGGCATGGCGGGTAGGATTCTTCAACCATGTCCACGGAATCAAAGATGGATCGGTACGACCTCCGCGCCTGGCTGAAGCGGGTCGGCGTCAAGGGGGCCGACCTGGTGACACGGGCGACAGGCGAGCAGCTCCGTCGGGCCATCGAGCCCGAGCTCGAGCGGGGCTCGGGGCTGGCCGTGCTCGACTTCTCGAAGGTCGGCGTCGTCGACTACTCCTGCGCCGACGAGGTGGTCGCCAAGATGTTCGTGAGGCTCCTGGCGGGCGAGTACAAGGAGCGCTTCCTCTTGATCGACGGTCTGTCGGCGGGGCAGCGGGAGAACGTCGAGGTGGCGCTGGAGCGAAAGACGCTCGCTGCGCTGGGAAGGGCGACGGGCGAGCAGGAGTTCCGACTGCTCGGGACGCTGAACGACTACCTGGCTGAGACGCTCGCGCTGGTCCACGAGCGAGGGCGGCTCACGGCGCGGGGGCTCTCGGACGAACGGAAGCTCGCACTGAACACGGCAAGCACGCGGCTCATCAACCTGCACGACCTGAAGCTCGTGACGCGCGAGGCGGAACCTGGGCAGGCCTCCCGCCGACAGTTCGCCTACCGGTGGCTCCCCTCCCTCCTCTCCTGAATTCCGATTTTCCACTTGACGAAGGGGCCTCCTTCTACTAGTATATCAACAGATTCAATTGAAGAAAGGATGCGAACGGTACGGGGTGCGGGTGGGACCGGCGGTCATGGGGACCCCGGCCTGCTTCTGTGTCATGGAACATGAGGACGGATCCATGGTTGCGTTCAATTCCGTCGTGCTGGCGGGGAACCTCACGCGGGACCCCGAGCTCCGCTACCTCGGCACAGGGACGGCGGTCTGCGAGCTGCGGCTGGCCGTCAGCCGCGTCTGGAAGGGCAAGGACGGACAGAGGCACGAGGACGTCTGCTTCATCGACGTCACGCTCTGGAACCGCACGGCGGAGGTCGCCGCGCAGTACCTGAAGAAGGGCAAGCCCGTGCTGGTCCACGGGAACCTCGAGTACAACCAATGGGTGGACAAGAAGACGAACGAGAAGCGCAGCAAGCACAGGATCCGCGGGAATGCCTTCCAGTTCCTGGGGGAGGGTCGGGGGCCGCGGGACCAGGAAAATGGGCGCGACAACGCCAAGCCCGCCGAGCCCCCTCCCGAGGTGATGGAGGAGGAGTCCTCAGGCGATGAGGCGCCCATGGACATGGACGAGAAGGCCGTGTTCTAGGGGGAAACTGCCGGAACGGAGGGGCGGGGCGCGGCCGTGTGGGCAGAGCCGGTCCGCGTCCCGCCCCGACCGGACCCGACCGAACCGGAGGGAGCGCCGTGGCGATTGCCTGGGCGGAGAGACGCTGCGCAACGCCCGCCACGGCTGATCGATCCACTGCCCCGCGGAGCAGCCCTCGCCCCGAGTAGGTGGTTGACCTCCCCCGGCGGCGCTGGTAGTGTCGCCGGCATGGAGAAGGTCTCTGTCCCCTACAAGAAGGTCCTGCTCGTCTGCATGAACGAGCGCGAGCCTGGGGTGCCGTCGTGCGGCCCACGAGGGTCGGAGGAGATCCTCCGCGCGCTCAAGGACTACGTAAAGGCCCACAACATCAAGAGGTACGTGCGGGTCGCCGGATCAGGCTGCCTCGACCTCTGCGGCCTCGGGCCGAACGTCTTCGTCCTTCCGGAGGGTGTCTGGTACAAGGGCGTGACGAAGGCGGATGTCGAGCGGATCATCGAGGAGCAGCTTCGACCATTGGAGTCGCCGGAGTGATTGAGGGGTGACATGGACAGAGAGACCGTTCTGAAGTACACGAAGCGACTGCCGTTCACCCCATTCGCCCTCCACCTGTCGGACGGACAGGTCCTTCACGTACAGCAGCCTGAGCTCCTCGCCTTTGGAGATGGTGTTCTCGGACTGAAATCGGAGAGCGCGACGGCGCACGTCGTTGATCTCGACCAAATCGTCTCTCTACAATACGCATTCCCTGGCCGACAGAGGTGACGGCTGATGAGAACATCGAAGAGGTTGATGGAAGAGATCCGGAAGGCGTGGAAGATTGAGCCGTTCCGTCCCTTCCAGCTCCGACTGGTCGACGGCAAGACGCACCGGGTACTCAATCCTGATCAGGTCCGCGCCTGGCCCCCCGTATGGGTCGTCTATGTCAGTCCCCAGGGGGAGCTGGACCTGTACGACATCAGCCAGATCCTCTCGATCGAACCGCTTCCCCGCCGCAAGTCCCGCAAGCGGCGCACCGGCTAGGTACGACGGCCGGATGAGCTCACAACCTCCATCCGGCGCTTGAGATCCCCCCCTCCGACCGTGTAGGATAGCGCCCCCTTCAGGGGACGATTCCGCGACCACGCTACGGAGGACCCGCCATGCAGACCGAGTTCCGGAACGAGTCGACCGTCGATTTCTCCCGGGAAGAGAATGTCCGATCCATGGAGGAGGCCCTCGCGAAGGTCCACTCCGAGCTGGGGCGCGAGGTCGACCTCATCATCGGCGGCGAGCGTGTCCGCACCACCGACAAGATCAAGAGCCTCAACCCGAGCAACCCGAACGAGGTCGTCGGCCTCGTCTCCAAGGCGAACCAGGAGCTCGCCCAGCGCGCAATGGACGTCGCGAGCTCGACGTTCGAGTCGTGGCGCCGCGTCGCCCCGCACGCCCGCGCCCGCATCCTGTGGCGCGCCGCGTCGATCCTCCGCCGCCGCAGGCTCGAGATGGACGCATGGATGGTCCTCGAGGCGGGCAAGTCCTGGGCCGAGGCCGAGGCCGACACCGCCGAGGCGATCGATTTCCTCGAGTTCTACGGCCGCGAGATGGTCCGCCTGGCCGAGACGCAACCCCTCACCCGGCTTGCGGGCGAGGACAACGAGCTCTACTACATCCCCCTCGGCGTCGGCGTCGTGATCCCGCCCTGGAACTTCCCCTGCGCCATCATGGCGGGGATGACGAGCGCCGCGATGGTCGCCGGGAACACCGTCGTCCTCAAGCCCGCGAGCGTCACCCCCGTGATTGCCGCGCGGTTCGTCGAGATGCTCGAGGAGGCCGGGATGCCCCCCGGCGTCGTCAACTTCCTCCCTGGCCCCGGCAGCAGCGTCGGAGATTTCCTCGTCGGCCACCCGAAGACGCGCTTCATCGCCTTCACCGGTTCCAAGGAGACCGGCCTCCACATCAACGAGCTCGCCGCGAAGACCGCGCCCGGCCAGGTCTGGATCAAGCGCGTCGTCGCCGAGATGGGCGGGAAGGACAGCATCCTCGTCGACTCGGACACGAACCTCGAGGAGGCCGCGCAGGCGATCGTCACCTCTGCGTTCGGGTACCAGGGGCAGAAGTGCTCGGCGTGCTCCCGCGCGATCATCGTCGAGAGCGTCTACGACCAGGTCCTCCAGAAGGTCGTGGAGAAGACGAAGGCGATCACGGTCGGCCCGGTCCGCGACCGGAAGTTCGGCTTCGGGCCGATCATCGACGAGTCCGCGATGAAGAGCATCCTCCAGTACATCGACATCGGGAAGAAGGAGGGCAGGCTCCTCACCGGCGGCGAGCGGGTCCAGCCGCCTGGATATTTCGTCCAGCCCACGGTCATCGCCGACATCGACCCGATGGCGCGGATCTCCCAGGAGGAGATCTTCGGGCCCGTCCTCGCCGTCATCAAGGCGAAGAACTTCGACCATGCGATCGAGATCGGCAACAACACCGAGTTCGGCCTGACCGGCGCCGTCTGGTCGCGGAACCGCGCCCGCCTGGAGAAGGCGCGCGAGGATCTGCACATCGGCAACCTGTACCTGAACCGCAAGTGCACCGGCGCGATGGTGGGCGCCCACCCGTTCGGCGGGTTCAACATGAGCGGCACCGACTCCAAGGCGGGCGGTCGCGACTACCTCTACCTCTTCACGCAGGCCAAGTGCGTGTCCGAGAAACTGTAGGCCGCCGATGCGCCCCCTCTGGGCGATCTTCGCGGTCCTGGTCGCAGCCGCGTCGGCCTGCGCCGACGCGGTCGTCGCGGCGGATCAGGCCCGCATCCGCACGACGGGCGGCGCGGTCGAGCGGGGATGGAACCTCTGGTCGAACGGCACGCTCGGCGACTGGTTCCACGCGCCGAAGGCCGGCAAGGTCGTCGTCGTCATCCGCGCCGCCGGCATACAGGCCGCCGGGGAGTGGCCCCGCGCCTCCGTCCAGGTCGGGAACGCCTCTGTCGCCGAGTTCACGGCGTCGTCCGCCGACGACCAGGAGTACCGCTTCGAGGTCGACCGCACGGAGGGCCCCTTCGCCGTCCTGGTCACCTTCCTGAACGACTACTTCCAGGCAGGCGAAGACCGGAACCTCCTCCTCCGCGAGGTCCGTCTCGAGGGGGCCGACCTCCTCGATCGCGTCCCGTCCGTGAAGGACCTCACCGAGGCCGACGTGCGGAGGCACCGCGTCGGGACGATTGTCGTCGAGACGGCGCCGGGCGCCCGAGTGAAGGTCGAGCAGCTCCGCCACGAGTTCGGCTTCGGGACGGCCCTCGCCAACCACCTCTTCCAGGACGAGACACCCGAGGAGACCCGCCGGGCCTACGAGCGCCTCGTCGTGGACAACTTCAACGGCGCGGTCTTCGAGAACGCGCTCAAGTGGTACTGCGTGGAGCCCGAGGAGGGGAAGCTGCGCTGGGAGACTGCAGACCGAATCGTCGGTTTCTGCGAGGCCAACCGCCTCGAACTGCGCGGCCACTGCCTCTTCTGGGCCGTGGATCAGTTCGTTCAGCCGTGGGTCCAGGCGCTCGACAAGGACGCCCTCTCGAAGACCGTCTCCCGGCACGTCCGCGACGTCGTCGGCCGCTACAGGGGACGGATCCCGGAGTACGACGTGAACAACGAGATGCTCCACGGGCAGTTCTTCGAGAAGCGGCTCGGCCCGGAGGTGAACGTCCGGATGTTCCAGCTCGCCCACGAGGTCGACCCCGACGCCCTCCTCTACGTGAACGACTACAACATCCTGAACGGGGCCGAGGTCGCCCGCTACGAGGAGCAAATCGCCTGGCTCCTGGACGCGGGCGCCCCGGTGGGCGGGATCGGCTGCCAGGAGCACTACGAGGGCGGCGTGGCCCCGTATTCCACGCTTACCTCCTCGCTCAACCGCCTCGCCCGGTTCGGCCTGCCGATCCGGATCACCGAATTCGACATCGACACCGCCGACGAGGCGAAGAAGGCGCGCGGCCTCGAGGACTTCTTTCGCGCGTGCTTCGCGCACCCCTCCGTGACGGGGATCTGGCAGTGGGGATTCTGGGAGGGCGCCCACTGGAGGCCCCGCGCCGCGCTGTGGCGAAAGGACTTCTCTCCCACCCCCGCCGCGGAGGTGTATCGCCGCCTCGTGTACGGCGAGTGGTGGACGCGCTGGGAGGGGACGGCCGACGTGAACGGTCGTTGTGAGGTCCCCGCGTTCTTCGGGAGCCACCGCGTCGAGGCGAACGGCGCGGGCGACGAGGTCGTCCTCGCACGGCGCGACGGGACGACGACCGTCCGCCTGGGGTTGAAGTGACCCGCGCCACAGTCCTCCTGCTCCTCGCAGCCCCGCTCCTGGCCGACCTGGAGACGATCTACGTCGTCCCCGGCAGCCACCTCGACGTCGGCTTCACCGACACCCCCTCCGCGGTCCGTGAGAAGCGGGTCCGCACGCTCGACGACGCGGTCGACGCCGCGCAGGCCGACCCGGACTTCCGCTGGAACGAGGAGGGGGGCTGGGTCTTCGACGCGTGGCTGGAGGCGCACCGGGGCGACGAGGCGCGAATCGCCACGATGAAGAATCTCCTCCAGGAGGGCCGCCTCTACGTGGGAGCCACCTACGTCAACCCGCACGCGGCCATCTTCCCGGAGTCGCTCGGCCTCCTCGCCGTCCATCTCGATCGCCTCGAGAAGGAGTTCGGCGTCCGCCCGCGGACCGCGATCGTCAACGACGTCCCTTCGGTCCCGGAGGCCATCGTCGATGCCCTCTCGGCGCGGGGCGTGCGGTATCTGCTCCTCGGTGCGAACATGGCATTCACCCCTCCACTCCCAAAGGAGCTGTGCCGCGCCCCGTTCTGGTGGGAGTCTTCCGCGGGCAACCGCCTGCTCGTCTTCATCGACCCGGACAGCTACACGGCGGCCTACACGAAGTGGGGCATCGACCCCGACTGCGCGCGGTTCTTCAACCAGAAGGACTTCCCGCGCGACCGCGGGCCGATCGAGACGATGGAGTCGGGGATCGAGCGGATGCGCAAGGAGCTGGACCCGGCGCTCGACGCGGTTGCGATCCAGCATGCCTTCGACAACTGGGACGCGGGGGGCGCCAAGAAGCTCCCCGGGTTCGCGAGGCAGTGGAATGACGCGGGAAAGACGCCTCGCATCGTCGTCGCGACCGCGGAGGCGTACTTCGAGCAGGTCGAGAAGAGCCTCGGCGACCGCATCCCCGTCCGCCGGGGCGAGTGGGGAGGGGACTGGGACACGGGGCGGGCGGCCTGCCCCGTGTGGACCTGGCGGCTGCGGAAGGCCGCCCACGCGGTCACGACGGACACCCCGTACGAGACGCGCGCCGCCCTCGCAACCACGATGGACCATGGCATGACCCTCGGAGGCGGGTGGCCGGAGATGTTCACGGAGGCCCAGACGCGCGATCACGCCCGCGAATGCGCCGGCTTCTTCGAGGGGGCCGTTCGCGGAGGGCTCGGGAGGGAGGCCGTAGGCGCGGCCCCCGCCGAGCGAATTCCGCCCGGGAAGGGCCCCGTCCCCGAGGCATGGAAGCAGGTCCTCGCCGACGTCGAGACGCCCGCCCGCCTCCGCGCGGGTCGATTCTGGCTCGGGCCGTTCGTCGTCGAGGATGCGCCGGAGCTGGCGACGTCGATCGAGTGGGGCATGGAGGACTCCCGCCTCGTCCTCTCGGCGACAATCGACCGCGAGAAGCTCCCCGACGAGGCCGGGGCGGGTGTCGCGGTCGTCCTCGAGGTCCCCCTCCTCGCCGACCCGCGCGTGGTCCGCCTGGCGCCCCTTGGGTCGCCCTACGCGATGGAGGGAAAGTGGCTCCGCGGCGCGCCTCCCCCGTTCGTCGTGGCCCCCGGCGAGCTGGCCGTGCTCGGCCTCCCGAAGCGGCTTCGCGTGCGATCCCCCCTCCTCTTCTCGTGGACCGTGGTGGCCGACAAGACCGACCCCCGCCGCGCCTGGCTCCAGGGGCTCGTCCTGCGCCAGTCGATGCTCTGCGTCTTCAAGGGAGGCGAGAAGAAGACCCTCCCGTTCGAGGAGCTCTATCCGGGCGAGCCCTCCGTCCTGTCGATCGAGGTCGAGATCGAGATCCTCGAGTGAGCCCGGAGCCGGGGCTTGCCGATCCCCCGGCCCATCCCTAGAATCAGCGCGTGAACGCCTCTCAGGCCGCCTACTGGAACCTCGTCTCCCTCGCCAGGACCGACGGCGACATCACCCCCGGGGAGCGCATCGCGCTCGAGAAGTACCGCATCGCCCTCGACCTCGCCACGGCCGACGCCCGCCTCATCGAGGACGAGCTGTCGCGCGCCCCCGGCGGGACGTTCCGGATCGCCGGTTCCCCGCAGGACCGGGTCTTCATTCTCCGCATGATGGCGGTCGTGGCCTTCTCCGACGGAAGGCTCTCACCGCGCGAGCGGCAGCGGCTCGAGCGGGTCGCGGTCGCCCTGGGCGTCGGCCCCGCGCAGTTCGCCGACCTACTCGTCACGGCCGAGAAGGACGCGGTCGCCCGGACGCGCGACCGCGGGACCGTGCTCGCCATCCTCTTCGCGCTCCTCTCCCTCGGACTCCTCCTGGTCCTGGTCTGGCGCCCCTCCCCCAAGCCGTCCGGGCCTTCCACCGACTTCTCGAAGGAGCGCGATGAGCTGGCCGCCCTCCGCGCCCTCGTCGACGAGATGACCAGGGGCCGTGCCGAGGAGGATGCGCGCCGCGTGCGCGAGACCCAGGAGGCAATGACGAAGGCCGAGGCCGAGCTGGCGAAGCGCGTCCAGGACCTCGAGGCGCACGCCGCGCCGACGGCCGACCTCGCGGCGGAGCTGACCGCCCTCCGAGCGGAGCTGGAGAAGCGGCGCGAGAGCGGCCAGGGGTTCAAGGAGATTCAGAAGCGATACGACGCGAGCGTCCTCCTCATCTTCGTCCAATACGACCTGGTGAAGGGAAAGGTCCGCGAGACGCGGCAGGGGTGCGGAACGGGCTTCTTCGTCACGCCCTCCGGCCACATCGCCACGAACAAGCACGTGCTGCAGCCCTGGAAGTTCATCCCCGAGATCGTGAAGTACGTCGAGGACGGCTACTCGGTCGACCCGAAGTCGGTCCTCATCGCCGCATGGCGCGCCGGCTCCGATGCCCGCACCGAGGACAACCTGCTCGACCTGACGACCTCGTTCAACACGCGCCACAAGACGCTCTCCCTTGCGGGCGCCCCGCCGGACGAGATGGAGGAGCGGGAGGCGGCCCTCGACGACGGAACGACGCTCCACGGCAGGTTCCATAAGCAGAACAACGGCGACCTCGCGCTCCTGAAGGCGACCGTCGACGCCCCAGTCCTGTCGATTCCCCTGGCACTCGACGCCTCCGGGATTGAGAAGCTCGACCCCGTGATGGCCCTCGGATTCCCGAGCGGCACGACGGTCCTCGAGGCGCGCCGCGCGGAGACCTCCCCCTCGCTCGGGGAGGTACGCAAGATCGAGGACACAATCCTGATCACGGCGGCGATCGTCCCCGGCAACAGCGGCGGGCCGGTCTTCGACCTCCACGGGGAGGCGGTAGGCGTCTCGACGCGGATCTACGACGACCCCTCGCTCGGGGCGTGCATCCAGTCCAGGCACGTGATCGGCCTGCTCCCCTCGGCCGCCATCCTGGTCCGGGCGGCGGTCGAGTATGGCAAGAAGGGGGTCCCGTGGGCGGCCCTCGACGGGGCGCGCGTCGCGGAGGCGCGCGGGCCGACCGAGGCTCAGCAGAACGAGATCGAGGCGCTAAGGGAGAGGCTCCTCGCCGACCGGGATCGCAGGATGGCCGAGGCGAAGGCGCTCTCGGACGGCGGGGACAAGGACGGGGCGAAGAAGGCCCTCCAGGGGATCCTCACGGAGTTCGGAGACCGGTGGGGAAAGGCGGCCGCCGAGGCCCTGGGCAGGCTCCGCTGAGCCCCCTTGCGGCGGGCGCGGGGGCTCTGGTACCATCGCCATGCCCGGCGAAGTCGTGAGGCCCCCGCCATGGCCATGAGGCCGCTCAAGTCGCTCATCTCGTTCGAGGAGTCGAAGGGCATCCTCGCCGAGCACACCCGCCCTCTCGACCGCACCGAAGAGGTCGACATCACGCAGGCCCGCGGGCGGGTCTTGGCCTGCGAGGTCCTCTCCCCCATCGACGTCCCCGCCTTCGACCGCGCCGCGATGGACGGCTACGCGGTCCGCGCGGAGGACACCTTCGGCGCGGGGAAGCTCGCGACGCGGACGATTCGCTGCGTCGACGTCGTCTACGCGGGGACCGTGCCGAAGCGGACGATCGGCGCGGGCGAGTGCGCGGAGATCGCCACGGGGGCCCCGATGCCGCCCGGGGCGAACGGCGTGGTCAAGGTCGAGGAGACCGAGCGCGAAGGCGACGTCGTGACGATCGCGAGCGCGATCCACCCCGGAGAACACCTCTCGCGGCGCGGAGAGGACGTGACGAAGGGAAAGGTCGTACTGCGCGAGGGAACGGTCCTCACGCCGAGCAAGATCGGCGCGCTCGCGGCCCTCGGCCAGCGAAAGGCCGCCGTGTGGGCCCGCCCGCGCGTGCGCGTCGTCTCGAGCGGCGACGAGATCGCCGAGGTCGGCGAGCCCGCGCGCCCCGGGCAGGTCTACAACATCAATTCGTACACCCTCGGCGCGGTCATCGGGGAGCACGGCGGCGAGGCGGACCTCGCGCCGATCGTCCCCGACACGCGCGAGGAGCTCCGCGCCGAGCTGGCGCGAGCGCAGGGCTACGACCTCGTGATTTTCAGCGCCGGATCGAGCGTCGGCGAGCGCGACATGCTCATCGACGTCCTCGAGGAGAGCGGCGAGATCTTCTTCCACGGGATCGCGGTGAAGCCGGGGAAGCCGACGCTCTTCGCGCGGATGCGCGACGGGCGCCTCGTGCTCGGAATGCCCGGCTACCCGACGTCCTGCCTTTCGAACGCGTACATGCTCCTCGTCCCGATGCTCCGGAAGATGGCTCACCTGCCCCCGCTCGCGGAGGCGGCCTGCGAGGTGCCGCTCTCGAAGCGGATCGTGAGCACGACGGGGCGGCACCAGTTCTACACGGTGCGCCTGGTCGACGGGACGGCCGTCCCCGCCTTCAAGGAGAGCGGGGCGATCACGAGCATGTCGGAGGCGGACGGGTACATCGAGATCCCCGCGAACACGGACCTGGTCGACAAGGGCGAGCAGGTCAAGGTCAAGCTTCTCTGAGCCACGCGGTCCGGGTCCTTTCGGAGGACGCACGATGAACACCTTCACGAAAGTCCTGGTGGTCCTGATCCTTCTGGCGAGCGGTGTCTCGCTCGGGGTGGTGACGACCCTCTATGCCCACCGCATCGACTACAAGACGGCGCTCAAGAACGAGCAAACCGCGCGGAAGGCCGAGGTCGCCTCGAAAGACAAGGACATCCAGAACCTGCAGACGGAGCTGGCCCTCCGCGAGAGCCAGGCAAGCGCGCTCCGGCAGACCGCCGAGAAGCTACGGACGGACCTGTCGGGCGCCGAGACGTCTGCCAAGGACTGGCAGGAAAAGTACGGCACGATGATGACGGAGTTGTCGAAGCTCACCGAACAGTACAAGGCCATCGCGAGCCAGATCGGAGCAAAGGACACGGTGATCCAGGAGCTGACGACGAACCTGCAGTCGGCTCGGGAGGACCTGGCGGCCGCGGCGAGCGCGAAGGACTCGGCGGAACAGCACGCGCTCGACCTGCAGGCGAGGCTCGCGCAGGCGGAGAAGAACCTGATCGAGCTGGAAAAGGCCTACGTCATTGCGGTGAAGGGACAGTAGGGATTCAGCCCGGGCTTGCCCGGCGACCATGCTGCGGCTAGAATAGCCCTCTCACACGAGGGAAGGAGACGCGAATGACGACGCCCGAGACCCAGGCCACGCCGCAGCCGGCGAAGCTCAAGATCACGTTCCACAAGGACATGACGGTCAGCGAGGTGCTCCAGTCGAACCCGCTCGCCGCCCAGGTCCTCGCGGCCTTCCACCTGGGAGGCTGCTCGCACTGCGCTGTCAGCACCGAGGAGACGGTCGAGCAGATCTGCTACGGATACGGAATCCCGATCGAGATGCTCCTGGACCGCCTCAACGCCCTGCCGCAGCAGTAGCAGTCACCGGAAACACGCGGGGCCGCCGATGCGTGTCGGCGGCCCCGTTTCACTCCCGCAGCGGTTGACCACTGGTCACTGTCCACTGGTCACTCGTCAACGTCCCTGGCTCTCCAGCCACCGCTCGGCGTCGATCGCGGCCATGCACCCCATCCCCGCCGCCGTGACGGCCTGGCGATAGCGGTGGTCGACGCAGTCGCCGCACGCGAAGAGCCCCTCCACATTCGTGTAGGTGGTCTGGCCCTTCACGAGGAGGTACCCGTTTTCGTCCATGTCGAGGACGCCCTTCAGGAACTCCGTGTTCGGCCGGTGGCCGATGGCGACGAACGCCCCCGCGCACGGAATCGTACTCACCGAGCCGTCCTTCGTGCTCTTCACCCGCACGCCGGAGAGCTTGTTCTCGGGCCCCGCGATGAACTCCTCGGGGACTGCGTTCCAGTGGAACGTCAGCTTCGGGTTGTGATGGGCGCGCTCCTGCATGATCTTCGAGGCGCGAAGCTCGGCACGACGGTGGATCACTGTCACCCCGTCGGTCACGCGCGTCAGGTAGTTCGCCTCCTCCATCGCCGTGTCGCCGCCCCCGATGACGACGACCTTCTTCCCCTTGTAGAAGTGCCCGTCGCAGGTCGCGCAGGTGTGGACGCCCCTCGCGAAGTGGGTCTTCTCGCTCGGGAGCCCGAGGAGCCTCGGGTTCGCCCCCGTCGAGACGATCACGGCGTCGGCCGTGAAACTCCCGCTCCACTCGGTCTCGACCGTGAATGGCCGCTTCGAAACGTCGATCCGCTTCCCCTTGTCGCCAAGGTACGTCGTCCCGAACCGCTCGGCCTGCTCGCGGAAGGCGGCCATCAGCTCCTTGCCGTCGACGCCCTTGGGGAATCCGGGGTAGTTCTCCACCTCGGTCGTGATCATGAGCTGGCCGCCGGGCGGGATCAGCTCGTCCCCCCCCTCGATGCAGAGCGGCTTCAGGTTCGCCCGCGAGCAGTACAGAGCGGCAGTGAGGCCCGCGGGGCCGGACCCAACGATGATGATGCGGTGGTGGGTGGACATCGAGAACTCTCCTATCGACAACGACTCCGCAGGCGATCGACCAGATCGTAATCCAAATCCATGCAGCCCATGACGTCTCCACGCCCGTGCCAGTCGCCGCCGCCCGTCATGAGGAGGTCACGTGTCCGGCAGAACTCTTCCATCGCCTGCTTCTCGGGCACCCAGCCGACGATCTTCGTTTTCCCCCAGATCACGCCGTTCAGGTCATAGGCGTAGAAGACCTCGACGCCGTCGAGGCCATGGGCGAGGAGCTTCTCCACGAACGGGAAGAGGACCGCCCCGGGCTGGTCGGGGAAGTACTCGAACGGGTGGGCGAGCACGGCGACGCCGCCCGCGTCGTGGACCAGGCGGATGGCCTCGGCCGCCGAGTACTCGTACCCGCGGGGGATGTAGCAGGGCTTCCCGCCCGAGAACCAGGTCTTGCGCGTCTTCACCGGGTCGTACCCGCGCTTCGCGAGGCAGTTGATCAGGTGCGGGATCATCCCGATCCCGTGGAACTCCGGTTGGACGTCACGCTCGAAGTCGAGCGGCGGCTCGCCGGACTTCTCGTTGAAGAGCCGCACCATTCCCGTCACCCGCTCGCGGCGCTCCCGGCGGAACCGACCGAGGGTCTCGACGAGGTTCGCCTGCCCGGGGTCGAAGCCGAACCCGAGGATGTGGACATCGGTCTTCTCGATCGTCGCGTCGATCTCGATTCCCGTCACGACCTCGACGCCGAGCCGCTTTCCCTCCTCGACGGCCTCGGCGATCCCGAGGATGCAGTCGTGGTCGGTGAGCGCGATGGCGGCGACCCCCTTCTCCTTCGCCATACGGACAACGTCCGCGGGCGGCGTGATTCCGTCCGAGTACCAGGAGTGGTTGTGCAGGTCGACGCGGCGCATGGTGCCCCCGGGAAAAGGGGTGGAACGATACCAGTCCGCACATCCCCTGTCAACGCGGTCCTGGCCCCTGGAGGGTCTCCGAAAAACAAGCCGCGTTCGGGCTTCCCGGGCGGGGGGCCGTGTGCTAGTCTTCCGCGCGGTGAAACCGATGGCCGGAGGACGTGGATGACGATCGCGACTCTCCTCGAGGAGAGGGCAGCGGAGCGCCCAGAGCAGCCCTACCTGCTCTGGAAGGACCACCAGCTCACCTACGGCCAGCTCCGGGACGTCGCCGACGCGGTGGGACGGAAGTTGCTTTCCCTGGGGCTCCAGCCCGGCGACCGCGTCGCCATCCACCTCCCCAACTGCGCCGAGTTCGTGCACGTCTTCTTCGGGGCGATGCGGGCGGGGCTCGTGGCCGTCCCGATGAACAGCCAGTTGAAGGAGCGCGAGCTCAAATACATCCTCCAGAACTCCGAGGCGAAGGCGTGCTTCTCGGCGTGGCCGCTCGTCAACATGGTGCGGAACGTCCGCGGAGAGGCGCCTGCACTCAAGACGATCGTGATCTCGGGGACGTGCCCGGTCCCGAGGGACGCGTGGGCGCAGGAGCTCGGTGAGGGGCTCCTTCCCTACGACGATTTCCTTCCGGGGCCGGGCTTCGTCCCCGCGCCGCCGACGCCGCTGGACGCGAAGGCCGACGCCGCCATCATCTACACCTCGGGGACCACCGGAAACCCGAAGGGCGTCGTCCTCTCCCACCACAACTACGGCACGAACCTCCGGCAGCTCATCCGGGCGGCCGACATCAGGCCCGAGGACCGCTTCCTGTGCGTCCTCCCCCTCTTCCACGTGAACGCCCAGGTCGTGACGCTCCTCGCCCCCCTCGGCGCCGGGGCGAGCGTCGTTCTCCTCGAGAAGTTCTCGCCGGTCGAGTTCCTCGAGGCGATCCACAAGTACCAGGTGACGATTTTCAGCGCCGTCCCGACGATCTACGCGATCCTGAACAACCGCCTGGACCTCGGGAAGTACGACCTCTCCCACCTCCGATTCTGCATCTGCGGCGCGGCGCCGATGCCGGTGGAGGTGTTCGAGACCTTCGAGAGGAAGTTCAAGGCGCGGATCGTCGAGGGGTACGGGCTGTCCGAGGGGACCTGCGCCTCGAGCGTGAACCCCGTCGACGGCGTCCGCAAGGTCGGGAGCATCGGCGTCCCGCTAGAGGGTCAGGAGATGCGGATCGTCGACGACCACGGGGTTTCAGTCGCCCCGGGCGTCACCGGCGAGATCGTCGTCCGCGGCGAAAACGTGATGAAGGGGTACTTCAAGGACCCCACCGCGACGGAGGCCGCCCTCCGGGACGGCTGGCTCCACACCGGCGACCTCGGCCACGTGGACGCGGACGGCTACTTCTGGATCGCCGGCCGCAAGAAGGAGATGATCATCCGCGGCGGCGAGAACATCTACCCGAAGGAGATCGAGGACGTCCTCTACGCGCACCCTCGCGTCGCGGAGGCGGCCGTCGTGGGCCTGCCCGACCCCGTGTGGGGGGAGGAGGTCGGCGCGTTCATCGTCCTACGGGAAAAGACGAAGCTCACGCACCAGCACCTGCTCTCGGACGAGGTGATCGCCTTCCTCAAGGAGCACCTCGCCGACTACAAGCTCCCGCGGAAGGTCTTCTTCCGCGACAACCTCCCCCGCACGGCGACGGGGAAGGTCCAGAAGCACGTCCTCAAGGCGAGCGTCTCGGGCGAGAGCGGCGACGTGAAGGGGTAGGCCCCCGGAGTCGCGCCCGCAGGTCCCCTGGAGTCGCGCCCGTGAGGGCGCGGGGGGCTGACGCCCGTAAGGGCGTCACGGCCTAGCGTGTCGCGTGGTCGAGGAGCCACCAGCGAATCGTTGGGAACACCGCGATCGGGCTCTGCTCCCCCACCAGGATGTCCTCGTGCCCCACGTCCACCTGGGACCCATTCCCCCGGTCGATGACGACGAAGGTCTTGTCGGTGCTCCGCAGGCGCCGGAAGCAGTACAGGCAGTTCTCGCGCGGCACGACCTGGTCGACCCCTCCGACCATGACGAGCGCGGGGACGCGGATGCGACTCAGGGCGTCGGTGTACGACACGAAGCCGTTCGCCTCGTACCAGCGCGAGCGACGCGGCTGGTCCCACCACGGCGACGGCCCGTACGTGCAGGTCTCCTGGGCGCCGATCCAGCGCAGGAACTGCTTCGGTACGTTCATCGAGATGTCGCCGATGGCCCAGCGGAGCATCGTCCGGATGAGCGCCGGGGTCATGTTCGACGTCGACCAGACGACCGACCCGATCGCCCCCATGAGCATCCGCTCGGTCATGTCCCGGAGGATCGGCATCTGGGCGAGGAGCTGGAAGGCGAGGCCCGTGGGCAACGGAACGTCCCACGGCATGAACGGCTCCAGCATCCGCGAGAGCGTGAAGAGGACGACCGTGAGAGGCCTCATGCTCGGGACGACGGCCATCCGACCGGCCCCCGCGAGCGTCACGATCCCCCGGACGCGCGCCTGCGCCCCCGGCTCGGTCGAGCAGTAGCCGTAGGCGTTCAGCCCGCCCATGCTGTGCCCCAGGAGGAAGAGCGTCGGGCTCCCCGTCCTGCGCAGGACCAGGTCGACGGCCGCCGGGACGTCCTGGTGCATGAAGTCGTCGACGCTGAAGCGCCAGCCAGTGACCTGCCACCAGCGGGGCTTCCAGGAGTCTCCCACGCCGCGGTACTCGAGGATCCAGACGTCGAGCCCGGCCCGAGCGAGGTACTCGGCGAGGGAGTGTCTGGAGTCGAGGTCGTAGATCCGGTAATTCTCGATGAATCCGGGCAGGCAGAGGACGGGCTCGCGCCCCTCGATGAGTTGCGCGGGGCGGACGCGGTGGACGGCGACGCTGATGCCGTCGGACGTGGTCGCGAAGTACGTCTCGCGGACCTCCTGGGCGAGGACCGCGGCGCACAGGCCGAGGATTGAGATGAAGAGGCGCGCCAGCCGCATGATCGACCTCCCTGCCGTGAAGGGGGAGGATTTTACGCCTATGCCGCACCGCGTCAAGAACGAACTGGCGTGAGGACCTCGCCCCCGGAGTCGCGCCCGCAGGGGCGCGAGCCCCGCCGGCTAGATCAGCGCGCGCTCGCGCTGGAATGTCTCGATCTGGTTCCGCGAGAGGCCGTTGGACTTCAGGCGGCGGGTCTCCTTGTCGGCGACCTGCGGGGTCGGGCACGCCTGGAAGTAGGCCAGGCGGAACGGCCCGCGGTGCCGCGTGGGAGCCATGAGGTCGGCGGAGTGGAGGTAGAAGCGACCGATCAGGTCGGCCGCCCTTCCGACGTAGAGCCACCCGTCCTTCTGGCTCTCGAGGACGTAGACGTAGGTCCGCTTCGTCTGGGGGCTGGCGTTCATTCGATGACTCCGCCCGGCACGACCACTGGGATGGTTCGAGTTCTTCGGCAAGGGACCTGGCCCCTCCAAGCAGCAACGTTGGAACGGCCGGAATGCACCGCCGGCCGGTCCTCGGTCCTCGGAATCCCTACACGATTCGCACTGCGGTCCTGGGGAACGGCGCGGGACGGACGGGGGGGCCTTGCGTCGTCATATGGACGATCATTCGCGTGCTCCCCTCGGCCTGCGTCGTGTACTCGGGTCGGTCCATCCGGCCCTCGACTGGGCCGGGTTGATTGCGTTTCGTACGGTCATCCCATCGAGGCCCGTCGTCTTCACGACCACACGGGCCCCGTACCCTCAGGTTGGCGGCGAATCCTATTTCCGGCCCGGAGGTCGCGCAAGAAAATCCCCCCGGCCAGGACCCGGTTTAAACCGGTCCTTTCCGGCCCAGGAATGCGGCTCAAAAAAACTCCCGGAGAACCGGCCTCTGAGCCGGCCAGGAGTGCAGCCTGAAAAGACCCCTCTGGAACTCGAAAAAATCCGGAGCGAACCGTGAACGCAGGCGCCGCGCGCGAGTTGAGCCTCTTGCAAAACCCACGCGGCCGTGCGTGACCCCGGCGCCCGATCCCGGCTCGAGCGCCGCGGCTGCATGCGCACGGGGGAGGCGCGGCACTTTTTCACCGCCAAGGCCGCCAGGGACGCCAAGAGGCCACGGTGGAGACGTAGCGGGGGCGTGGACCCTTTCGGGTGGGTTCTCGCCCAGCTCTCGGGTGCGGTTAGCCGGCCTCCGCTCGCTGCGCCATGGAACGGATGTTGGCCGGTTGCTGCGCCTGGAGCGCGGCCAGGGCATGAGCCAGCATGGCGACCAGACCGAGAGAGGCGCGCAACCGCACCTTCTTCTGTCCGCGGAAGCCGGTGTACTCGATGTCGAGCACCTGCTTCAGTCGCCCGTTCACGCGTTCGACAGCGGTACGACGATCGTATTCGCGGTCCCACTTCTTGGACCCGCGCGGGATGGCGGTGTAGTAGCGGTAGTTGTCGGCGAGCTTGATGCGGACGATTGCGCCGGGGCCCCCCGAGCCCTTGTTGCACCTGGCGCCGAAGAAGGGGCAGGGTCCGACGCCGTCGCAGGGGCAGCCGTACTTCAGGGACTGACGGTCCTTCTCGTAGCCCAGGAAGCGCAGGTCGCGGAACTCCCCGGTCTGCTCGTTGCGGACTCGGGTGTCGCGGTCTCGGTCATAGACGGTGCCGACGTCCGCCGTCGCGTGTCGCATGTCGATCACCGGCTTCGCGCCGAAGTCCTGGTGCAGGATTCGGTAGATCTCCGTGTCGTCGTACCCCTTGTCCGCCGCGACCGGGACGTCCTCGAAGAAGCGGACGGGCGCGGCTTCGCTGCCGTCTGCGCGAGGGGCCAGTGTCTTCTCGGCCTGCTGCATGCAGGGGATGATCTGCTTGGCCTCGTCCTCGGAGGCCGAGGTCACGGTGTAGGCCACCGGGAGCTCATGCTCCGTATCGACGAGCAGGTGGAGCTTGTAGCCGAACCACGCGAACGCCCTCTCGTAGGTGGATCCGTCCTTGCGGGTGCCAGGCTTGGCCTTGATGCCCCAGGTGGCCTCCGGGTCGGCGCTCTCGGCGGGGTCCTGTTTCCCACGGGCGTTCGTGCGCAGGTGGGTGCCGTCCTGCGCGAGCTGCTTGCCGAGGTCGGGGAGGTACTCCCGGACCGCACGCACCAGCGCGACGAAGATGACGTCGATCTTGTCTTGCTGCTTCACGAGCCGTTTCACGAACCGGCTCATCTCGTCCTCGCGCGGTACGTCCTCGCTCGCCCCCAGGCCGCAGATCGCGCGCAACCGATCGTTCCGACGCATTTCAGCAAGGATGTTGGCCACGTAGCGGTGGCCCAGGAGGATCCCCGCGATCAGGACCCGGCACAGGCTCTCCGCAGAGTGCCGCCGAGGCCGCCCCTCCGAGGTCTGCCTCTCCAGGGTGTCGATCAGCTCCGCATCCGGGAGAGCATCCAGGACCCGCTCGATACGCTCGATCGCACTCCCCTCGGTGAAGGCGCCAGCGGGAAAGATCCGAGGCGAACGCAGCTTCACTTCGTTCCTCCCGCCTTTCGGGCCGTCGACTTCTTCGGAGGACCGGGAACACGGGTCCGTGCCGACTCCAGGGCGTCGATGAGTTTCACGACGCGTCGCGACCACGCCAGGAAGGACGTTCGCGCAGATCGCACAGCGCGGTATCGCTCGGTCAGTGCCCGAAGCCTCTCGATGTCCTCCTCCGGCCGAATCCGACGGACGTCCTTCTTGGGTCCGCCCCACGTCGCCAGAGACGGGTACTCGTGCAGGGAGCCGCTCGCACAATGGCAGGTCGGCTGCCCGCAGCGAAACCGGCGTTGGTAGATCCACCCCGCCATCATGGGCGTCGTCTCGAACACGGGGGCCAGGAGCGCGGGCAACCGAGCGAGCAACGAGTCGAGCTCCTGACGACAACGAGCAGCATCCATGTCCGCCTCCCTCTGACTACCCGGACTATCACGGGTGGCAAGTAGTTCCTGAAAAACCGGATCCGGGGTAGAAATCGCGGAATCCAGGCCAGGGCCCCCCGAATACCCAGTCATTACGCCTGCAACATGGGGTAACGTCGATCCGCCCCCAATCGCAACCCATTCCGACCGGCCAGGATCTGAGTTGTGCGACAGGCTCCGCCTGGTGGCATTGACTGGACGGAAACCAGCGAATAGTATTACGAATTGTATGATGATCTGGAGGACTCGCAATGCCCGGTGCGACGCGTCAGCGATTCACCGTCACCGTGGACCCGGCCGTCTCGCGCGAGTTGAACCGGGCCCAGAAGGGCCCGCCCAGCCGATCTCGCAGCGAGATTGTGGAGGAGGCGCTCCGCCTCTGGCTGAGGCGTCGTGCCCACAACCGGCTCGATCGCGCGACGGAGGAGTACTATCGCAGCCTGACCCAGGTCGAGCAGGACGAGGACCGCGAATGGGATGAGCTCGCGGCCCGTTCCGCAGCGGCCGTGTGGAGGCGGCGGTGAAGGCCGAGGACGCGCCACGGCGCGGAGAGGTCTACGTCGTCGGACTACCGGGCCATCCGCACGACTCGAAGCGCCGCCCTGCCATCGTCGTCTCATTGGACGCGCGGAACCGGTGGGCGAACGACGTGATCGTCGTACCGGTGTCCACCACACAGCGTCCGGCCCCCACGCACGTGTCCCTCCCGGCCGGGGCTGGTGGGCTCCGCAAGCCCTCCACCGCGAAGTGCGAACAAGTAACGACGCTCGACAAGTCGTTCCTGTCCTCCCTCCCTCTGGGGGGGACACTGCATTCCGAGCTGATGCGCGAAATCGAGCGGGCGATCCTGCGGGCCATTGGCGTGCCCGTCCCTTGAGACTGCGCAAACCCCTCGGGGCCCATCGTCACGCAACGGTGGGTGCATGACCGCTCGTGATCTTCCGCTCCTCCCATTCCCCTTCCCGTTCCCCTTCCCCTTCCCAGCGGGTTGAGTAGCCTGGAAAAGGGAAGGGGAACGGGAACGGGAAGGGGTCGATTCGCAGAGGCGGTCATGCACCCCGCAACGGTACCTGCCTTGCCGCGCCGCGCGCGGCCTGCTACGCTGGCGCGACAATGACGACGCCTGATGCCTGGGTCCACGTTCCTGTCATGGTGGAGGAGGTCCTCCGCTACCTCCGCCCCGAGGCGGGCGGGGTGTTCTACGACCTCACGCTGGGCCTCGGGGGCCACTCCCACGCCCTTCTCTCCCGCGCCCCGGCCGACGCGCGGCTCTTCGGCCTCGACCGCGACCCCGAGGCCCTCTTGCGCGCCCGGGAGCGGCTGGCCGCGTTCGGCGACCGCGTGGTCACCCGCCACGGCAGCTTCGCCGACCTCCTGGAGGTCGTCGACGTGGACGCCTGGCCCCCCGCGAACGGCATCGTGCTCGACCTGGGCGTCTCGTCGCCCCAGATCGACGTCGGCGGGAGGGGGTTCAGCTTCCGCCGCGAGGGGCCGCTCGACATGCGCATGGACCCCACCTCGGGCGTGCCCGCGTGCGACTGGATCGAGCGCGTCTCGACGCACGAGCTGGCCCGCGTCCTGCGCGAGTACGCGGACGAATTCAAGGCGGAGGCGATCGCCCGCCGCATCCATGAGTCGCTCCCGATCCGCACGACGCGGGACCTCGTCCGCGTGGTCGAGCGGGTCCTCCCCGCGAGGCGCGGCTCGCCGCACCCGGCGATGCGGACCTTCCAGGCGCTTAGGATCGCCGTGAACGACGAGCTGGGCGCGCTCGAACGCGGCCTCCGCGCCGGCGCGGCGCGACTGGCCCCCGGAGGCCGCCTCGTGGTCCTCTCCTACCACTCGGGCGAGGACCGAATCGTGAAGGGCTTTTTCCGCGACGAGGGGCGCGCAGGGCGGCTCGCGGTCCTGACGCGCCGACCCGAGCGGCCTACCATCGAGGAATCGGGCAGGAACCCGCGGGCCGACAGCGCGAAGCTCCGCGCTGCGGAGCGCGTTGCCGCCGCGGCGGCGAACGGGTAGGATCGGGCGGGGATGGCGACCGACCGAGACCTCTACGTCCTGGAGCTGGTCCTTCAGCGCGGCCTGGCGACCGCCGAGGAGGCGGGTCGCCTCGTCTCCGCGCTCCGCGAGGGGCGATTCGCGAGCCTCGCCCAGGGGCTCCGCGCACTCAAGCCGTGGACCCCCGAGGAGACGGCCTCTCTCGACGAGGTCCTCAAGGCCCTCCCCGACACCGCCCTGACGGCCGATGGCCACTCGACGCAGGGGAACGCCCCCGCGACGATGGGCGGCGCACCCACGCCGATGACGCTCGCGACGACCACGCTCCGGCAGACGCCCGTGCCGGGGGCGGGTCGCACCGAGCTGGCCTTCGGACGCTACGAGATCCTCGAGGAGATCGCCCGCGGAGGGATGGGGATCGTCTACAAGGGGCGCGACGTGAAGCTCGACCGCGTCGTCGCGCTCAAGGTCCTCGTCGGCGCAGCGACGCCCGAGATGGTCGAGCGGTTCCGGCGTGAAGCTCGGATGGTCGCGGGGCTCCATCACCCGCGCATCCTCCCCGTCCACGATGTCGGCGATCAGGACGGCCTCTGTTACTTCACGATGGACTACGTCGACGGCGACTCGCTCGCGCAGCTCATCCGCGAGAAGCGCGTCTCGCGGCGGCACGGGCTCGAGATCCTCCGCGACGCCGCGCTCGCCCTCCAGTACGCCCACGAGCAGGGGGTGATCCACCGCGACGTGAAGCCCGGGAACATCCTCGTCGACACGAAGGGGAACGCCTTCCTCGCCGACTTCGGCGTGGCCCGGGCGACCGAGTCCGAGGCGCGGCTCACCGCGAGCGGCCACCCCATCGGGACGCCCCAGTACATGTCCCCCGAGCAGGGCGGCGGCGATCTGGTCTCCGTGGACGGCCGCACGGATGTCTACTCCCTCGGCGCGACGCTCTACGAGCTGCTCACGGGCCGCCCCCCGTACGAGGGGGACAGCATCATGGACATCGTGTTCCAGCTCATGACGAACGACCCGCCGCGGCCCCAGGAGCTCGACCCGAAGGTGCCTCGCGACCTCGAGCTGATCACCCTCAAGGCGATCGAGCGCGACCGCACCCGCCGCTATGCGACAGCGAAGGCCCTCGCGGACGACCTGACGCGCTACCTGGAGGGGGAGGCGATCGAGGCGCGCCCGAGCGGGGTCTTCCGCCACTCGTGGAAGCGGGTCCGCAAGCACCCGGTGCGCGCGACGGTGATCGTCGCGGTGCTGATCGCCGCGGCGGGGTGGGGGGCCTTCGTCCTGTGGCAGACGGAGCGCGACCGCGGGCGGTCGGTGGACCTGCTGGAGCAGGCGCGGCGCGAGATGCTCGCCGGCCGCCACGAGGAGGCGATCAAGCTGCTGGGGAGCGCGTCCTCGCTCGACAGCGGGAACCGTTTGGCGCGGGTCCTCGAGGAGACCTGCCGCGAGCAGATCCGCGCGCGCGAGGACCGGGGAAAGGAGGAGGCCCGCCTGGCGGAGATCGAGCTCCGCAACGAGCGCCGGCGGCGGGCGCAGCCGTTCGCGGAGACGGCGCAGAAGATCCTCGACATGGGCGACGCCCTGGCGCGGCACGGGGAGCTCGCCCGGCGGCGGGAGCGGCTCCTGGAGGCCGAGGGGCTCCTGGAGAAGGCCCTCGCCGAGGATGCCGAGTACGCGGAGGCGCTCTATGCGCGCGCCCGGGTCCGGAGGCAGCTCGGCCAGGAGGCGGCGGCGATCGAGGACCTCGAGAAAGCGGTGGCGATCCGGGACACCTATTCTGCGCCGTACATCGAGTTGATCTCCCTGCGCGCGGACCTCTACAAGAAGGCACGGCGTCCGAGCGCTGGGATCGACCGCGCGGGGGGGCCGATTGCGTGGAGCTTCCGCGACGTCTCGAAGGACGAGGAGGCGCAGGGGCTCCTGGCCCGGATGCACGCGGACCTCGAGCGGGTCCTCGCGATCGGCGTGCGGCCCGAGGAGGCGAAGTACCTGAAGGGGACGATCGCGGCGATGGACGGGCGGCCGGACGAGGGCGTGCGCGAGCTGACGGAGGCGATCGCGGCACACCCGTACTACGCGGAGGCGTACGAGAAGCGGGCCTTCGCGTACCTGATGCGCGGGGACACCGACGCGGCGCTCGCGGACGTCGAGGAGGCACTGGAGCTTGCCCCCGCGTTCGCGGAGGCGTGCTGCTACCGCGCGATGATCCGGCTGGCTCGCGGAGACGCGGACGGGGCGCTGGCGGACTTCACGCGCGCCTCCGCGACCGACCCGGAGCTCGGCCAGGCCTGGTCGGGGATCGGCCTGGTCCACACGACGCTGGGCCGTTGGAAGGAGGCCCTCCCCGCGTTCGACAGGCTGATCGAAGTCGGCCCCGACTCGAACGCGTACTTCAATCGGGGATCGGTGTACCTCCAGCTCCGGCGGTACGAGGAGGCGAAGGCGGACTTCGACGCGGCGATCGGCATGGAGCCTCGCGACCTGGGCCCGTGGGTCCACCGCGCGCAGGCATGGCTGGCGCTGGAGAGGCTCGACGAGGCGGAGAAGGACCTCGCCAAGGGGGCGGAGATCGACCCGGAGCACGCCGTCGTGCGGATGACGCGGTCGAACCTCCTCAAGGCGAAGGGGGACCTGAAGGGGGCCATCGCGGAGGTGGACAAGGCGATCGCGCGGAGCGGATCGGAGGCTGTGTTCTGGTTCGCGCGCGCCGACCTGAAGCGGGAGAACGGGGATGCGGCGGGGGCGCTCGCGGACCTGACGGCGGGGCTGGAGCTCCGTCCGGACGACCTGCGAGCGCGGAGGGACCGTGCGCCGCTGGCGGCGGAGGCCGGCGACCTGGAAACCGCGAAGGGGGACCTCGACTTCGTGATCGAGCGTGCGCCGCAGGACGCGGAGATGCGAAATCTCCGCGGGCGGGTCCTGGCGACGCTGGGCGACGTGGACGCAGCGCTCGCAGACCTGGATGTCGCGGTGACGGAGGTGCCGAGCGCGCCGACGCACCGCTACTATCGCGGCGTGGTCCGTGTCCAGGCGGGGAACATGGCGGGCGCGTCGAACGACTTCGAGGCCTTTCTCAAGCTGATCCCGTCAGGCCCGGAGGCGGAGCACGTGCGACAGCTCCTGGCCGGCGCGCAGTACTGGGCGGCGCATCCCGTGGAGCTGGAGCGAATCCAAGAGGCGACCGACGCGCTCGCCGGCGCCTGCGAGAGGGCGGAGAAGGCGTACTCCCTGGAGAACTGGGCGACGGCGACCGAGGAGTACCGCGCGGGGCTCGCTGCGATGGAGGAAGGGCTCGCCGGCGCGGACGCGGAGCTCCGGCGCCGCGCGGAGACGGGCGGAACGACGTCGCGCCACCTCGTGAACACCTGGTACAACCTCGCCTGCTGCCTGGCCCGTCGCGCAGAGCTGACAAGCGGGGCCGACCGCGAGTCGCTCCTCGGCGAGGCCCTCTCGGCCCTTGGCGAATCGCTGCGCCTCGGCTTCGACGACCTCGCCCACGTCCGCGAGGACCGCGACCTCGCCCTCCTCCACGGCCGCAAGGAGTTCGACGACCTGCTCGCCCCGAAGTAGGCGCGGGGGCCGCCCTACTTCCCCTTCCCCGGGTCGTGCTTGACGAGGACCAGCTCCTTGTCCGCGGAGACGCCGCCGCCCACGTCGGCGCGCTTGGCGACCTTCACGATGCCGACGCCCTTAGCGTACCAGACGACCCGCTCGGTCTTTACGCCGCCACCCACGTCCACGCGGCACGTCACCTTGCGGCACTCGAACTTGCCCGCGGGGACCTCGAGTTCCTCCTCCTTCTCGGACACCGTCGAGTCGATCACGATCGCGTCCCCGTCGCCGGCGACCGTCACCTTGCACTCCTTTTTCTCGAAATCGGCGGGCAGGACCCACAGCTCGTCCGCGTCCGACTTTGCGACGACGATGCCCGCGGCCCCGCTCTGCACCCAGATTCGCCCGCTCGGCGCGTCATCCCCCTCGCCGTCCCACGCGAGGATCCAGGCGTCGACGTCGCCCACCCTTTCGACCTTCACGCACGTACAGGTCGCCGTCCCCTCTTTCGTCGCGGAGACGAAGCCTGCCACTTTGGCCACCTTCCGGATCTCGTAGGTCCACGTCGCACCCTCCGCGAGGGGCAGGTAGGTCTCCTCTGCCTGGGACGGTCCGGCGGCCAGGAAGAGCAGGACGAGCGACAACGCGATCGACCTCATGGGATCCTCCATTGTTGGCGGTACGTAAGGCGCAGACAGGGTAGCACTCGGCTCCGACGGGGCCAAGAATCGTCGATGGCTCAAGAACCGGTTCCCGCCTTGCCGATGCCTCACGAAGCGATTCCGTGCATCGTATTTGGAGAAAGTTATGTTCCGAAGGATCCTTGCCGGGTTCCTCGCAACCGCCCTCGCCGCACCGTCCGCCCTGTTCGCCGATGGCTGCGAGGCTTGCGAAGAAGAGGCCTGCCCCCGTTACTCGTTGCGCCTGGAGGCCATGGGCCTGAAGCGCAGCACGCCGGAGGACCGTGTCTTCGCCACCCAGGAGGACGCGGGCGGGGGGTCTCCCTCCGCGACCGTGCTCGATGCCACCGACTTCGGGCAGGACTTCGAGTACGGCGGACGGCTCGCGCTGGGCCTCCGCATGAGCCACAAGATGTCGTTCGAATTGGCGGCCTACGGCGTAATTCCGTCCGAGCAGGACAAGAACCGCCAGGGTGCCGACGACCTCGACACGCCGTTCGCGGTCAACGGCAACACTGACGACCTGGCCCTGCCGGTCGGCTTCCAGGCGGGAAGCGACTTCCAGCAGGACGACCTCATCTCCGTCGGGTTCGACTCCCGGACCTGGTCGGTCGAGACCAACATGTGGAATGAGTTGTGCGAGCCGCACTCGACCATCTGCGCCCGCGTGGGCGGAGGGCTCCGCTTCATCGAGCTGGACGAGGACCTCGACTACCTCGTCGAGGACGACTTCGGCGGCGGCGATCCGACCTCCTCGTTCAGGGTCGACAACAAGCTCACGAACCGCCTGGGCGGGCTCCAGGTCGGCGGCAGCGTCTGGATGCAGCCGACGCACTCCCTCTCGATCGGCGTCGAGGCGAAGGTTGGCGCGTTCGCGAACTTCATGGATCGCGACTCGAGCCTCACCCGCGGCGACGGCCTCATCGGCGTCGACGAGGAGGGCAGCAGCGTCGGCTTCGCGACGGTCTTCGAGGTGTCCGTCGAGACGCGGTGGGACATCACGCCGAACATCGGCGTGGTCGCGGGGTACCGCTTCGTGCAGGTGAACGGCGCGGCGCTCGCGACCGAGAACCTGCAGACCAACCCGTCCGCCACCGGCGAGTACCAGGACAACCGCGACGGCGGCCGGCGTATCGTGATCGGCGAGTTGGACGTTGATGTGGTAGGCGCCCGCCGCCTTTTGTTGACGGAGCAGCCCGGCAAATTTTGCGGCGTTGCCGGAAGAAACGTAGCCGACGCCGATCAAGCCAAGCTTGTCCGCCCAGCTTTTGTGTTCCGGCGTAAGCCGGGTTGTGAACCCATCGAAACCCGCGTCCTTCACCGCCCGAAGTTTCCGTTCCAACGACCATTCGCTTTTCTGCGACGGATGCCAGACCAACGTCCAGAGATTGGCGATGTGGCGCAGGCGGGGACGGTCGTGGTTCATGTTCCCGGAAACCAATTAGGTCTGGCTCGGTTGTCGCCCCTTGAAGGTCAATTCCGCAATACCGGATTTGTCCAGTTCGCCCAAACCTTTTTCCACCATCCGATCGAATTGCTTTTTGGTGGCCGTCGCGAGCGGCAGGCTGAGGCCCTGCGCTTTGCCGAGTTTGAGGGCAATGCCGGAATCCTTGGCGGCGTGAGCGGCGGAAAAGAAACAGGCGTGGTCGCGCTTCTGCATGTCTTCGCCATCGGTTTGGAGCACGCGGGAGTTTGCGCCGGTCTGGGAAAAAACCTCCCGCAGCGTGGCGAGGTCAAGGCCCAACGCGGCGCCCAGACCGAGACCTTCCGCCAGGCCTGCGGTGTTGATATTCATGACCATGTTGACCAGCGCCTTGACTTGCGCCGCAGTTCCGGCCGGCCCGATGTAACGATTCGACGCACTCAGCTTTTCGAGCATTGGTTTCGCGCGTTCAAACACCTCCGGTTTGCCGCCGCACATCAAATAGAGCGTGCCTTCGCGCGCCTGGGTGATGCTGGAGGCCATGCACGCTTCGAGGGTTTGGGCGCCCGCCTTCTCCGCCTTGGCCTCGACCCAGACATGCACCTCCGGCGAGACGGTGGCGCAGTTGATGAACAGTTTGCCGCGCGAACGGCTCAGCAAGCCGCCGTTGTAGATTGCCTTCATCGCTTTGTCATCCGTCACGACGGTAATGATGACATCCGAAAGTTTGGTCACCGTTTTAAGTTCGGAGCAGGCCTGACAGCCCAGTTCCTGGGCGAGCGCTTGCGCGGCCGCGGTGTTGACATCATAAACCGCAGCCACTTCGTAGCCGCTTTCTTTCAGCCGACGCGCCATGTTGCTGCCCATCCGACCGACGCCGACGAATCCAATTTTTTCAGCCATAATTTTATCCGGGTTGTGGTTGTTATGTTATCCGCGAGACGCCGCTTTATGGTTGGGCGACCGCAGTTTTGGAAATGCCACGACAGCCTAAACGGATGCGCCCGCGCGTGGCACGACAATTTTTAGCGAATTTTTTCAAGCCGTAGAG
>Ga0080064_1001430_pt1 | contig 48234 bp, 44 predicted proteins | sample Subgrocontami54m_FD_69260 | JGI IMG/M metagenome (GOLD analysis project Ga0080064, IMG submission 69260) | Subsurface groundwater microbial communities from S. Glens Falls, New York, USA - GMW46 contaminated, 5.4 m (SPADES assembly) (version 2) ...
GCCCCGTTTGCTTTGGACGGGGGCCTCATGGTTCGAGACGCGCAGCCATAGCGCGTCCTCAAGGGCGTTTACGCCCGTCTGCGACGGGCTATGGACGCGCGTGAACGCGCTTATGGCTGCGCTCCTCACCATGAGGGATCATTTCCGGCAAATCGCGCTGAACTTACGGCACAGCCAAATCCTCATCCTGAGGAGCGGACCGCAGGTTCGCGTCTCGAAGGATGAGGCCCCGAAGGGTTTCGCGCGCCTGACCGGGCTGGTACGGTAAACGAAGAGTTAACGACTGCCGGTGCTAGCTTTCCTGCATGATTCGCAGGAGTTTCGGCCGTGGCGCTGGATGACCTGAGCGCTCCGCTGGGGCAGCACAAGACGCAGAAGCGGCGCTGGGTGCTGCCAGGTGCGGTGCCGCGCGCAGTCGCCGCGACTCTCAGTCTGTCCCTCATCATCTTTGCCGCCTGGGCGATGATCGCCGACGACCCGTTCGGCGGCGAGCCGATGGCGGTGGTGTCGGCCGACCGGCGCACCGCCGTTGCCGCCAAGACGCCCGACCAACCCGCCACGCCGGTGCAGGCCGCCCCGCAGACCCCCGCAGCGCCCGCCGGCACCACCATCACCATCATCGATGGCACCAGCGGCAAGCGGCAGGACGTGGTGATCCCCGCCACGCCGGACGGCAAGTCCGGCGCGGAAGAGAATCGCCTGCTGGAGACCTCGCGCCACGGCCTCATCCCCAGGATCGCCCAGGATGGCACCCGCCCCGCCGACGCCTATGCGCGTGCGGTAAAAGCCATTGCCGGCAAGCCGAACGCGCCGCGCGTCGCGATCGTGATTGGCGGACTGGGCACCAGCGCGGCCCGCACCAATGATGCGATCAACAAATTGCCCGGCCCGGTGACGCTGGCCTTCGCGCCGTACGGCAGCGAGCTCGAAAAGATCACCGCCCGCGCGCGCAGCACCGGCCATGAAATCCTGCTGCAGGTGCCGATGGAGCCGTTCGATTATCCGGACAGCGATCCAGGCCCGCAGACGCTGCTCACCTCGGTCGACGCGGCACAAAACGTCGATCGCCTGCATTGGTCGATGAGCCGATTCCAGAACTATGTCGGCATCGTCAATTACATGGGTGCGCGCTTTTCCGCCTCGGAACAGGCGCTCGCGCCGGTGCTGCGCGAGGCCGGCAAGCGCGGCTTGATCTATCTGGACGACGGCGCCTCGCCGCGCAGCCTCGCCGGCCAGATCGCCGGCGCCAACAATCTCGCCTTCGCCAAGGCCGAGATCGTGCTCGACGCGGTGCCGACCGCAGCCGATATCGACCGCGCGCTTGGACGCCTGGAGGCGGCTGCGCGTTCGCGCGGCCTAGCCGTCGGCATGGCGAGTGCGCTGCCGGTCTCGATCGAGCGCATCGCCCGCTGGGCCAAGGCCGCCGAAAGCCGCGGCGTGCTGCTGGTGCCGATCAGCACCGCCATCATCCGGGCGAATTCCAGCTAGCCCGTCATTGCAGGTCGCAAGCCTTCGCTCGCGCGTCGGCAATCCATAGCCACAAGTCTCTCGATTCCAATATCCAAAAGAGGGTATGGATTCGGCATGCCCCGCTTCGAAGACCTGCCCTACCGCCATTGTGTCGCCACCGCCGTGTTCAACCGCGACGGCCTGGTGTTCGTCGGGCGACGTCTCGATGGGCCCGAACATGTCGACGCCACCCATGACTGGCAGATGCCGCAGGGCGGCATCGACGACAACGAGGATCCGTGGCGCGCGGCGCTGCGCGAACTCTATGAGGAAACCAATATCCGCTCGGTGGAGAAGCTTGGCGAAATCGAGGAATGGCTGGTTTACGACATCCCGCGCGAAATCGTCGGACAGGCCTGGAGCGGCAAATATCGCGGCCAGAAGCAGAAATGGTATGCGCTGCGCTTCACCGGTGACGACGGCGAGATCGACATCGCGCACCCGGCCGGCGGACACGAACCGGAATTCGTCGAATGGCGCTGGGAGCGGCTGCAAAAGACCCCGGACCTCGTCGTGCCGTTCAAGCAGCCGGTCTATGAGCGGGCGGTCAGGGAATTTGCCAGGTTCGCGGAAACACCGCTCAAATCCTAATCGGCCTCATGCTGAGGAGCGTTGCGAAGCAACGCGTCTCGAAGCACGAGGCCGCCCCATACTTCGAGACGCGCCCTTCGGGCGCTCCTCAGTACGAGGGCGGACTTAGTGCGCCAGCGTCGCCTGCAACGTCTTCATCTGTTCGAGGCGCAAGGTGCGGTGATCGCGTTGCGCATCGTCCTTGATGCCGGCAAGCGCCTCCTCGGCGCCTTTGATCTCGCCTGCGAGCACGGCCGGGTCGAAATCCTCGACCGGCGCCGCCATGTCGGCCAGCACGGTCAGCCCGGACGGGCTCACTTCGGCAAAGCCGCCGTTGACCACGATCCGCATCGTACCGCCTTCGCGATACACGGTCAGAATGCCCGGCCGCAGCGTGGTGACCAGCGGCGCGTGGCCCGCCAGCACGCCGAAGTCGCCCTCGGAGCCGGGCAGATCGACCTGCTCGACCTCGCCGGACAACAACAGCTTTTCCGGCGAGACAAGATCGAATTGGAAGGTGGTCATATTAACTCCCGCTTCGAGATGAGATCAGAATAAGAGTCGCCGACGCCACAAGTCCAAAAAACACAATTGGAAACCAGATAAAGAAGAACAACAACCAGTTGCCCTGGCCAAACAAACCAAACGGGGACCTCGGTATATACACGATGGCGAGGAAGCTGATAAGCGCAATAGCGGCGAAAGCGTATAGCCACATCGCCAGTTTGAAGCGCCACTCTTCCATTAAATGCTTCTCCGCTTACGCCGCTTCCGCCGCCAGCCGCTTGCCCTTCTCGACCGCCGCTTCGATGGTGCCCACCATGTAGAAGGCGGCCTCCGGCAGGTGGTCGTACTTGCCTTCGCACAGGCCCTTGAAGCCGCGGATGGTGTCGGCAAGATCGACGAACACGCCGGGCGAGCCGGTGAACACCTCGGCGACATGGAACGGCTGCGACAGGAAGCGCTCGATCTTGCGCGCGCGCGCCACCGCGATCTTGTCCTCTTCCGAGAGCTCATCCATGCCGAGAATCGCGATGATGTCCTGCAGCGCCTTATAACGCTGGAGGATCTGCTGCACCTGGCGCGCGACCAGATAGTGCTCCTCGCCCACGACCAGCGGGGACAGCATGCGCGAGGTGGAGTCGAGCGGATCCACCGCGGGATAGATGCCCTTCTCGGCGATGGAGCGCGACAGCACGGTGGTGGCGTCCAAGTGCGCGAACGAGGTGGCCGGCGCCGGATCGGTCAAGTCGTCGGCCGGCACATAGATCGCCTGCACCGAGGTGATGGAGCCTTTGGTGGTGGTGGTGATGCGCTCCTGCAGCGCGCCCATGTCGGTCGCCAGTGTCGGCTGATAGCCCACCGCCGAGGGAATGCGCCCGAGCAGCGCCGACATTTCCGATCCGGCTTGCGTGAAGCGGAAGATATTGTCGACGAAGAACAGAACGTCCTGGCCTTCGTCGCGGAAATATTCCGCCACGGTGAGACCGGAGAGGCCGACGCGGGCGCGGGCGCCGGGCGGCTCGTTCATCTGGCCGAACACCAGCGCGCATTTGGAACCTTCGCCGCCGCCCTTCTTGTTCACGCCGGACTCGATCATCTCATGATAGAGATCGTTGCCTTCGCGGGTACGCTCGCCGACGCCTGCGAACACCGAAAATCCGCCGTGCGCCTTGGCGACGTTATTGATCAGCTCCTGAATCAGCACGGTCTTGCCCACGCCGGCGCCGCCGAACAGGCCGATCTTGCCGCCCTTGGCATAGGGCGCCAGCAGGTCGACCACCTTGATGCCGGTAACCAGAATCTCGGCTTCGGTCGATTGCTCGGTATAGGCCGGCGCATCGGCATGGATCGGCCGCTTGCTGGTGAACTTCACCGGGCCGGCTTCGTCGACTGGCTCGCCGATCACATTGATGATGCGGCCGAGCAGCCCGGCTCCCACCGGCACGGCAATCGGCTGGCCGGTGTCGGTGACTTCCTGACCGCGCACCAGGCCTTCGGAGGTATCCATGGCGATGGTCCGCACCGTGCTCTCGCCAAGATGCTGGGCTACTTCCAGCACCAGGCGATTGCCCTGGTTCTTGGTCTCCAGCGCGTTGAGGATCGCTGGCAGATCGCCATCGAACTGCACGTCGACGACGGCGCCGATGACCTGGGTGATACGTCCGGTTTGGTTGGCAGGAGTGGCCATGGAATGTCCTCGTTACGAATTTCTCGTTACAGCGCCTCGGCGCCGGAGATGATTTCGATCAGCTCCTTGGTGATCTGCGCCTGACGGGTGCGATTGTATTTCAGGGTCTGCTTTTTGATCATCTCGCCGGCATTGCGGGTGGCATTGTCCATGGCACTCATCTGCGCGCCGTAGAAAGACGCGGCGTTCTCAAGCAGCGCGCGGTAGATTTGCACCGCGACGTAGCGCGGCAACAGCTCGGCGAGGATGTCCTCCTCGTCCGGCTCGTATTCGTAGGCTGCGCTCGGGCCGGCATCCGCGGAAGCCGCGGGAAAAACCGGTGGGATGATCTGCTGGGCGGTCGGTATCTGCGAAATGACCGATTTGAACCGCGAGTAGAACAGCGTCGCGACATCGAACTCACCGCGATCGAACAGCTCGCGGACTTTCTGGGCGATGTCTTCAGCGTTCCCATAGCCAATGCTGCGCACGCCGCGCAGTTCGACACGATCGACGATCTGCTTCTCATAAAGGCGGCGGAGCTGGTCATAGCCTTTGCGGCCGACGGTGAGGATTTTCACCTCCTTGCCCTGCGCGATCAACGCATTCGCACGCTCGCGAGCCAGCCGCACGATGGCCGAATTAAAGGCGCCCGCCAGCCCGCGCTCGCCGGTCGCGACGATGAGCAGATGCACCTGGTCACGGCCGGTGCCCGCCAGCAGCCTGGGCGCGGTATCGAGACCGGCGACCGCCGCAGCGATATTGCCGAGCATCTTGTCCATGCGCTCGGCGAACGGCCGCGCCGCCTCCGCCGCCACCTGCGCACGGCGCAGCTTCGACGCCGCGACCATCTGCATGGCCTTGGTGATCTTCTGCGTTGCCTTGGTCGAGGCGATGCGATTGCGCAGGTCTTTGAGGCTCGGCATTTCCTTCTCGCTCTATCGACGCACTGAGGTGCGCTCCCTCCCCCCTTGAGGGGGAGGGAACAGACATGCATGCGTGGCAATCATCGTGCGCGCCATCGGATGATCTCTAGACGAACGTCTTGTTACACGAAGGTTTTGGCGTAGCCGTCAACCACGGCTTTCAGCTTGGCTCCGGTGGCATCGTCGAGATCCCTGGAGTCCCGGATCGCGTTCAGAATCTCGACCTGCTGGGTGCGCAGCAGGGTCAACAGGCCCTGCTCGAAGGCGCGCACGCGATCGACCGGAAAGCGGTCGAGATAGCCGTTGACGCCGGCATAGATGACGACGACCTGTTCTTCCATCTTGAGCGGGGAAAACTGCGGCTGCTTCAGCAGATCGGTTAGCCGCGCGCCGCGATTGAGCAGGCGCTGGGTGGTGGCGTCGAGATCGGAACCGAACTGGGCGAACGCCGCCATCTCGCGGTATTGCGCGAGCTCACCCTTGATCTTGCCGGCCACCTTTTTCATGGCCTTGGTCTGCGCCGCGGAGCCGACGCGCGACACCGACAGGCCGACGTTCACCGCCGGGCGGATGCCCTGGTAGAACAGGTCGGTCTCCAGAAAGATCTGTCCGTCGGTGATCGAGATCACGTTGGTCGGGATATAGGCGGACACGTCGTTGGCTTGCGTCTCGATTACCGGCAGCGCGGTGAGCGAACCGCCGCCGTTGTCGTCGTTCATCTTCGCGGCGCGCTCCAGCAGGCGCGAGTGCAGATAGAACACGTCGCCCGGATAGGCTTCGCGTCCCGGCGGGCGGCGCAGCAGAAGCGACATCTGGCGATAGGCGACGGCCTGCTTCGACAGATCGTCGTAGATGATGACCGCGTGCATGCCGTTGTCGCGGAAATACTCGCCCATGGTGCAGCCGGAGAACGGCGCCAGGAATTGCATTGGCGCCGGGTCGGAGGCGGTGGCAGCGACCACGATGGAATAGTCGAGTGCGCCGTTTTCCTCCAGCACCTTCACGAATTGGGCAACCGTTGAGCGTTTTTGTCCGACCGCGACATAGACGCAGTAGAGCTTGATCTTCTCGTCATTGGACGCGTTGAGCGGCTTCTGATTGAGGATGGTGTCGAGCGCGATCGCGGTCTTGCCGGTCTGGCGGTCGCCGATGATCAGCTCACGCTGGCCGCGGCCGATCGGAATCAGCGCATCGATGGCTTTCAGCCCGGTGGCCATCGGCTCGTGCACCGACTTGCGCGGGATGATGCCGGGCGCCTTGACGTCCACGCGGGCGCGTTTCTCGGCCTTGATCGGGCCCTTGCCGTCGATCGGATTGCCCAGCGCATCGACCACGCGGCCGAGCAGGCCCTTGCCCACCGGCACGTCCACGATGGCGCCGGTGCGCTTGACGGTCTGGCCTTCCTTGATCTCGCGGTCGTTGCCAAAGATGACGATACCGACATTGTCGGTTTCGAGATTGAGCGCCATGCCGCGCACGCCGTTCTCGAACTCGACCATCTCGCCGGCCTGCACATTGTCGAGGCCATAGGCGCGCGCGATGCCGTCGCCGACCGAGAGCACCTGGCCGACTTCGGAGACTTCGGCCTCCTGGCCGAAATTCTTGATCTGCTCCTTGAGGATCGCGGAGATTTCAGCGGCGCGGATATCCATCAGGAGACCTCTTTCATCGCATGCTTGATGGCGTTGAGCTTGGTGCGGAGTGAAGAATCGACCATGCGGCTGCCGAGCTTGACAATGAGCCCGCCGATGATCGAGGGATCGACTTTCACGTCGATCTTGACGTCCTTTTTGGTGACGGCGTTGAGCGCGTCCTTGATGGCGGCGAGTTGCTGCTCGCTCGGCGGCTCGGCGAGCTTCACCTCGGCGGTGACTTCGCCCTTGTGACGGGCCACCACTTCGCGGAAGACGCGGATCATGTCGGGCACCGCGAACAGCCGCCGGTTGGCCGCCACCAGCTTGAGGAAATTTGCCGCCAGACCGCCGATCCCGGCCTTCTCCAGCACAGCCGAAAGCGCCCTGGCCTGGGTCTCGGCGGTGAACACCGGGCTACGGACGAGGCGCTGAAGGTCTGGCGTGTCGCGATAGAGCGCCTCGAAGCGGTCGAGATCGGCCCGCACCGCATCGAGCGCCTTCTGCTCGAGCGCGAGTTCGAACAGCGCCTTGGCATAGCGCCCTGCCACGCCGGGAATGAATGGATCGGTGCCTGCCACGTAGAATACTCTTTCAGGCAATTCCGCAGGCTCGGCGCCGTCGCGGAGGGGCGGCGCAAGCCCTTGAAATTCAGAGGGACTTTGGATTTTCGGGAGGGGCACGCGGAGAGGCCGCAACCCCACGAAAATCGCGCGGTTTGCTAACATATCGAGTACCAGGGCGCAACACGCAGGCCCCATGCCGATCGCCACCAGCGAGCGCGCGTCCACAATGTCAGCGACCGGGTAGCGCAGGCGTACCGGCCGAACCATGCAGTACACAGGTAGCAGGCCCTGCCCGGCTGAGCTTCTGACCGCAGCCGATTTCGCCTAGGTTCCGCAGAGCGCGCCCCGCACCATCCCCATCCCCGCTTGGTCTCCGCCGTCCCATGGATCAGTTGCTGCCGTTCCTGCCGATGATCCTGGGCTGTGCCGCCGCGCTGGGGGTTGCCGGCATCGTCAAGGGCGTCACCAGCCTCGGCCTGCCGCTGGTCGGACTGCCGTTGTTGACGCTGTTTGTAGACGTCCGCCTGGCGGTGGCGCTGCTGATGATCCCCCTGGTGCTGAGCAACCTCCTGCAGGCCATCCAGGGCGAAGGCACCTTCGCCCTGGCGCGGCGGTTTTGGCCGGAGCTCCTTTGTCTCGCTGGCGGAACCTTGATCGGAACGGCGCTGTTCGCCGCACTCGACCGACAGGTTCTGCTGCTGACCATCGGAGCCCTGTCCCTCCTGTTTGCGACCGTGTCGCTCCTGCATCCGAGCATGGTCGTGCCGCCGCGCGCCGAGCGCTGGCTCGGCCCGCCGATCACCTTCGTCTCCGGCGTGATCGGCGGAATGTCGACCTTGTTCGGTCCGCTGCTGGCGATCTATTTGGTCGGCTTGCGGCTGCCGCGCGATACTTTCGTCAAGGTCATCTCGCTGCTCTATCTGACCTCCGCCAGCTTCCTGCTGCTCGGCGGCACGGCGCAAGGCACCGCAGGGCCGCGTGAATTGCTGCTGTCGCTGCTCGCCATGATTCCGGTCTATGGCGGCATGGTGATCGGCCAGCGCATCCGGGAGCGCATCGATCCCGAGCGGTTTCGCTTTCTGGTCCTGGGCGTGGTCTGGGTGAGCGGCCTCAATCTGATCCGCATGGGACTTGGCTATTAACGGCACGCACGCGCGCGGAGGTCTCGCATGGCATGGCTCTACCTGTCGATCGCCGGATTGCTGGAAGTGGGCTGGGCGGTCGGGCTGAAATATACCGAGGGCTTCACCCGGCTGTGGGCATCCGTCCTCACACTGACAGCGATGACCTTCAGCATCGTCTTTCTCGGGCTGGCGCTGAAATCGCTGCCGATCGGCACCGCCTATGCGATCTGGACCGGGATCGGCGCGGTCGGCACCGCTGTGCTCGGCATCTACCTGTTCGCCGAGCCGGCAACCGCATTGCGTCTGGCCTGCATCGGGCTGATCGTGAGCGGGATTGCCGGGCTTAAGCTCGCGAGCTGATCATAGCGGGCAGAACCCGGGCAACCCGCTTCAAATCCGGCCCCATCCGTGCAAGCTGCGTTTCGGGGAGTCGTCACGTCTCCTCCTGACAATATGAGAATCGCAGCCCGGTTGGCTGTCCCGGCAGCGATGCCGCCGGAAGGTCGCATGGCATGGCAATGATCGTCGCCCTTTCCTGCGTGGCACTGCTGCTCGCGCTCGCTCCTTTGGCGATTGCGATCGGCCGCACACGCGCGGCGGTGCCCCTCATTTACGGCGCATGCGCTGTGATTTCGCTCATCTCCTGCCTGGCCGCGGTCGCGGTGCTGCTTGCCGGCGGCGCTGCGCCGACCATGACCCTGCCGCTGGGCGTGCCCTGGATCGGCGCGCATTTCCGCATCGATGCGCTGGCGGCGTTTTTTCTCGCGGTGGTCGCTCTCGGCGCGGCGGCGGCGAGCCTGTTCGCCATCGGCTATGGCCGTCACGAGCATGCGCCGCTGCGGGTGCTGCCGTTCTATCCGGCCTTTCTCGCCGGCATGAACTTGGTGGTGCTGGCGGACGACGCGTTCACCTTTCTGGCCGCCTGGGAGTTCATGTCGCTGACCTCGTGGGCGCTGGTCATGGCGCATCATCGCGAGCGCGACAACATCCATGCCGGCTATGTCTATCTGGTCATGGCCAGCGCCGGCACTCTGTCGCTGCTGCTGGCCTTCGGCCTGCTCGCCGGGCCGGACGGCGGCTATGTCTTCGCAGACATCCGCGCTGCCCATCCGTCGGCTGCGTTCTCGGCACTGATCCTCGGCCTCGCCCTGGTCGGCGCCGGCTCCAAGGCGGGGCTGGTGCCGCTGCATGTCTGGCTGCCGCTCGCGCACCCGGCGGCGCCGAGCCACGTCTCGGCGCTGATGAGCGGGGTGATGACCAAGGTCGCGGTCTACGGCTTCGTGCGCATCGTGTTCGACCTGCTCGGGCCGCCGGACTGGTGGTGGAGCATGGTGGTGCTCGGCATCGGCGGCATAACGTCGGTGATGGGCGTGCTCTATGCACTGATGCAGCACGATCTCAAGCGGCTGCTTGCCTACCACACTGTCGAGAACATCGGCATCATCTTCATCGGACTTGGACTGGCGCTGGCATTCAAGGCGCACGACATGGCGTTGCCGGCCGCGCTGGCGCTGACCGCCGGCCTGCTGCACGTATTCAATCATTCGGTGTTCAAAAGCCTGTTGTTCTTCGGCGCCGGCGCCGTGCTCACCGCGACCGGCGAGCGCGACATGGAACGCCTCGGCGGCCTGATCCATCGCATGCCGCAGACCGCCTTTGTCTTCCTGGTCGGCTGCGTGGCGATCTCGGCCTTGCCGCCACTCAACGGCTTCGTGTCCGAATGGCTGACGTTCCAGGCGATCTTGCTCAGCCCGCAATTGCCGTCTTGGGGATTGAAGTTCCTGGTGCCGGCGATCGGCGCGCTGCTCGCATTGTCGGCCGCGCTGGCCGCCGCCTGCTTCGTCAAGGCCTTCGGTGTCACCTTCCTCGGCCGGCCGCGCACGCCGGCGGCGGAGCGCGGGCGGGAGACCGATCCGTACTCGCTCGCCGCCATGTTCTTTTTCGCGGCGCTGTGTCTGGTGGCGGGCACGCTGCCGTTCATCTTCATCGATGCCTTGGCGCCGGTGGCGCAGAGCCTGGTCGGCGCCCGCATGCCGGCGCAGAGCGGGGTGCAATGGCTCTCCGTCATTCCCGTCGCCGAGAGCCGCAGCTCCTACAACGGATTGCTGGTGTTCCTGTTCATGGCGGTGGCGGGCGCGCTCGCCGCTTTCGCTATCCATCGCCTCGCGTCCGACCGGTTGCGCCGCGCCCCGCCCTGGGATTGCGGCTACCCCGATCCGAGCCCGACAACGCAATACAGCGCCGACAGCTTTGCGCAACCGATCCGCCGCGTATTCGGCAGCGTGGTGTTTCGCGCGCGCGAGCATGTCGACATGCCGGCGCCGCACGACCCACGCCCGGCGCGGCTGCAGGTCGAGCTGCGCGATCTGGTCTGGGACCTGTTCTATGTGCCGGTGGCGCGCGCCGTGGGATTTGCCGCCGACCGGCTCAACCACCTGCAGTTCCTAACCATCCGCCAATTTCTCAGCCTGGTTTTCAGCGCGCTCGTCATCCTGCTGCTGGTGATCGCGATATGGCAGTGATCCTCGATCTCGCCGTGCAGGGCGCTCAGATGCTGCTGGTGCTGCTGCTGGCGCCGCTGCTCACCGGCGTGGCCCGCAAGGTCAAGGCGCACATGCTGCGCCGGCAGGGTCCGCCGCTCTTGCAAACCTATCGCGATCTCGTGCGCCTGCTGCGCAAGGACGTGGTGCTGGCGGACAACGCCTCCTGGCTGTTCCGCGTATTGCCCTATGCGATCTTCGCCGCCACCTGGGTGGCGGCGTCGCTGGTGCCCACCTTCGCCACCGGGTTGATGTTCAGCTGGTCGGCCGATCTCATCGCCATCATTGCGCTGCTCGGCACCGCGCGCTTCGCGCTGGCGCTCGCCGGGCTCGACGTCGGCACCAGCTTCGGCGGCATTGGCTCCAGCCGCGAAGTGATGATCGCCTCGCTGGCCGAGCCTGCGATGCTGATGATCGTGTTCACGCTGGCGCTGATCGCCGGCTCCACCCAGCTCTCGACCGTGGCCGAATTCATGCAATCGCCGGCCGTCGGCCTGCGCGTGTCGCTCGGTTTGGCGCTGGTGGCCCTGATCATGGTGGCGCTTGCCGAGAACGCCCGCATCCCGGTGGACAATCCCGCCACCCATCTCGAGCTCACCATGGTGCACGAGGCCATGGTGCTGGAATATTCCGGCCGCCATCTGGCGCTGATCGAATTCTCGGCCGCGCTCAAGCTGCTGCTCTACGTCTCGCTGATCGCCTGCGTCTTTGCGCCCTGGGGCCTGGCGCCGCCCGGCGCTTCATTGCCGTCATTGACGCTCGGGATCGCGTTTTATGTGGGCAAGCTGATCGTGGGCGGAGCGTTGCTCGGACTGTTCGAAAGCCTGATCGCCAAAATGCGGGTGTTCCGCGTGCCTCAATTCCTCGGCGCCGCGCTCATGCTCGGTCTGCTCGCCACCCTTCTCCTGTTCGTGTCGCGGAGCCTGTGATGCGCGGATTGACCTTCGACATCGCGCATATGCTGGCCGGCTTGCTGGTGCTGGTGAGCTTTATCCAGCTCTATCAGGACCGGCTGACCGCGCTGCTCAATGTCTTTGCGCTGCATGCGCTGGTGCTGGCGATGTCGGTTGCCTGGCAGGCGCACGCGCAGGGCGCCACCCATCTCTACCTCACCGCCGGCATCGCGCTCACCTTCAAGGCGATCGTGATTCCGATCGTGCTGCACCGGATCATCGTGCGGCTCGGCATCCACCGCGAGATCGAAAACGTGGTCAGCGTCGGCCCTACCATGCTGCTCGGCATGGGGCTGGTCGCGCTGTCCATGGTGGTGATGCTGCGCGTCACCGCCGATGCCGACCCGCTGGCGCGCGAGGATCTGGCCTTCGCCTTGTCGGTGGTGCTGCTTGGCCTCCTGATGATGGTGACCCGGCGCAATGCGGTGAGCCAGGTGGTCGGATTCATGTCCTTGGAGAACGGCCTGGTGCTGGCCGCCACCGGCGCCAAGGGCATGCCGCTGGTGGTCGAGATCAGCGTGGCGTTCTCGATCCTGATCGCCTTCATCGTGATCGGCATCTTCCTGTTCCGTATCCGTGAGCGCTTCGACACCGTTGACGTGCAGGCGCTCGATCGCTTCCGCGGAGACCGCCGATGACCGCCCATGGCGCGATCGCGATCCTGGCTATTCCCTTGCTGGCGGCGGCCTTGCTCGCCGTACTGCCCGGCTACCGGATGACCGCGCGCCTCAACATGTTGGCGACGCTGCTTACCTTACTGGCGGCGCTGTCGCTCTTGTTCGTTCGGCCTGAGCCTGGGCCGTATCTGTTGGTCGACGACCTCAACATCGTATTCATCGTGCTGACCACGTTCGTCGCGTTCACCACCAGCGTGTTCAGCGCCAGCTATATCGGCCACGAGATCGAAAGCGGCCGTCTGACCCCGAGTTTCCTGCGCTTCTATCACGCCATGTATCAGGTGCTGATGTTCGCGATGAACCTCGCGCTGGTCGCCAACAATATCGGGCTGATGTGGGTGGCGATCGAGCTTGCCACCCTGACCACCGTGCTGATGGTCGGCATCTATCGCACCCACGAGGCGCTGGAAGCGGCCTGGAAATATTTCATCCTCGGCAGTGTCGGCATCGCGCTGGCGCTGTTCGGCACCATTCTCATCTACATGGCGGCGCTGCCGGTGATCGGCGAAGGTCTCGACGCCATGGTGTGGACGGTGCTGGTCACGCGCGCCGCATCGTTCGATCCGGCGCTGCTCAATGTCGCCTTCGTGTTCCTGCTGCTTGGCTATGGGACCAAGGTCGGCCTGGCGCCGCTGCATGCCTGGCTGCCCGACGCCCATGCCGAAGGCCCCACTCCCATCTCCGCCGTACTCTCGGGTCTGCTGCTCAATGTCGCGCTCTACGCGCTGCTGCGTTTCAAAATATTGCTGGCGGTCAACCCGGATGCCGTCGCGCCCGGGCCGCTGCTGGTCACCATGGGCCTGATCTCGCTGATCTTCGCGAGCTTCATGCTGTACCGCCGGCGCGACATCAAACGCATGTTCGCCTATTCGTCGATCGAGCATATGGGCATCATCGCCTTTGCCTTCGGCATGGGCGGCCCGCTCGCCAACTTCGCCGGCCTCCTGCACATGACCATGCATTCGCTTACCAAGTCGGCGATCTTCTTTGCGGCCGGCCATATCTCGCAGGTGAAGGGCACGCAACGCATGGCCGATATGGGTGGGCTGACCGAGACCCATCCGGTGCTCGGCTGGGGCCTGGTGCTCGGCGTCGTCGCGATCGCCGGCCTGCCGCCGCTCGGTATTTTCATGAGCGAGTTTTTGCTGGTGACCTCGACCTTTGCGCGTCAGCCGCTGCTCGCCGTCCTGCTGGTGTTCGGCATCCTGCTCGGCTTCGGCGCGCTGTTGCTGCGGCTGAATGCGGTGGCGTTCGGCGAGCCACGTGGCGCCAGTGCCGACGCCAAGGCGTCCTATGTGCCGATGTTCACCCACCTGGCGCTGGTGTTCATGGCCGGTATCTATTTGCCGCCGCCATTGGTCGCCTGGTTTCAGAACGTCGCCAAGCTGCTCGGATAGATCATGGCCGCACTGCTCGACACCATCGACGGACAACGCACGGAGGCCCACCGACCGTGGCCGCGCGTGGTCGTGCGCGCGGACGGCTGGCGCGCCGCGATCGAGCACCTCGCCGCCGGACAATCCACCATGCTCGGCCTGTGGGGCGATACCGGCGCCGTGCATCTGGCATTGCTCGACGAGAGCTCCGGCGACAAAGCCGTCGTCACGCTGGAATGTCCGGATGGCACATTTCCGTCGGTGGCGGCGCGTTATTTGCCGGCGACGCGGCTGGAACGCGCCGTCCGCGACCTCTATGGACTGCAACCGGCCGGCCTGCCCGATACCCGCCCGTGGCTCGATCTCGGCTTCTGGGGCGTGACCCAGCCGCTCGGCGCGCGGCGCGAAGCGCCGCCGACGCGCGCACCGTATCGGTTCCTTCCGGTCGAGGGCGAGAACCTTCATCAGATACCGGTCGGCCCGGTGCATGCCGGCATCATCGAGCCCGGCCATTTCCGCTTTACCGCCAATGGCGAAACCGTGGTGCGGCTGGAGCAGCGGCTCGGCTATGTTCACAAAGGCATCGACGGCTTGATGGCGGGCGCCAGCATCGAGCGCGCCGCCCGCCAGGCCGGCCGCACCTCCGGCGACAGCACCGTCGCCTATGCGCTCGCCTTTGCGCAGGCGGTCGAGGCGGCGCTGCAAATGCAGGTGCCGCCACGCGCCGTTTATCTACGCGCGCTGATGGCGGAGCTGGAGCGTCTTGCCAATCATTTCGGCGACATCGGCGCGATCTGCAACGATGCGTCCTTTGCTGCCATGCATGCGCAATGCAACGTGCTGCGCGAGCGCACGCTGCGCACCGCCGACGCCTGCTTCGGCCATCGCTTGATGATGGATTGCGTCGTTCCGGGGGGCGTCGCGCAGGATCTTGCGCCGGACGGAGCGGGCGGGCTGCCGACGCTGCTCGGCGAGATCCGCACGCTGTTCCCGCAACTGGTCGAGCTCTACGACAACACCGCCTCGCTGCAAGACCGCACCGCACTGACCGGCATTCTGAAGCCGGAGCTGGCGCGCCGGTTCGGCGCCGGCGGCTATGTCGGGCGCGCGTCAGGCCGCGGCTTCGATGCCCGCCGGCACCCCGGCTATGCGCCTTATGATCGGCTGACCTTCGAGGTGCCGGTGCTCGAGGCCGGCGACGTCGATGCGCGCGTCTGGATTCGCATTCGCGAGGTCGAACAGAGCCTCTCGCTCCTGGATCAGATCCTGCAAAGCCTTCCGGGCGGCGGGATACGCAACGCGATTTCGCCGGCCAGCGGCATCCGCGAAGGCGTCGCCTTGGTGGAAGGTTTTCGCGGCGACGTGCTGGCCTGGCTGCGGCTCGATGGCGATCACGTCACGCGCTGTCATCTGCGCGACCCGTCCTGGTTTCAGTGGCCGCTGCTGGAGGCGGTGATCGAAAACAACATCGTGGCCGACTTTCCGCTCTGCAATAAATCGTTCAACTGTTCCTATTCGGGGCACGACCTGTGATGCGCAAGATCCTGCTGCAAGGCCTGGCCCGGCCGCCGCTCACCGAACCGCCGCCGCGGCCGGATGACGCCGCCCTTGCGGAGCTGGCGAAAAGCGTCAACCGCGCGGCACGGCGCCGGCTCGGCCGCAGCCTGTCGATCCGCCAGGTCGACGCCGGCTCCTGCAATGGCTGCGAGCTGGAAATCCATGCACTGAACAACGCCTTCTACGATCTGGAGCGGTTCGGGCTGCGCTTTGTCGCCTCGCCGCGCCATGCCGATGTGCTGCTGGTCACCGGCCCGGTCACCAAGAACATGCGCGAGGCGCTGGAGCGCACCTATAACGCCACACCCGATCCGAAATGGGTGGTGGCGGTCGGCGACTGCGCGCGCAACGGCGGCATTTTTGCCGAAAGCTATGCGGTGGTCGGCGGTGTCGATCGGGTGGTGCCGGTCGATCTGCATATCGGCGGCTGTCCGCCGCGGCCGATCGACCTGCTGAAGGGCCTGCTGGCGCTACTGGAGACTGTCGCCAGATCATGATCCGATTCAATCGAATCGGACCATGATCTAGCTTTTGTCACGCATGATCTTTTCCGAAAACCGGTTCCCACTTTTCGGGATCATGCTCTATAGCCTCACATAAAGCTCTGCGGATCGATATCGACTTCCAGCTTGAGGTCGCCTTTGCGCTTCGGCGCCACCGCCAGCCATTCGCGCAGATAGGCCGAAAGGTCGACGCCGCGCGGCGATTTCACCAGCAATCGGAAACGGTGGCGTCCGCGCACCACGGCAAGCGGCGCTTCCACCGGCCCGAGCACCCGCACATCCTCGGCGCGGGGCGCCGCCGCCGCCAGCTTGCGCGCATGGCTTTCCGCCGCATGCTTGTCGGCGCCCGACACGAGCAGGCTCGCCAGCCGCCCGAACGGCGGATAATGCGTGCTCTCGCGCGACGCGATCTCGCTGGCATAGAACGCCTCGCGGTCCTGGGCGATCAGCGCGCGCATCACCGGATGCTCCGGCTGGTGCGTCTGCAGATAGCCGATGCCGCGGCCTTCCTCGCGGCCGGCGCGCCCGACCACCTGATGCAGCAGTTGGAAGGTGCGCTCCACCGCGCGCGGATCGCCATTGCTCAGCCCGAGATCGGCATCGACAATGCCGACCAGGTTGAGCTTGGGGAAATGGTGGCCCTTGGCGACCAGTTGGGTGCCGATGATGATGTCGAAGCGGCCGGCGGCGATGTCGTCGAGCTCTTCGCGCAGACGCTCGACCGATTCCACCAGATCGGATGATAGCACCAGGATGCGGGCATCCGGAAACAGCTCGGCGGTCTCCTGCTCGAGCCGCTCGACGCCCGGGCCTACCGCGACGAAGCTTTCGGTGGCCTCGCATTTCGGGCACTTCTCCGGCACCGGCTTGGCATAGCCGCAGTGATGGCAAACCAGCCGCCGCTTGAAGCGATGATCCACCAACCAAGCGTCGCAATTCGGGCATGACAGGCGGAAGCCGCATTGCCGGCATAGCGTCAGCGGCGCAAAGCCGCGCCGGTTGAGAAACAGCAGTGCCTGCTCGCCGCGTTCGAGCGCGGTCTTAACCGCCTCGGCGAGCCGCGGCGAGATGAACCGGCCGCGCGGCGGACCTTCGCGCTTGAGATCGATCGCCTCGATCGACGGCTCCTGCTGGCCGCCGAACCGTTCGGGCAGCTGGATGCGCTGGTAGCGGCCGCGCCGCGCATTGACTTCGGTTTCCACCGACGGCGTGGCCGAAGCGAGCAAGATGGGAATCTGCGCCACATTGGCGCGCACCACCGCCATGTCGCGGGCGTGATAACGCACGCCGTCTTCCTGCTTGTAGGCGGGATCGTGCTCCTCATCGACCACGATCAGTCCGAGATCGGCATAGGGCAGGAACAGTGCCGAGCGCGCGCCGACCACCACGCTCACCTCGCCCGCCGCCGCCGCCGCCCAGGTACGCGCGCGCTTGCGCGGCGACAATTGCGAATGCCATTCCGCCGGGCGCACGCCGAAGCGTTCGGTAAAGCGGTCGAGCACCTGCGCGGTGAGCGCGATTTCCGGCATCAGGATCAGCGTCTGCCGCCCGCGCCGCACGGTTTCCGCCACCGCCTCGAAGTAGACCTGGGTCTTGCCGGAGCCGGTGACGCCGTCGATCAAGGTTGCGGAATAGCCGCCCTGCGTGACGGTGGCGCGCAAGGCGGCGGCGGCGGCGCGTTGCGCGGGCGTGGCATTGAGTTGCGTGAAATCCGGATCGGGCGCGGGCGCCACCGGATCGGGAGGCAGCACCACCGTCTCCAGCGTACCTTCGTCGACCAGGCCGTCGATCACGCCGGCGCTGACGCCGGCCTCCGCCGCCGTCTCGCTCTTGCTGCGCAGCATGCCGTCGGCCAGCAGCGCCAGCACCCGCCGGCGCGCCGGCGTCATGCGCTGCGGCGGCGGACCCACGAGCCGCACGCCGACGCGCAAACGCTCGGCGCCGAGATGCTCGCCCATGCGTAACGCCATGCGCAGCACCATGCCGCGCGGGGCGAGCGTGTAGCCGGATACCCAGTCGACAAATTTGCGCAGTTCCGGCTTGATCGGCGGCAGATCGAGCTTCTCCTCCACGTCCTTGAGCCGGTTGTCCAGGCGCGGATTGGGCGTCGGATTGTCGGCCCAGACCACGCCGGTCGCCGCGCGTTGACCGAGCGGCACGCTGACAATATCGCCCGGCGCCAGATCGATTCCATCCGGCACCCGGTAGGAATAGGTCTGGTCGAGAGCGATTGGCACCAGCACATCGACGACGCGTTTGGCCATGGGATCGGGCCGATTCTCGGCTTAAGGGTAGGCTAACGAAACGGGTGCGATTATGCAGGCGGTGTCAAGACCAAGCCGATGACCAAGCCAAAACCGCAAAACGATGCACTACCGTTCGCCGCCGCCGATGTCACCGCCGAGGTGGCGCGCTGGCGCGCGTCGCTCGCCGCCGAGCGGCGGATGTCGCCAAACACGGTCGAGGCCTATGGCCGCGATGTCAGCCAGTTCCTCGCCTTCCTCGCCCAGCATCTCGGCGGCAAGGTGACGCTCGCCACGTTGTCGCGGCTGGGACCAGCCGACGTGCGCGCCTTCATGGCCGCGCGCCGCGCCGCCGGCGTGGGCAGCCGCTCGCTGATGCGCGGCCTTGCCGGCGCGCGCTCCTTCGCCCGCTTTCTGGAACGTAACGGCCGCGGCAAGGTGGGCGCATTGTCCGCCGTGCGCGCGCCCAAACTGTCCAAGACGCTGCCCAAGCCGCTGGCCATCGCCGCCGCCAAGCGCATCGCCGACGTCGACCTGCGCGCCGGAGAGGAGCGTGAGCCCTGGATCCTCGCGCGCGACGCCGCCGTGCTGGCGCTGCTTTACGGTTCCGGGCTGCGCATTTCGGAGGCGCTGTCGCTCAAACGTATGGACGTGCCGAAGCCCGGCAAGGGCGACGTCATCACCGTCATCGGCAAGGGTAACAAAGCGCGCATGGTGCCGGTGCTGCGCCACGTGCTCGAATTGGTCGCCGACTATGTTGCGCTCTGCCCACTGACGCTCGCTGTCGACGGTCCGCTGTTCGTCGGCGCCAGAGGCGGCCCGCTGTCGCCGCGCATCGTGCAGTTCGCCATGCAACGGCTGCGCGGGGCGCTCGGCCTGCCCGACAGCGCCACGCCGCATGCGCTGCGGCACTCCTTTGCCACCCATCTGCTGGCGCGCGGCGGCGATCTGCGCGCGATCCAGGAACTACTCGGCCACGCTTCGCTATCCACCACGCAGATTTACACCGCAGTCGACACCGAGCGCCTGTTTGAGGTCTACCGCAGCACCCATCCGCGCGCGTGACTGGCTTGTGACAAGCCGCGACGGCGCCGGCGTTTCCCCCTCTTGCACAACCGCCTCGGATCGCTACACCGTCCGCCCGAACAATAAGGGAGGACAGTCATGGCAAGCCATGGCGTGCATGCGGTCCAGCACGAGGTCGAACACCAGCTCAAACACGAGGACGGCCACGGCGGCAAACCGCATGGCGGCGAATCCACCAACAAGAGGATCGCGCTGTTGATTTCGGTGATCGCGCTGTTTCTCGCCTTCTCCGAAACGCTTGGCAAAAGCGCGCAGACCGCGGCGCTCAGCTACAATGTCGAGGCGTCGAATCTGTGGGCTTTCTTCCAAGCCAAGACCATCCGCCGCACGCTGGTGGAAACGGCGGCGCAGGAAATGGCGGTCGGCACCGTGGCAACGAGCCACGAGGGCCTAAAGGCCGCGCAGGGCAAGCAGCTCGAATTCTGGAAGCAGGCTGCGGCGCGCTACCGCTCGGAGCCGAAGAAAGGTCCGCGCGGCGAGGAGCTGGGTGAAGGCAGCGATGAGCTGGCCAAGCGCGCGCTCGACGCGCAGGTCAAGCGCGACGACGCCATGGCCAAGTATCATCACTACGAAGTGGCGTCGGCCGCCTTCCAGATCGGCATCGTGCTGGCGTCGGCGACCGTCATCACCGGCATGATCGTCCTGGCGTGGATCGCTTGCGGGCTGGCGGCGCTGGGCTTAGGCTTCATGGGCATTGCAATGGTCGCGCCGCATGCGGTGCATTTGTTTTGACGCCCGCCCACGTGCCCCGTCTTGTTCTGTATCGCGCACGCCCCCGAATGACGAGGGCGCATCTTTAATTGTCAATCAAACCAACGCTCTGCATTTTCATCCCTCCCCCGCTTGCGGGGCAGCGAGCGGTCGGTGGCGGCATTTTGATGGCATCGCTGGTCCACCCCCCCACCCCTTCCAGGGCAGGGGGAAGGAGCCAATGCTGCGCCGGCCGGGTATTCGACCCATTGGAGGCCGTTAGCCACGATTCGCGGTGCCTTGAATAAATCGTCGCCAAGGCCCCGCTTTGCCCTTGTGGAATGACGGTATGACCACTACCTACCTGGCATCGAGTTTCGGCCGAACGACTTGGCCTCGCCGCGAAAGCGCGCCTGACTAACGACCTTCTCCCCAAAATCTCGAACGAACCGGCTGCGTTTCACGCAGTCTATAGACACACGTACTTAAAGGACGACCTCCCATGAACAAGGGAACTGTTAAGTGGTTTAACGGCCAAAAGGGCTTCGGCTTCATTCAGCCGGCCGATGGCGGCAAGGACGTTTTCGTTCATATCAGCGCGGTCGAACGGGCCGGCATGAGCAGCCTCAACGAGGGCCAGGAAGTGACCTTCGACGTCGTTGCAGACAGCCGGACCGGCAAGTCTGCCGCCGAGAATCTGCGCGCCGTCTAATCGGCTGCGCCGACGGCCATAGCGCTTTGACCACGGATGTACTGGCAAAGCTTGTGGTGCCGAGCCCCGCGTCTGGTTTACCAGTCGCGGGGTTTCGTTTTTGGAACACGCCCCATCGTGATATGTAAACAATCGAGAGGATGACGGAGGATAGACGATGCCAGCGATCAAGGATGCCCAGCAACGGGCGGCAATTGCCTCGAAGAAGGAAGAACGCGCGCGCGATGGCGCGTTGGCGATGAAGGAATACGAGGCCGAAAAGCTTGCCGTTCGCGCCAATGCCGAGCGCCTGCGCGCCTTGCGGCTGGCGCGGGAAGCCGCCGCACCGCAACCGGTAGCCGCAAAATTGCCGGCGAAGACCGCAGCCACAAAACAGCCGGCGAAAGCCAAAGAGCCGGCAAAGAAGACAAAAGAGCGGGCGAAACCGGCAAAAAAAGCTCGCTGAGCCTGTTTTCCTGGCGCTTTCCGGCGCGTCAGATGTGGATGGCCCGCTTGCCGACCGCCAGCGCGGCCTCTTTGACCGCCTCGGTGAGCGTCGGATGGGCGTGGCAGGTGCGGGCGATGTCCTCGGCCGCCGCCCCGAACTCAATCGCGACCGCAGCTTCCGCGATCATGTTGCCGGCGTCGGCCCCGAGAATGTGCACGCCTAGCACGCGGTCGGTCTTGGCGTCGGCCAAGATCTTCACAAAGCCATCGGTGGTGAGATTGACCTTGGCGCGGCCGTTGGCGGTGAACGGAAACTTGCCGATCGTGTAGGCCACGCCCGCGTCCTTCAACTCCTCCTCGGATTTTCCAACCGAAGCGATTTCCGGAAACGTGTAGACCACGTTGGGCACCGCGTCGTAATTCACGTGGCCGGCCTGGCCCGCCAGAATTTCCGCCACCGCGACGCCCTCGTCCTCGGCCTTGTGCGCCAGCATCGGGCCAGCGATCACGTCGCCGATGGCATAGATGCCGGCGACATTGCTGGCGTAATGCGCATCGACCACCACGCGGCCTTTGGCGTCGGTCTTCACGCCGACGGCGTCGAGCCCGAGGCCTTCGGTAAAGGGCACGCGCCCGATCGCGACCAGCACCACGTCGGCCTCGATCACCTCCGCCGCGCCGCCCGCGGCCGGCTCCACGCTGGCCTTTAACCGTTTGCCCGCTGCATCGACTGCCGTGACCTTGGACGACAGGCGGAATTTGATGCCCTGCTTGTCGAGCAGCCGCTGGAATTGCTTGCACACTTCCGTGTCCATGCCGGGCAGGATGCGGTCGAGAAATTCGACCACCATCACTTCGGCGCCGAGCCGGCGCCAGACCGAGCCGAGCTCGAGCCCGATCACGCCTGCGCCCACCACCAGGAGCCGCTCCGGCACCTTGTCGAGCGTGAGCGCGCCGGTGGACGACACCACGCGCTTCTCGTCGATTTCGATGCCCTTGAGCCGCGCCACGTCGGAGCCGGTGGCGATGACGATATTTTTTGCCTCAAGCGTCTGGCTCTTGCCCGAACCCTTGACCTCGACCTTGCCGGACGCCGCGATGCGGCCCACGCCCTGAAAGGTGTCGATCTTGTTCTTCTTGAGGAGGAAGGCGACGCCCTTGACGTTGCCGTCCACGCCTTCGTCCTTGAATTTCATCATGGCGGCGAGATCGAGCTTCGGCTTGCCGATGCCGATGCCCATCTTGGCAAATTTCCCGCCCGCCTCCTCGAACAGTTCGGAGGCGTGCAGCAGCGCTTTCGACGGGATGCAGCCGACATTGAGGCAGGTGCCGCCGAAGGTTTTGTCCTTCTCGACCACGGCCACTTTCAGGCCGAGCTGGGCGGCGCGGATGGCGCAGACATAGCCGCCCGGGCCGCTGCCGATGACGATGAGGTCGTATTGAGGCATCAACTGCTCCGCTACCTAATCCGCCCCCCGCAAGGGAGAGGGCAGCGAGACGCGCAAGCGTCGCGCCGGGTGGGGGTTTCGAGGCGATGGGGCTGGTTGCCCCCCCCCCCGCCTCGCTCTGCTCGGCGACCCTCCCCCTTTCAGGGGGAGGGAAAGTGACAACTACAAATCGATCACCAGCCGCGCCGGGTCTTCCAGGATATCCTTCACCCGCACCAGGAACGTCACCGCCTCGCGGCCGTCGACAATGCGGTGGTCGTAAGAGAGCGCGAGATACATCATCGGGCGGATCTCGACCTTGCCGGCGATGGCCACCGGGCGCTCCTGAATCTTGTGCATGCCGAGGATGCCGGACTGCGGCGCGTTGAGAATCGGCGTCGACATCAGCGAGCCGTAGACGCCGCCATTTGAGATGGTGAAGGTGCCGCCCTGCATGTCCTCGATCTTGAGCGTGCCGTCGCGCGCGCGGCGGCCGAAATCTGAAATCGCCTTCTCAACGTCCGCCAGCGATTTGCGCTCGGCGTCGCGGATCACCGGCACCACCAAGCCCTTGTCAGTGCCGACGGCGACGCCGATGTGGTAGTAATTCTTGTAGACGATGTCGGCGCCGTCGATTTCGGCATTGACCGCGGGGATTTCCTTCAGCGCCTGTACGCAAGCGCGCAGGAAGAAGCCCATGAAGCCGAGCTTCGCGCCGTGCTTCTTCTCGAACATATCCTTGTACTGGCTGCGCAGATGCATGACCGCGCTCATGTCGACCTCGTTGAAGGTCGTGAGCATGGCGGCGGTGTTCTGCGCCTCCTTCAGCCGGCGCGCGATGGTCTGGCGCAGCCGCGTCATCTTCACGCGCTCTTCGCGCGCGACATCGTCGGCCGGCGACGGCGCGCGCATCTGCGCGGCGGTCACGCCGGCGATCGGGGTGGGCGCCGCGGCGGCACGCTCGATCGCCGCCATCATGTCGCCCTTGGTGACGCGGCCGTCCTTGCCGGAGCCGGGCACGGTGGAGGCGTCCATGCCGCTTTCGGCGGCGAGCTTGCGCACCGACGGCGGCTGTGGCGCATCGGGAGGCGCCTTGCTCTTCGGTGCCGCATCCGCCGTGGGCGGCACGCGCAGCTTGGGCTCCTCGTCGGCGGCATTGTCTGGCGCGGTGGTGGAGGTCTTTTGGTCCGGCCGGCTGGTCGGAGCGGATGTGCCCTTGCTCGGCGCGGCAGGAGCGCCGGCGCCTTCCTTGATCTGGCCGAGCAGCGCGCCGACCGCCACGGTCTCGCCGTCCTTGGCCGCGATCTCCGACAGCGTGCCGGCGGCCGGCGCCGGCACTTCGATGGTGACCTTGTCGGTTTCCAGCTCCACCAGCGGCTCGTCAACCGCCACCGGATCGCCGGGCTTCTTGAACCATTTTCCGATGGTCGCCTCGGTTACCGATTCGCCGAGCGTGGGGACGCGGATCTCAGCCATGCCGTCAGTTCCTAATCATTGCGTACGTTACAACCGCCGTCATCCGGCGAGGTTCGCGCCTCGGGCAACGGGAATCTTTACCCGAGCGCCTCGTCGAGCAGGTTCTTGAGCTGCGCCAGGTGCCGCGACATCTGTCCGACGGCCGTCGAGGCCGACGCCGCCCGCCCGGCATAGCGCATGGTCCGGTGCTTGGCGCCGATCTGATTGAGCACCCATTGCAGGAAGGTGTCGACAAAGAACCACGCGCCCATATTGCGCGGCTCCTCCTGGCACCAGACCATCTCGGCCTGCTTGAAGCGCGCCAGTTCCGCCACCAGCGCCTTGGTCGGGAACGGATGCAGCTGTTCCACGCGCAGGAGATAAATGTCGTCGATGCCGCGCTTCTCTCGCTCCTCGTAGAGATCGAAATAGACCTTGCCCGAGCACAGGATCACGCGGCGGATCTTGGCGTCGGCGACAAGCTTGATCTTCTCGTCCGGCACGATCTGCGCGTCGTCCCACAACAGCCGGTGGAACGAGGTGTCCGGCCCCATTTCGGCTAGCCGCGAGGTGGCGCGCTTGTGGCGCAGCAGCGACTTCGGCGTCATCACGATGAGCGGCTTGCGGATGTCGCGCTTGAGCTGGCGGCGCAGCACATGGAAGTAGTTGGCGGGCGTGGTGCAGTTGACCACCTGCATATTGTCTTCGGCGCACATCTGCAAAAAGCGTTCGAGCCGCGCCGAGGAGTGCTCCGGCCCCTGGCCCTCGTAGCCGTGCGGGAGGAGGCAAACGAGGCCCGACATGCGCAGCCATTTGCGCTCGCCGGAGGAAATGAACTGGTCGAACACCACCTGGGCGCCGTTGGCGAAGTCGCCGAACTGCGCTTCCCATAGCGTGAGCGCGTTGGGCTCGGCGGTCGAATAGCCGTATTCGAACCCGAGTACCGCCTCTTCCGACAGCATCGAATTGATCACTTCGAAACGGCCCTGCGGATCGCGCAGATGGTTGAGCGGGATGTAACGGGTCTCGTCCTCCTGATCGGTCAGCACCGAATGGCGCTGGGAGAACGTGCCGCGCTCGCTGTCCTGGCCGGACAGCCGCACCGGATGTCCCTCCACCAGCAGCGCGCCGAAGGCGAGCGCCTCGGCGGTCGCCCAGTCGATACCCTCGCCGGTTTCGATCGCCTTCTTCCGGTTGTCGAGAAACCGCTGGATGGTGCGGTGCAGGTGGAAATCCTTCGGCACCGTGGTGAGCTTGCCGCCGATGTCCTTCAAGCTATCCATGGCGACGCCGGTATGGCCGCGGCGCGGGTCGTCGGCGTCGGCGGCGGGTTTGAAGCCGGCCCAGCGGCCATCGAGCCAATCGGCGCTGTTCGGCCGATAGCCCTGGCTCGCTTCGAACTCGGCGTCGAGCCGGGCGCGCCAGTCGGCCAGCATCTTGGCGACCTCGCCTTCGGTGACCACGCCTTCGGCGATCAGTTTCTTGGAATAGATTTCCAGGGTCGACGGATGGGCGCGGATCGCCTTGTACATCAAGGGCTGGGTGAACGACGGCTCGTCGCCCTCGTTGTGGCCGAAGCGCCGGTAGCAGAACATGTCGATGACCACCGGCTTCTGGAATTTCTGCCGGAACTCGGTCGCCACCTTGGCCGCGAACACCACCGCTTCCGGGTCGTCGCCGTTCACATGGAAGATCGGCGCCTCGATCATCTTGGCGACGTCGGACGGATACGGCGAGGAGCGCGCATAGCGCGGGTAAGTGGTAAAGCCGATCTGGTTGTTGACGATGAAATGCACCGAGCCGCCGGTGCGGTGGCCGCGCAAGCCGGAGAGCCCGAAACATTCCGCGATCACGCCCTGCCCGGCAAAGGCGGCGTCGCCGTGAATGAGCAGCGGCATCACCATGGTGCGGTCGTCCGGCGTGGCGCCGAGCTGGTCCTGCTTGGCGCGCACCTTGCCGAGCGCGACCGGCACCACGATTTCGAGATGCGACGGATTGGCGGTGAGCGACAGATGCACGCGGTTGCCGTCGAACTCGCGATCGGATGACGCGCCCAGGTGATATTTGACGTCGCCGGAGCCTTCCACCTCTTCCGGCGTCATCGAGCCACCCTTGAATTCGTGGAAGATGACGCGGTGCGGCTTGCCCATCACCTGCGCCAGCACGTTGAGCCGGCCGCGATGGGCCATGCCCATCACGATCTCCTTCACGCCGAGCGCGCCGCCGCGCTTGATGATCTGCTCGAGCGCCGGGATCGTGGCCTCGGCGCCGTCGAGGCCGAAGCGCTTGGTGCCGGTGAACTTGGTGTCGCTGAATTTCTCGAAACCCTCCGCCTCGACCAGCTTGTTGAGGATGGCGCGCTTGCCCTCGCGCGTGAAGGTGATCTCCTTGCCGCGCCCTTCGATGCGCGCCTGGATCCAGCCCTTCTGCGCGGGATTGGAGATGTGCATGAATTCGACGCCGAGCGTCTGGCAGTAGGTACGGCGCAGGATGGCGATGATCTCGCGCAGCGTGGCGTATTCGAGCCCGAGCACGTGATCGAGAAAGATCGGGCGGTCGTAATCGGCTTCGGTGAATGCATAGGAGCGCGGGTCCAGCTCCTCGTGGTCCTTCGGCGGCTCGAGCCCGAGCGGATCGAGATTGGCGTGCAGATGGCCGCGCATGCGATAGGCGCGGATCAGCATCAGCGCATGGATGGAATCGCGCGCCGCCTGCTGCACCTCCGGGGCGGACAGCTCGACGCCGCGGCGCGCGGACTTGGCCTTGATCTTGTCGCCCAGCGCCGTCTCGGTCTTGCCCCAGTCGCCGTCGACGGCGGAGGTGAGCTCATCGCGCGGCAGCTCTGGCCAGTTCGCCTGTTTCCAGGAGGGGCCCTCGGCGGTTTTCAGCGCCTCGCCCGGATCGTCCTTCAAGCTCTGGAAAAACGCCTGCCATTCCGGTCCGACCGACTGCGGGTCCTTCTCGTAGCGGGCATAAAGCTCTTCGACATAGGGGGCGTTGCCGCCATAGAGGAATGAGCTCTGGGCGAAGGCGGCATTGGCGTCTTGGCGGGACATGGTACGAAGTCCTGGCACGAAGTCTGGCACGAAGTCCTGAATCGGGGATTTTTAAGCCAAAACACGCGCGTTCCGGCTGCGGAAAGACGAATCCGATCGGGCGTTACTTACACTATTTAGGCCGTGCTTTGACCCACACAATGCGAAACAATGAATCGCGGTTTACTTGAACACGCATGTCATCCCCGGGCGCACAAGCAAAGGCCCCGGCGTCGCCGCCGGGGCCTCATGAGGTTTTCCTCGTCGGCGCATGCGCCGATCAGGCTTCGGCCAGCATCAGCCGCCAAACCGGTAATTGACGCCGAGGCGGGTGACCCACACCGAGTCCTGATTGTCGAAGCGCTTGGCCGCGCCGGGGAGACCGCAGGTGAAGGCAGCCGAGCAAGTAAACGACGCCTGGTCGCTCTCGAACCGGCTGTACAGCACCTCGCTCTTGATACTCCAGTTGTTGTTGATCGCCCATTCCGTGCCGAAACCGGCCGCCCAGCCCCAGCGCGTGCTGTTGTGCTGGAACGTTTCCGTGGCCGCGAGCCCGACGTCGGTTTGGGTATAGGTGCGCTGGAAATCGGCGAACGCCAAGCCGCCGGTCACGTACAGCAGGAGATTGTCGACCACGAAGCCGGACCGCAGCCGGACCGAGCCGAGACCGCGCAACCGGCTTTGGATCGAAAGCGTGTCGAGCGCCGCGCCGATTTCACCGTCGGTCTCCAGAGTGTCATTCTTGATGTTGCCCCACGCGTAATCGGCCTCGATGCCGAACACGGTGCAGTTCATCTGAAAATTGTAGCCGCCCTGCACGCCGCCGAGGAAGCCGGACTTGCTCGCATTGACGTTGCTGCGGTGAAGGTCGTCGTCGTTGGTGCCCGACCAGGCGTCCCGGTCGTTCCAGCGATGATCGTAATAGCCCCAGCCGACATTGCCGCCGATATAGAGCCCGCCGAACTGCGCGCAGCCCGCGCGCGGCTGCGTCTGCATCGCCACGCGCGCCGGCATGTCGGCGGCCCCCGCAGAGCCCGCGGCAAGCGCGGCAACAGCGCATGCCGCAAAAAAAATTCTCTTCATAGGACCCCCGTTTCGCTTCGGCGGCCCGTCATCGCGCGACAGAAAATCGAACACGACACGCAACCGCACCGAACTATCCGCCGCGAGATTGCGGCAAGGCCGGCGCTTATAAGCGTGGCAGCGCGCGAATGCTGTGACGGATCGGTCACACTAAGCGACGGATTCCGAAAGAGTGAGATCAATCAATGCGTTGCCGAATTCGGTCGCATGAGCGCAGTGAAATGTCGGTAAAAAGCGCGTTAAAATCTTTGCCGGAAATTAACCCTTCAGCACCTCGACCAGGGTCTTGCCGAGCCGCGCCGGCGACGGCGACACCGTGATGCCGGCGGATTCCATGGCGGCGATTTTCGATTCCGCGTCACCCTTGCCGCCGGAAATGATCGCGCCGGCATGGCCCATGCGCCGCCCGGGCGGCGCGGTGCGACCGGCGATGAAACCGACCATCGGTTTCTTTCGCCCGCGCTTGGCTTCCTGCTTGAGGAATTCCGCCGCTTCCTCCTCGGCCGCGCCGCCGATCTCGCCGATCATGATAATGGCTTCGGTCGCCGCATCGGCGAGAAACATTTCCAGCACGTCGATGAATTCGGTGCCCTTGACCGGATCGCCGCCGATGCCAACCGCCGTGGTCTGCCCCAAACCCTCGCGCGTGGTCTGGAACACCGCCTCATAGGTGAGCGTGCCGGAACGCGAGACGATGCCGACTTTGCCGGGCTTGAAGATATTGCCCGGCATGATGCCGATCTTGCATTCGCCCGCGGTCATTACGCCCGGACAGTTCGGACCGATCAGCCGCGATTGGGAGCCGCACAGCGCACGTTTGACCTTCACCATGTCGAGCACCGGGATGCCCTCGGTGATGCAGATGATCAGCGGCACCTGCGCGTCGATCGCCTCGCAGATGGCGTCGGCGGCGCCGGCCGGCGGCACATAGATCACGCTGGCGTCGCACTCGGTCTTGGCGCGCGCCTCGGCCACGGTGTCAAACACCGGCAGACCGAGATGGGTCATGCCGCCTTTGCCGGGCGAGACGCCGCCGACCATTTTCGTGCCATAGGCGATCGCCTGCTCGGAATGAAAAGTGCCGTTCTTGCCGGTGAAGCCCTGGCAGATGACGCGCGTATTCTTGTTGACGAGAATGGACATGAAGACCTCAGCGCTGCCGCGAACGAGAACCACCTCCCCCTGAAAGGGGGAGGTCGGCGCGCCAGCGCCGGGTGGGGGTCGTTTTTGACGACTGCAACTCGGAAGTTTTCGCGGCAATCGTTTCCAAAACGCCCGATAGGTTCTGCGTCACGTCAGAATTCCAAAAACGCAGTACAACGACGTTGTGTTCAGTCAGCCACCGCGTGCGTTCGCGGTCACGCGATGCAATTTCCGGGCGCGAATGTTGACCGCCGTCCAGTTCAATCGCGAGACCCAAAGCAGGGCAGTAAAAATCCAACACGAAAAGTCCAGCTGGGTGCTGGCGACGAAAGTCGAAACCTAATTGCTTGTTTCGAAGCTTCTGCCAGAGCCGCATCTCGACATCGCTGCATGCACGGCGAAGACGACGCGCGCGGCTGGTCTTTGCCGTGGTGCGATCGAAGCGGGAAACAGTGACCCCCACCCGGCTCGCTTTGCTCGCCGACCTCCCCCTTGCAGGGGGAGGTGAAGTGGTTTCGGTGCGTCGCGTCATCATCATCCGCCCGCCCGTACCGCCTTCACGATCTTCTGCGCGGCGTCGTCGAGATCGTCGGCGGGGATGACGTTCAATCCGGATTCCGCGATGATCTTCTTGCCGAGTTCGACATTGGTGCCTTCCAGCCGCACCACCAGCGGCACTTTCAGCCCGACCTCTTTCACCGCCGCCACCACCCCCTCGGCGATCACGTCGCATTTCATGATGCCACCAAAGATATTGACCAGAATCCCCTTCACCTTGGGATCGGACGTGATGATCTTGAACGCCGCCGCCACTTTCTCCTTGGTGGCGCTGCCGCCGACGTCAAGAAAATTCGCCGGCGCCTCGCCATAGAGCTTGATGATGTCCATGGTCGCCATCGCCAGGCCGGCGCCGTTGACCATGCAGCCGATCGAGCCGTCGAGCGCGACATAATTGAGGTCGTATTTGGAGGCCTCGATTTCCTTCGCGTCTTCTTCGGTGAGATCGCGCAGCGCCGTGACATCGGGGTGCCGGTAGAGCGCGTTGCCGTCGAAGCTGACCTTGGCGTCGAGACAGACCAGATTGCCGTCCTTGGTGACGATCAACGGATTGACCTCGAGCAGGCTCATGTCCTTGCCGGTGAAGACCTCGTAGAGCTTGCTGAGCAGCGTGCTCATCTGTTTCTGCTGCTTGTCGTCGAGACCGAGCGCCTTCGACAGCAGCCGCACATGGAACGGGCAGACATTGGTGGCCGGATCGATCGAGAAGGTCAGGATCTTCTCCGGCGTGTCATGGGCGACCTTCTCAATGTCCATGCCGCCTTCGGTCGACGCCACCACCGCGACGCGCGCGGTCTCGCGGTCGATCAGGAGTGACAGGTAGATTTCGCGGGCGATCGCGGCGCCCTCCTCGATCAGGAGCCGGCGCACCTCCTTGCCCTGTGGGCCGGTCTGATGGGTGACCAGCACCGCACCGAGCAAGCGCGCGGCCTCTTTGCGCACGTCGTCGACCGACTTGACCACCTTGACGCCGCCCGCCTTGCCGCGGCCGCCGGCATGGATCTGCGCCTTCACCACCCAGACCGGGCCGCCCAGCGCCTTGGCCGCCTGCTCCGCCTCGTCGACGCTGAAGGCGGCGATGCCGCGCGGCACCGGCACGCCGAAATCGCGCAGCACCGCCTTGGCCTGGTATTCGTGGATGTTCATGCACTACCCGATGCGTTGCGCGCGGGGAACGCCATCACTTCTTCCCGAGGTTCGGCGCGATCTGCTTGCAGGCATCGACCAGGCCTTTGACCGAGTTCGCCGACTTCTCGAACATGGCGCGCTCCGCCCCGTTCAGCTGAATCTCCACGACGCGCTCGACGCCCTTGGCGCCGATCACCGCCGGCACACCGACATAGAGATCCTTCACGCCATATTCGCCGTTCAACCAAGCGGCGCAGGGCAGTACGCGCTTCTTATCGCGCAGATAGCTTTCGGCCATGGCGATGGCGGAGGCGGCCGGCGCGTAGAATGCCGAACCGGTCTTCAGTAGCCCGACGATCTCGCCGCCGCCCTTGCGGGTACGGTCGACGATCTCGTCGATCCGCTTCTGGGTGGTCCATTTCATTTTCACGAGGTCGGGCAGCGGAATTCCGGCGACGCCCGAATAGCGCACCAGCGGCACCATCTCGTCGCCATGGCCGCCGAGCACGAAGGCGGTCACGTCCTTGACCGAGACGTTGAACTCGTCGGCGAGGAAATAGCGGAAGCGCGCGGAATCGAGCACGCCGGCCATTCCCACCACCATCTGCTTCGGCAGGCCGCAGGCCTTCTGCAGCGCCCATACCATGGCGTCGAGCGGATTGGTGATGCAGATCACGAAGGCATGCGGCGCGTATTTCTTGATGCCGGCCCCCACCTGCTCCATCACCTTCAGATTGATGCCGAGCAGATCGTCGCGGCTCATCCCCGGCTTGCGCGGCACACCGGCGGTGACGATGCAGACATTGGCGCCCTCGATCGCCTCGTAGGAATTGGTGCCGGCGAATTTGGCGTCGAAGCCGTCCACCGGGGAGGACTGGGCAAGATCGAGCGCCTTGCCCTGCGGGATGCCCTCGGCGATGTCGAACAGCACCACGTCGCCAAGCTCCTTGAGGCCGGCGAGATGGGCGAGCGTGCCGCCGATCTGGCCGGCGCCGATCAATGCAATCTTGTTACGCGCCATGTGGGAAAAAACCTCGAAGTGCGGGAAGGAAGGAGCGCCGTGGGTCATAGACCCTTTCGCCGGGGTCATTCAAGCCAGCCGCCGGAGCCATGCCAAAAATCCCGAATGACGGCGCTAATTCGTCCCTTCAGGGGCTTGCGGCGCGTCGGGGCGGCCGTGTGGCAGCGCCAGATAGGCCTGCGAGCGCATCTCGATCAGGCGCGAGGCGGTGCGCTTGAATTCCTGCGCCTCGAAGCCGTCCTGGGCGCGATAGAGCGCGTCGGGCTCGGCTGCGGCCGAGGCCACGAGTTTCACCGCGTTATCGTAGAGCGTGTCGATCAGGATGATGAAACGCTTGGCCTCGTTCCGCCGCTCGAAGTCCATGATCGGGACGCGGTCGAGCACGATGGTGTGGAATTCGTGCGCGATCTTAAGATAATCGGCGGCGGCGAGCGGCTGGCCGCATAGTTCGTTGAACGAAAAGCGCACAACCCCCATGGCCGCCTGCGGCACCCGCACGCGGCGGCCTTTGACGAACAGATTGTGCTCGGCGGCGGCGTGGCCGCCGGTGAGACGGTGAAAGGCCTGGTCGAGCGCCGTGTCGGCCACCGCATCATCCGGCACATGCCAGACCGCCTGGCCGGCGAGCTTTTCCAGCCGGAAGTCGGTGCGCGCGGAGAGCCGCGCCACCTCCATGTGGCGCTCGATCAGCGCGATGAACGGCAGGAACAGCGCGCGATTGAGTCCGTCCTTGTAGAGCTCGCCAGGCGTCACATTCGAGGTCGCCACCACCACCACGCCGCGCGTGAACAGCTGCGCGAACAGCCGGCCGAGGATCATGGCGTCGGCGATGTCGGCGATGTGGAATTCGTCGAAGCACAGAAGCGAGGTTTCCTCCGCGATCTGGTCGGCGGTGAGCCGGATCGGATCTTCGTCCCTGATTTCGCCGGTTTTCAGCTTGTCGCGAAATGCCCGCACCCGCTCATGCACGTCGCCCATGAATTCGTGGAAATGCGCGCGTCGCTTGCCGGCAACCGGCGCGCTCTCACAGAACAGGTCCATCAGCATGGTCTTGCCGCGGCCGACCTCGCCGAAAATATAGAGACCCTTGATCGGCTCGGCGGCGCGCTCGCGCGCGCCAAACAACCAGCCGAGCGCGGAGGATTTTCGCGCCAGCCCATGTTCGGCGAGCCGGCCCTCAAGCTGCGCCAGCAGGCTAATGATGTTTTCCTGCGCCGGATCGCGCTCGATCTCGCCGGCGGCAGCGAGCGCCGCGTATTGCGCCTGGACATTGCTGGACATCGGCTGATCGAGGACCGGGTGAGAAGACGCCGCGAGCCATAGCTGCAGCGACGGCGCTCCTGCAAGCCCCGCCGCCCTCGATCAGGCGGCTAGTGTCCCGAATCCGAGGAATGGGAAACTTCTGAACCGCGCACTAGCGGATAGGCCGCCTCCACCACATAGGGTCCGCCGCCGACCGAAGCGCGCGCGGAGAACAGCACAAAGCGCGACACCTGAAACGGCGGCGGCCGGTAGAGGCCGCGGATCGCGAGATAGTCGGCGACCTGGCGGCTCGACGACTCGCGCAGCCGCGCCAGCGTCACATGCGGGGTGTATTTGCGGCCTTCCGGCTCGAGCCCGACGCGCTGCATCAGGCGTTCATGCTCCGCCTGCAGTTCGGTCAGCGCCGGGGTCGGCGCCACGGTGGCGACCACCGCGCGCGGCCGCCGCCCGCCGAACGACGTCAGGCCGTCCAGCCGCAACGCGAACGGCGCGCGCTGCACCCGCCCCAGCAGCAACGCCACCTCCCGCGCCACCACGCCGTCGACATCGCCGATGAAGCGCAGCGTGACGTGATAGTGCTCCGGATCGATCCAGCGTGCGCCCGGCAGTCCGCCGCGCAGGGTCGCGAGCGATTGCCGGGTTTCGTCCGGGATTTCGAGACCGGTGAAAATGCGCGGCATGGCGGGACCGGATGGGAAAACAGCAGTCCAGAAAGCGTATTCTTTTGTCCGCGGAAATCCTACATGGTTCGCTTCGCGCGCACCCGCGCGATCAGCTCTTCCGCCGCGGGCAGGATGCCGGTCACGATCTGGTCGATGCCGCGCGCGGTGGGATGCAGGCCGTCGCGCTGGTTGAACTTCCCCTCAGCGGCGATGCCCTCGAGGAAGAACGGATAGAACAGCACGTCGTATTTCTTGGCGATATCGGAAAAGATAGCCTCGTAGTCGCGCACATAGGCGCCGCCGAGATTGGGCGGCGCGCGCATGCCGGCCAACAGAACCACGATGCGTCGCTCGGTCAGCCGCCGCACGATCTCCTCGATCGCCTTGCGGGTGACTTTGGGATCCGTGCCGCGCAACATGTCGTTGGCGCCAAGCTCGACGATCACCGCGTCGGTGCCATCCGGCACCGACCAGTCGAGCCGCGCCAGTCCGCCGGTGGCGGTATCGCCGGAAACGCCGGCATTGGCGATCTCCACCGCATGGCCCTTGATCTGCAACGCTTTCTGCAGCTTGGCGGGAAACGCCGAGCCGGCCGGCAGGCCGTAGCCCGAGGTCAAGGAATCGCCCAGCGCCACGATCTTCACCGGGCGCTCGGCCGGAGCGGCCGCCGCCGGCGCCGCCATGCCCGCGACAGCAAGCGCCGCAGCGAGCGCGACGATCTGGACCAATGCCATACAACTCCCATATGACCGGAGCCGGGGACGCGCCCGGGTAGCCCGCATCAGCACAGAGCCGCGATCAATCCGCATGAACGACACCTTGCAGCCCAGGCGCGCCGACGGGCCGGCGATCGCGCTCAAGGGCGTCAATCTCTCCCTTGGGCGGGGCGCGGCCCGCGTGCACATTCTCAAAGACATCGACCTCAATATAGGACGCGGCGAGGCGATCGGAATGGTCGGCCCCTCCGGGTCCGGCAAATCGACGCTGCTGATGGTCACCGCCGGCCTGGAACGGCCGGATACCGGCGCGGTCGTCGTCGCCGGCGAGGAGCTCGGCGCTCTCGACGAGGACGGCCTGGCGCGCTTTCGCGGCCGCAATATCGGCATCGTCTTCCAGTCGTTCCATCTCATTCCCACCATGACGGCACTGGAGAATGTCGCGGTGCCGCTCGAACTGGCGCAGGTCGCCGACGCCCACGAACGGGCGGCGAATGAGCTGGCGCGGGTCGGGCTGGCCGAACGGCGCGATCACTATCCGGCCGAACTGTCCGGCGGCGAGCAGCAGCGCGTGGCGCTGGCGCGGGCGCTCGCCCCAAACCCGGCCATCCTGATCGCCGACGAACCCACCGGCAATCTTGACGAGACAACCGGTTCTGAGATCGTCGATCTGATCTTCGCCGGCCACAAAGAACGCGCCACTACCCTCGTGCTCGTGACCCACGATCCGGCGCTGGCGCGGCGCTGCGACCGCGTGGTGCGCATGCGATCGGGGCGCATCGACGGCGCCGGAGGCGATTGACATGACCCGTGTGGACGACACCGTGTCGCGTGCGCCGGCGGGATCCATCCCGCTCTGGCTCAAGCTCGCCTATTCCGCCTTCATGGCGGTGCTCATCCCGGTCTATTGGCACTATTATGGGCCGACCAATTTTCTGTATTTCTGCGACGTCGCTCTGATCCTGACCCTTGTCGGCATCTGGATCGAGAGTCCTTTGCTGATCTCCATGTGCGCGGTCGGCATTTTGGTGTCGCAGGCGGTGTGGGTTGCCGATTTCATCGGTAACTTTTTCGGCGTGCCGCTTGTCGGCCTGACCGACTATATGTTCGAAGCGCATCGCTCGCTATTCCTGCGCGGGCTGTCGCTGTTCCACGGCTGGCTGCCGTTCCTGCTGGGATATCTGGTCTGGCGGCTGGGCTATGATCGGCGCGCCTTGCTGGCCTGGACCGGACTGGCCTGGGTACTGATCCTGATCTGCTTTTTCTTCATGCCACCACCCAATCCCAATCCCGGCCTGACGCCGGTCAACATCAACTACGTGTGGGGCTTCAGCGATCATGCGCCGCAGACCTGGGTGCATCCGCTAGTCTGGTTTGCCGGATTGATCGTCGGCCTGCCGCTGTTGGTTTTTGCGCCGGTGCATTTCCTGCTGGCGCGCGCGATGCCGAAGGCACCGCGCGCCGCGGTGCATCCATGACGCTCGTCCCGTCCGCCGCGACCGCCGGCTTGCTTCCGCTGCGGCTCGCCTTGCGCGATCTGCGCGGCGGGTTGCGCGGCTTCTATGTGTTCATCGCCTGTATTGCGCTCGGCGTCATGGCAATTGCCGGTGTCGGCTCGATGGCGGCGAGCCTGGTGGAGGGACTCGACCGCGAAGGCCGCGTCATTCTCGGCGGCGACATTTCGTTCAATCTCAGCCTGCGCGAGGCGAACGCGCAGGAGCGCGCCTTCATATCCGCGCGCGGGCGCGTCTCGGTGGCGGCGACCCTGCGCGCCACCGCGCGCACCGACGACGAACGCAGCGCATTGGTGGAGCTCAAGGCAGTCGATGCGGCCTATCCGCTCACCGGAACAGTGGTGCTCGATCCGCCGATGCCGCTGCCGGCAGCGTTTGCGGAACGCGACGGCGTGTTCGGCGCCGCCGCCGATCCCGTTTTGCTCGCGCGCCTCGATCTCAAGCCGGGCGCGCGCCTCATGGTCGGCTCTGCCACCTTCGAGATCCGTTCGGCGCTGCGCTCCGAGCCCGACAAGCTTGCCGGCGGCATCGGCTTTGGGCCGCGGTTGCTGGTGAGCGAGGCGGCGCTGCGCGCCAGCGGACTGTTGCAGCCCGGCAGCCTGGTGCGCTGGCACTACCGGCTGCGCCTGCCGGACAATGACGCCAGCGAAGCGTCAGTGCGCAATGTGACCGCCGCAGCGACCGCTCAATTGCCGGAGGCGGGATGGGAAATCCGCAGCCGCACCAATGCCTCGCCGGCGCTGGAGCGCAATGTCGAACGTTTCACGCAATACCTGACGCTGGTCGGCTTGACCGCGCTGTTGGTCGGCGGGGTCGGCGTCGCCAATGCGGTGCGCAGCCATCTTGAGCGCAAACGCGCGGTGATCGCCACCATGAAGTCGCTGGGCGCGACCGGCGGCACCATGTTCACCATGTACCTTTCTCAGGCGCTGGGGCTGTCGTTCATCGGCGCGCTGCCCGGACTGGCGGTCGGCGCCGCCTTGCCGTTCCTGATTGCCTGGGGTTTCGGCGCCGTGATCCCGTTGCCGATCGCGCCCGCGCTCTATCCGGGAAACCTCGTGCTGGCGCTGGTCTATGGCCTGCTCACCGCGCTCGCCTTCGCCTTGTGGCCGCTCGGACGTGCCCATGACGTGCCGGTGTCGGCGCTGTTCCGCGACGAGGTCGCAAGCGAGCGGCGCTGGCCGCGCTGGAGCTATGTGATCGCCACCGTGCTGGTGGTCGCCGCGCTTGCGCTGTTGGCGATCCAGCTCGCCTATGACCGGCGCATCGCCATGATCTTCGTCGCGGCTGCGGCCGGTGTGTTCATCTTATTGCGGCTGGTCGCCGCCGGCATGATGGGGCTTGCCCGCCGCGCTCCGCGCGCGCGCTCGACCGTGCTGCGGCTCGCGATCGCCAATATCCACCGCCCCGGATCGCTCACCACGAGTGTGGTGCTGTCGCTCGGGCTCGGATTGGCGCTGCTGGTTACCGTGCTGGAGATCGACGGCAATCTGCGCCGGCAATTTCTGGCGGCGCTGCCGGACCGCGCGCCGTCGTTTTATTTTGTCGATATCCAGGCGGCCGAGGCCGAGCGCTTCGACGCCTTCATCGGCAAAGAGGCGCCGCAGGCGGTGCTCGAGCGCGTGCCGATGCTGCGCGGGCGCATCATCGCGGCGAACGGAATTCCGGTCGAACAGCTGACACTGCCACCCAATCTCGAATGGGTGCTGCAAAGCGACCGCGGTATCACCTATGCCGACCGCATGCCCGCCGGCTCGCGCCTGGTGCAGGGCGAGTGGTGGAGCGCGGACTATCAAGGACCGCCGCTGGTCTCCTTCGAGACCAAGATCGCCGAAGGTCTCGGGCTCAAGCTCGGCGACCCGGTGACCGTCAATGTGCTTGGCCGCAATATCATCGCGCGCGTCGCCAATCTGCGCACGGTGGATTGGCAGAGCCTCGCCATCAATTTCGTCATGGTGTTCTCGCCCGATGCCTTCCGCGGCGCGCCCAACACTCACATCGCGACGTTGACCTATCCCGGCGGCGGCACCATCGAAGCAGAGACCGCGCTGTTGAAAGCCACGGCTGATGCCTTTCCGGCGGTCACCGCGGTACGGGTGCGCGAAGCAGTCGACGCTTTCGGCCAGATCGTGACCAATCTGGTGCTGGCGATCCGCGGCGCCAGCGGACTGACGCTCCTGGTCGCGGTGCTGGTGCTGGGCGGCGCGCTCGCCGCCGGCCACCGCCACCGGGTCTATGACGCCGTGATCCTGAAGACCTTGGGCGCGACGCGTGGCCAGCTCATCCGCGCCTATGGCCTGGAATATCTCTTGATCGGCGCGGCCACCGCCTTGTTCGGCATTGCCGCAGGCACCATCGCCGGAGCTTTGGTCATCACCCAGGTGATGAATCTGCCGTTTGTCTGGCTGCCCGGCCCGGCGCTTGCCGCCGCCACCGGCGCGGTGGCGGCGACGGTGGGACTGGGGCTCATTGGCACCTTCAGCGCGCTCGGCCAGAAGCCCGCGCCGGTGCTGCGGAATTTATGATTTTAGGCGCTTTTGTCACATGGCGGTTTGGCCTGCGTGGTTAATGCTAGAGCCGCCGGAAACGGCGCTTTGGCGGGAATTAACAAATCCCGGGCGAGGTCTCTGGCGCGGGAGCCGAACCCGCATTAGATTCGATGCAGCGGGATGCCAGCCGGCGTGCGGCGCGGCATCAGATTTGCGGCCTGCGGGCCGGAAACCAGAGAGGGCACTTCAATGTCGAATTTCGACCGGAACTACGCGGCGACTTCGCGCGGCGTCGGTACCGACCGGGCAGTCGCGATCGATCAGGGCCTGCGCGCCTATATGCTCCGCGTCTACAACACCATGGCCATGGGCGTGGCGCTGACCGGCGCCGTGGCGTGGCTCACGTTCCAGATGGCGGGCGGTGATGCGATCCAGCGAACGCCGCGCGGCATCGTCGGAGTGACTCCGTTCGGACAGCTCATCTTGAGCTTCCCGGGACAGATCGTGCTGTTCGTGGCGTTGCTCGGACTGGTGTGGTTCGTCAGCGCGCGCATCGACCGGCTGCAGGCCGCAACGGCGCTCACGGTGTTCATGGTCTTCTCGGCGCTGTTCGGGCTGCTGCTGTCCTCGGTGTTCGTGGTCTACACCGGCGTCTCGATTACCCGCACGTTCTTCATCTCGGCGACCGCGTTCGGCGCGCTGAGCCTTTATGGCTACACGACAAAGCGCGATCTGTCGCCGATCGGGTCGTTCCTGATCATGGGCGTGTGGGGCATCTTCCTGGCAGGGCTGGTCAACATCTACTTCCAGAACTCGATGCTGCAGTTCATGATCTCGGCGATCGGCGTTCTCTGCTTCGCCGGCCTGACCGCCTACGACACCCAGCGGATCAAGGAGATGTATGACGTGAATGACGACGGCACCATCGCCGGCCGCAAGGCGGTGATGGGGGCGCTGTCGCTCTATCTCGACTTCATCAACCTGTTCCAGTTCCTGTTGTACTTCCTCGGCGATCGCCGCTAAGCGCAAGCAAAGTAGAACTGCAACGCCCCGGCCGGTCGCCGGGGCGTTTTGCTTGGCGCGTGGCGGAGCGACGCTACGCGTCAGCCGGCGACCACGCGCAGCGACTTGTCGATGGCGCGCAGCACGCGGTCGAGCTCATGCCCGCGCCGCACGATCAGGCCGGTGGCCGAAATCACGCTATAGGCGCCTTGCCGGCGCGCCAGCTTCGGATGCTTTTCGATGCGATAGAGCGGCACTTCGCAGGCGCGGCGGAACACCGAGAACACCGCGCGGTCGCGCAGGAAGTCGATGGCGTAGTCGCGCCATTCGCCGGCGGCGACCTTGCGGCCATAGAGGCCGAGGATGCGGTGCAGCTCGCGCCGGTCGAAGGTCACGTGATGGGCGGGGGCGAGGGGCGCGGTCGGGGCCTCGCCCCCGTGAAACTGGCTTGGTTCGGCTTCGCCGGGCCCGAAGCTCATGCGGCGCCTCCTTTGCTCTGCATGACAGATGATCGCGCCGCAGGGCGGCGCCCGCAAGAGGGCTTTCGGCCAAGCGTCTATGCCGTTGACGCTGCGACATATTGTGCAGTGCCGTTCACGGATTCGTTAATCAAAACATAATACTGCCCAATTTCGAACAACCGCCCGCCGCGCTGGATTGCGATTGAGAAGACTGTCAGGGCCCGGTCTGCTTTCGAGCGCCGGATTCCTCAGCCCCCCAGCCCCCCGGGGTTTGGAGCGGATCGGGCCCAGCAGTTTCGCGTAAGTTTTCGCGTACGGTTCAATCCCCCAACGATCTGCGGGCCGGCCAGTTGCCGGCCCGTTTTTTATTGGTCGCGCGATAGATACCCGCGCAGGGCGCGCGGCATATCACGAACAGCAATGTCGGAATTCAATCGCGCGCGCGATGATGCGCGCCTAACGCAATGCGGCGAGCGCCGCGCCGAGAATGATGCTTGGCCGCTCCGCGCTGCCGGTCTGCAGCAGCACCGCGGCGCGATCGATATCGGCGCCCGCAACATCGCGCAGTGGCACGATCCAGCTTTCGGCGTTGCCGTTCCAGGCGCCGAGCTTGACCCAGCGGCGCGCCACGTTGTGATAGGTGATGGTCTTGCCGCGATTTTCCCCGCGACCGATCGCAACCGTGATCGCCTTGGCAAGGCCGGCGACCCACACTTCGCCGCCGCGCTTGCCGTCGCTGCCGGCCACCGCGACCTGCAGGCGCCCGTTGCCGGCCGAAATGCTCACCGGCACCGACAGCGCCGCATTCTGCCGGCTCTGCGCGATGGCGCGCTCGATGGCGGCGCGATCGCTGCCGAGCGCGTGCAAGCTGCCGTTGACCACCATTTGCGGCGTATAGACCTGACGATCGCCGCGCACCTTGGAATAGAGCTTCTGGCGGGTGGTGTGCAGCGGATCGGACAGCGTGTCCTTCCAGCCGAGATAATCCCAGTAGTCGATCGGCAGCGAGAGCGGAATGAGCGTCGGATCGGCGGCGAGTTCGCCGAGCAGCTTGTCGGCGGCCGGGCAGGACGAGCAACCCTGGCTGGTGAACAGTTCCAACACGGCGCGCGTTTGCGCCTGCGCAGGCAACAGCGATGCCGAGCAACAGAGGACGAATGCTGCATATGCGAGGCAGCGACCTACCATACCGATCTCCACGCCCCTCGCCCGTCAGGAGCGCCAGTCCGACTCATAGGCCGGCTGTCGTTCACCCGCCACTCAATTCACGGTGAGGCTCAGGACGCCACGAGATGCCGCAGCACGTAATGCAGGATGCCGCCGTGCTTGAAGTAGTCCAGCTCGTCCAGCGTATCGATGCGGCAGATCAGCGGCACGCGCTTGAGCCCGCCGTCCGAGGCCACGATTTCGGCGATCATGCGCTGGCGCGGCTTGATCTCACCGGCGAGGCCGCGAATGGTGACCTGCTCGTCGCCTTTCATGCCGAGCGATTGCCACGAGGTACCTTCCTCGAACACCAGCGGCAGCACCCCCATACCGATCAGGTTGGAGCGGTGGATGCGCTCAAACGACTGCGCCACAACCGCGCGCACACCCAACAGGCTCGCGCCCTTGGCCGCCCAATCACGCGAGGAGCCGGTGCCGTATTCCTTTCCGGCTAACACCACCAGCGGTATGCGCTCCGTCTGATAGCGCATGGCCGCGTCGTACATCGCCATGCGCTGGCGTGACGGATAGTGGATGGTCACGCCGCCTTCGACGCCCGGCACCATCTGGTTCTTCAACCGGATATTACCGAAGGTGCCGCGCATCATCACCTCGTGATTGCCGCGGCGCGTGCCGTATTGATTGAAATCGACCGGCTTGACCTTGTGGGCGATCAGATATTTTCCGGCGGGCGAATCGACCTTGATCGAGCCGGCCGGCGAAATGTGGTCGGTGGTGATCGAGTCGAGGAACAGCCCGAGCACGCGCGCGTCGACGATATCGTGGATCGGAAGCGGCGTGCGCCCCATGCCGGCGAAATAGGGCGGGTTCTGCACATAGGTCGACCTTTTATCCCAGGCATAGGTCAGACCGCCCTTTACGCCGATCTGGCGCCAGTGCGCATCGCCCTTGAACACGTCGGCATATTTCCTGGCGAACATCTGCCGGTTGATGGTCTTGCGCACCACCGCATCGACCTCGCGACTGGTCGGCCAGATGTCCTTCAGAAAAACCTTCTTGCCCTTGTTGTCGATGCCAAGCGGCTGCTTCACCAGATCGGCATACATCGAGCCGGCGAGCGCATAGGCCACCACCAGCGGCGGCGAGGCGAGATAGTTCGCCCGCACGTCGGCATTGATGCGGCCTTCGAAATTGCGGTTGCCCGACAGCACCGCGGCGGCGACCAGATCCTGGTCGTTGATCGCCTTGGAAATCTCCGGCGCCAGCGGGCCGGAATTGCCGATGCAGGTGGTGCAGCCGAAGCCGACAAGATTGTAACCGAGTTTGTCGAGGTCCTTCTGCAAGCCGGACTTGTCGAGATATTCCGCGACCACTTGCGAGCCGGGCGCGAGCGAGGTTTTCACCCATGGCTTGACGGTGAGGCCCCTCTGCACCGCCTTGCGCGCCAAGAGGCCGGCGCCGATCATCACGCTCGGATTCGAAGTGTTGGTGCAGGAGGTGATGGCGGCGATCACCACGTCGCCGTGGCCGAGATCATGGTCACGGCCTTCGACCGGCACCCGCTTCATCGGGCCAGCCTTGGCGAAGCTCTTTTCTTGCGCCGCGCCGAGCGAGGGGTGCAGCGCGAACGTGTCCTTGCCGCCGCTGTTGCCGCCCTTGCCGAAATCCTTCTCCATCGACTGGGTGAAGCCGGCCTTTACTTCCTTGAGCGCGATACGGTCCTGCGGGCGCTTGGGACCGGCAAGCGACGGTTCGACCTGCGCCAGTTCGAGCTTGAGCACGTCGGTGAATACCGGATCAGGCGTGCTCTTGGTGTGGAACATGCCCTGCGCCTTGGCATATTCGGCAACCAGCGCGATGCGGTCGGGCGAGCGGGCGGTGTCGCGCAGATATTGCAGCGTGTCCTCGTCGATCGGAAAGAAGCCGCAGGTGGCGCCGTATTCCGGCGCCATGTTGCCGATGGTGGCGCGGTCGGCGATCGAGAGATTGGCGATACCGGGGCCGAAGAATTCGACAAAGCGGCCGACCACCCCGCGCTTACGCAGCATCTGGGTGACGGTGAGCACGAGATCGGTCGCGGTGACGCCTTCCTTCAATTTGCCGGACAGCTTCACTCCGATCACTTCGGGCAGCAGCATCGAATAGGGCTGGCCGAGCATGGCGGCCTCGGCCTCGATGCCGCCGACGCCCCAGCCCAGCACGGACAGACCGTTGACCATGGTGGTGTGCGAGTCGGTGCCCAGCAGCGTGTCCGGATAGGCGACCTCGGCGACTGCCACCTTGCCGTCGACTTTGACCTTGTCCTTCTTGGTCCAGACCGTCTGCGCCAGATATTCGAGATTGACCTGGTGGCAGATGCCGGTGCCCGGCGGCACGACGCGGAAATTCTCGAACGAACGCTGCGCCCATTTGAGGAACTGGTAGCGCTCGCGGTTCTGCTTGTATTCCTCGTCGACGTTCTTTTTGAACGCGCCGCTGTTGCCGAAGAAGTTGACCTGCACCGAATGGTCGATGACCAGATCGACCGGGACCAGCGGATTGATCTTCTTCGGATCGCCGCCCAGCATCTTCATGGCGTCGCGCATGGCGGCGAGATCGACCACGGCGGGGACGCCGGTGAAATCCTGCATCAGCACGCGCGCTGGCCGGAACGCGATTTCTCGCTCGGAGGTCTTGGTCTTCAGCCACTGCGCGGTGGCCTGGATATCTTCCTTGGTGACCGAACGGCCGTCTTCATGGCGCAGCAGATTTTCCAGCAGCACCTTCATCGAGAACGGCAGCCGCGAAATTCCCTTCAGGCCGTTTTTCTCGGCCGCCGCCAGGCTGTAAATGGCGTAGGTCTTGCTGCCGACTTTGAGGGATTTGCAGCACCTGAAACTGTCGAGCGACATTCGAATGACTCTTTCCCGCCGGCGGTATGATAGGGGGTCAAGGGTACGGTAAAATAATACCGGAAACAGTCCTTCATCACCGGTCGTGAGGTTCGCGCGGATGCGCGGAACAATCGGGCTTATAAGGTCTTTTCGCGTTCCATTCCAGACAATCGACGCTGGTCAACAACAAGGGTAGGAAATGGCCGATTTTGCGTGGCCGGTCCGGTGGATGACAAGCTCCGGTGCGGGCCCGGAGACCCCGAAATGATGCAGTTGTCGGCGTCCGATCTCGGCTGCAGGCGGGGCGGCCGCGAGGTCTTTTCGGGCCTGGATTTTGCGGTCGGGGCCGGCGCGGCGCTCCTGATCAGCGGGCCTAACGGGGCGGGCAAATCGTCGCTGCTTCGCCTGGTGGCCGGCCTGCTGCGCGAGGCCGGCGGGCGGCTGTCGCTTACCGGCGGCGATCCCGAACTGACCATCGGCGAGCAGGTGCATTATCTCGGCCACCAGGACGCGCTCAAGCCCTCGCTGTCGGTCGCGGAGAATCTCGCCTTCTGGGCGCGGTTTCTGGGCGGCGGCGATCGCGGGCTGGACGTTGCCCTCGCCGCCGTCGGCCTCGATGGGATCGCCGCGCTGCCCGCGGCCTATCTGTCCGCCGGGCAGCGGCGGCGGCTCTCGGTCGCACGCCTGCTCGCCGCGTGGCGCCCGATCTGGCTGCTGGACGAGCCCACCTCCGCGCTCGATACCGCTGGCCAGCGCATGCTGGCCGATCTCATGCGCAGCCATCTCGCCGGCGGCGGCCTGATTCTCGCGGCCGCTCACGACCCGATTGCGATTGACGGCGCGCAAACGCTCACGCTCGGAAAGACGCCATGAGTGCGCTTTCGGCACTCTTGCTGCGCGACATACGGCTCGCTATGCGCGCCGGCGGCGGCGCATTTATCGGCGTGCTGTTCTTTTTGGCGGTGGTCGTGCTGGTGCCGTTCGCGGTCGGACCGGAGGTCGCGCTGCTCAAGCGCATCGGCCCCGCGATCCTGTGGCTGGGGGCGCTGCTGGCGAGCCTGCTTGCGCTCGACCGCCTGCTCGCCGCCGACTACGAAGACGGTTCGCTCGACCTGATCCTGACCGCGCGCGTGCCGCTCGAACTCGCTGTCGCCGTCAAGGCGATTGCCCATTGGCTCACCACCGGCCTGCCGCTGGTCGCGGTGGCGCCGCTGCTCGGCCTCTTGCTCAATCTCGAGCCCAAAGCGAGCGCCGCCGTCGCACTCACGCTGCTGGCCGGAACACCGGCTTTCACCTTTCTGGGTTTGATCGGCTCGGCGCTCACCGTCGCGCTGCGGCACGGCAGCCTGCTGTTGGCGGTGCTGATCTTGCCGCTGACGGTGCCGGTACTCATCTTCGGGGTCGCAGCGTCGAATGCCGCCATCGACGGCGGCTTGCCGTTCGGCCCGCCGTTTACCGTGCTCTGCGGCCTCACGCTTGCGAGCATGGCGCTCGCGCCCTTCGCCGCCGCGGCCGCCCTGCGTCAGGGCCTGGAATGACTGATGATCGAGAGCCGCATTGCGGCCGTCTTGCTGGAACACTAGACCATGAGCATGATCTTTTCCGAAAATCGGTTCCCACCCCGGAACAAGTCCGGGGCAGGCTTTTGCGCGATCATGCTTTAAGACGAAGCCGATGAAGCTGATCGACCTCGCCAATCCCTCGCGCTTTCTTGCGCTCGCCGAGCGCGTGCTGCCGTGGCTCACCACCGCTACGGTGATCGTCTTCGCATTCGGCTTCGGCCAGGTATTGTCCGCGCCCGACGATTACCAGCAGGGCGCGACCGTGAAGATCATGTTCATTCACGTGCCGGCGGCATGGCTCGCGACCTTCGGCTGGGCGCTGATGACCGCGGCGGCGCTCGGCACATTGGTCTGGCGCCACCCGCTCGCCGACGTCGCCGCCAAGGCCGCCGCGCCGATCGGCGCGTCATTCGCGCTCATCTGCCTGGTGACCGGCTGGCTGTGGGGAACGCCGATGTGGGGCCTGCGCAATATGCGCGACGTCACCGTGGTTTCGCTGTCGGATGCGCGCATCGCTTCGGTGCTGGTGCTGTTCCTGATGTATCTCGGTGTGATCGCGCTGTGGCGGACCATCGAAGACCCCGCGCGCGCCGGGCGCGCGGCGGCCATTCTGATCCTGGTCGGCGCCATCAATCTGCCGATCATCAAGTTCTCGGTGGACTGGTGGAACACGCTGCACCAGCCGGCCTCGATCCTGCGCCTGGGCGGCCCGACCATTCATCCGACGATTCTCCTCCCACTCCTGATCATGCTGGCAGCGTTCACGCTGCTGTTTTTGACGCTGCTTATTGCTGCCATGCGCAACGAAATCCTGCGGCGGCGGGTGCGTACCATGCTCATATTGCAGGCGGAAGCGGCCGGACGCTGACCATGAATCTCGGCCCGCATATGACCTTCATCGTGAGCGCCTACGGGGTCGCGGCGCTGATCGTCGCTGCCATGATCGCCTGGGTGATGTTCGATCATCGGCGGCAATTGCGCATGCTGGCCGAGCTCGAAGCACGCGGCATCACGCGCCGCTCCGAGCGCCGCAATGGAGATCCGGATTGACCGTGACGGCGAATGGCGAACAGCACCCGCGACGACGAAGGATCGTCGTGCTGCTCCCGCTGGCGGCCTTTCTGGCGCTGGCGCTGCTGTTCGCGTTCCGCCTTGGCGCCGGCGATCCGTCGCGCGTTCCGTCCGCGTTGATCGGGCGGGTGGTGCCGCAGACCGATCTCGCGCCGATTGCGGGGCTGCTGCGCGCTGGACAGCCGGTGCCCGGCCTCAATGTCGCGGATTTCGCGGGCGCGGTCACGGTGGTCAATGTCTGGGCGTCGTGGTGCGTGCCTTGTGTGGAAGAGATGCCGCTGCTGCTCAGGCTGGCACAGGACAAGCGCATCCGCGTGGTCGGCATCAACCAGAAGGACCATCCCGACAATGCGCGGCGGTTTCTCGGCCGCTACGGCAATCCGTTCGCCGCCAATGGCGTCGACCCGGATCGGCGCGCCTCCATCGAATGGGGCGTCTATGGCGTGCCCGAGACGTTCGTGGTCGGGCGCGACGCGCGTATCGTCTTCAAGCTGATCGGGCCGATCACGCCGGAGAATTTGGAAAAAGGTTTGCTGCCGGTGATCGAGAAAGCGCTGGCGGCGCCGGCCACCTAACGCGGCCCCTCGTCCTTCGCCTCGGGTGCCGCGTATTTCTGCAGCAGCGGATATTGCAACAGGGCGAAGATCAACGTCAGCGGTAGCACGCCGAACACCTTGAAGCTGACCCAGACGTCCGTGGTCTGGGTGCGCCAGACGATCTCGTTCAGCACCGCGAGCACCAGAAAAAACAGCGCCCAGCGCAGCGTCAGCTTGCGCCAGCCTTCTTCAGTCAGGTGAAAGACCGAATCGAACACCATGCCGAGCAGCGGCTTGCGAAAGGCGAGGCCGCCGAGCAGGACGCCCGCGAACAACAGATAGATAATGGTCGGCTTGAGCTTGATGAATAGCTCGTCCTGCAAAATCAGCGTCAGCCCGCCGAACACCACGACCACGACGGCGGAGACGAGCGGCATCACCGGCAGATGCCGGGTCAGCGCGTAAGTGATCGCCAGCGCGATCACGATCGCAACCATGAACGCCGCGGTGGCGGCAAAAATGCCGTAGCGGTTGTTGGCGAAGAAGAACAAGACCAGCGGCCCGAGATCGAGCGCCAGCTTGAGGCCGGGGTTGAGCTGAGCTTTGGCGGATTGCGGTTCTGCGGACATGGATGGTGTGTAGCTCAGGTCCGACTGATTGTCATTGCAAGCTAGTCCCGCAATTCCAGCATTCGAATCCTATCGCCGTCATTCCGGGGCGCGCCGAAGGCGCGAGCCCGGAATCCATAAGCCCAGGCCGTGGTTATGGATTCCGGGCCCGGCGCTTACGCGCCGTCCCGGAATGACGAC
>Ga0080064_1001431_pt1 | contig 48203 bp, 40 predicted proteins | sample Subgrocontami54m_FD_69260 | JGI IMG/M metagenome (GOLD analysis project Ga0080064, IMG submission 69260) | Subsurface groundwater microbial communities from S. Glens Falls, New York, USA - GMW46 contaminated, 5.4 m (SPADES assembly) (version 2) ...
CCCAAGGGAGCGGCCGCGGAGTAGCCCCCAGGGCAGATAAAAAAGAGAAGGACGAGTTCTATAGCCGGGAAGAACCCGGGCGGGGGGCGCGCGGGGCGATCCGGCGCTCGTTTCAGATGCCGCACAAGCCACAGAAAGAAATGGTCGGGAGGACAGCGCCGCGCAAACGCTCGCCCTCAAAGACAACCAAGAAGGCGAAGTAACCGCCGCAAATTGCGGATCGCTCGCCCGTGCCGATTACGCTCGACTAAGAGGCCGGTAGGTTAGCCGCTTGCCATCGCCGCCCTTGATCGCACGGCGGGCGCGCTCCGTGTCGTCAACGCCAAGCGCCTCACGGTTTGAATAGCGAAAGTCAAATTCGTCTAGGTAACGCTGCAAATGTTGTTCCCCGCAGTGTTGATAAACGCCCTTCATCCCGCGCTTGAAGATCGAAAAGAAGCCTTCAACAGTGTTGGTCGTTACGTCCTCGCGGGCATATTCCTTGGCGGAATGGTTGACGCGCTCATGCGCCGCGAATTCCTCGCCCGGCTTGCGGTAGTGGTGTGCTTCGTCGGTATGAAGGCGACTGCGGCGCGATACGTTCTCTGAAAGGATTTTCGCGATGGTCTCGCCGTCGAGTTTGTCCGCATGGACTGAGCGCGATATGCCGCCGCGTTCAACCAGCGTAATAACGATCCGCTTGCCGCCCGGCCCGCGCTGCTTCTGCCAACCTTTGCCGTTGATGAAGATATCGCGACCCGGCCCAATGTAGGTCTCGTCCGCCTCGACTACCTTACCCGAGCCACCCATCGGCGGCAGCACGTCTTCGCGCATTGCTTCGCGGATGCGGTGCCACATGAACCACGCAGTCTTGTAGGTGACGCCGATCGAGCGATGCAACTGATGGGCGCTCATTCCTTTCTTGCTCGACGCCATGAAGCGATAGGCGAGCGCCCATTTGGTCAACGGAACGTGGCTGCTTTCCATGATGCCGCCAGTGCGGACGGTGAATTGACCGTGGCACTCCTGGCACTCGTACAGCCCAGCGCGGACTTTCTTCGCCGGGTTCGCGGCGATCGGATAGATGCGGGCGCTGTTGGTGTTCCCGCAATGGCAGCACGTCACGCCATCCGGCCAGCGGATCGCCTCGAAATAGGCGCGGGCCTTATCTTCATCGTTGAAGATCGGATCGGTGAGGTTGACGGTCATAGCGGAAGTCCCTGTAAACTTCCACTATTCTACTGATTGACAACCCTTTGTCAAAGGGATAATCGGTGTCGCCTACGGCTTCGTCAAGGACCCGCCGACGGGCAAGCATAATTTTCCGGTCTCGAAAGGCGCCGAGAAGGAGCCGTGCGGCCCGGTCGACGTCTATCGCGTCAGCGTCGAATACGAGACCAAGGGCCTAGCCGCGACCAAGGAGCAGCTCGCCAAGGCCGGGGTGCGCCTCACCGTGATCCTGCGCCACGGCGTCAAGTAGCCAGGGCTCCGATCTCGCGCAGATAGCGGGCGACGCCGGGGTGGATCAGCACCGGGTCGGGCGCGGCGGCGGCGGTGTTGGCGGCGGTGGTCTCGCGCGCCTGGTCGAGCTTTTGCGCAAGCGCCGCCTCGCCCCGGTGCAACGCGCGGGCGAGGCGGTAGCCGAGTTCGTCGCGCAGGTCGGGGCGGGCAAGGATGAACGACCACGATCCGACCGACTCGATCGCCGTGCTCTGGCCGGGATAGCTGTCCGCCGGCACGGTCAGCGGCTTGAGGAAGGCGTGTTTGGCGCGGATTCGCGCCGCCTCCGCGGCGTTTGGCGCGACAAAGCGGCCGCCATGCTCGGCCAGCCGGGTAAAACCGGGCCAGCCGATGCCGCCGCCCCACAGCGCGGCGGCGCGGCCGTCCATCACCATGTCGGGGCCGTCGCCGGCGCGGTCGAGATAGATCGCGGTGAAATCGCGCTCGATGTCGAGGCCGAGCCCGTCGAGCACGTAGCGCGCCAGGATCACCAACCCCGACCCAGCGGCGCCGAACGCGACCGGTTTTCCCCTCAGATCGCCGATCGAACGGGCCGGGCTGTCGCCGCGTACAACGAACATGCCGGCGGTTGAATACATCGCCGCGACGATCTTGAGCGCTGATCTCGCCCGGCCGATGCCGGCGAAGGCTTCGTATGCGACCTCGCCCTGCACCAGGCCGAGATCGACCGCCCCCGCCTCCAGCAATGGCACGTTCTCGGTGCTGCCCTTGGTGTTGCGGCATTCGACCGAAAGCGTGGGGTCGGTCATGCCGATCACCTCGGCGACCACCCCGCCGTACAGCGGGAACCCGCCGCCCGGCGTCGCCGTGGCGAGGATAATTGACGTGGGATCGGCCATCTGCGTTCCCCCTCCGGTAGCCGCCCCTCTCCCGCTCGCGGGAGAGGGTGCCGAGCATGGCCAGCCTCTCAGGAGTGCTTGTGGATCGGGTCGACCCAGAGCACCTGCTCGGGTTTTTCGACCGCCTCGATGTCGAGATTGACGACGACCGCCTCGTTGTCGCTGCGCACCAGCACGCATTCCAGCGTTTCATCGGTCGACGCGTTGATCTCCTGATGCGGCACGTAAGGCGGGATGAAGATGAAATCGCCGGGATTGGCCTCGGCGACGTATTCGAGATGCTCGCCCCAGCGCATCCGCGCCTTGCCCTTGATCACATAGATCACGCTTTCGAGCGCGCCGTGGTGATGCGCGCCGGTCTTGGCGTTGGCGTGGATACGGACCGTGCCGGCCCAAATCTTCTGCGCGCCGACGCGGGCGAAATTGATCGCCGCGGCCCGGTTCATCCCCGGGGTCTGCGGCGTGTTGGTATCGAGCTGGTCGCCGGGGATCACCTTGACCCCATTGGTCTTCCAATCGACCGGGCCGTGACTATGCGCGTCGCTCATCGCGGGGCTTCCTGTCTGTCTGCGGTCAACAGATAGACCGGCGCGCGTCCACTTTCAACGCGTTCGTACTGATAAAGAAGTCCATATTACACGTTATCAACGTGAATATTACTTCAATACACCGCACCGCGCGCGGTGATCGGCCATAATGTTTCGACCCGGTCGCCGCGGATGCCGACATACCAGTCGTAAAGGTTGACCGTCGGGTCGCAATGTCCCGGCACGAGCCGCACCTTGTCGCCGAGATTGAGCCGGTTGGTCGGCGCCGAGATGCCGATCCGGCCGTGCTCGTCGGAGGCGCGCTCGTAGACCGCGGCGGGCTCGTCCCACACCAAAGGCGGGCCCGAATCCATGCCCAGCGCCTTCAATCCCGCGTCGACGATCGCGCGCTCGGCGGCGGGCCGGCTCATCACCGTCGCCCAGACGAACAGGCTCGGCTCGAACGACCGGGTCGGGGCGCCGTCCTTGTCGAGGTTGCGGCCGTAATCGGCGTCCATGAACACGTACGAGCCGCACTGCAACTCGGTATAGACCCCGCTCCCCGCCTCGAACTCGAAGGTGCCGGTGCCGGCGCCGGTGATGTTGTCGCAGGCGATGCCGTTGGCGAGCAGCAGGTCGCGCGTGCCGGCTGCCTTTTCCACCGCGCCGGCGATCGCGCCCTGGCGCTCGTCCCAGGTGCGCAGATGCTGCGCTGAGCCATGATACGCCTGCAGCCCGGCGAAGCTCAGATGCGGCAGGTCGCCGATCTGGCGGGCGAGCTCGAGCGCCGGCATGCCCGGCTCGACGCCGCAGCGATTGCCGCCCATGTTGATCTCGACATAGACCCGCAGCGTGATCCCGGCCTCGCCCGCCGCCGCGTCGAAATCGCGCAACTGAGCGGGATCGTCGGCGCAGACCCCGATCCGCGCCAGCGCCGCCAACCCCATCAGCCGGCGCAATTTCTGGCGGCCGACGATCTCGTTGGTGACCAGCACGTCGCGGACCCCGCCATAGACCATCGCCTCGGCCTCGCTGACCTTCTGGCAGCACACCCCGACCGCGCCCAAATCCATCTGCTTCAATGCGATGATCGGGCATTTATGGGTCTTGGCGTGCGCCCGCAGGCGGACGCCGGTGCCGGCGATGCGGTCTGCCAGGCGGCGCAGATTGCGCTCGAACGCATCGAGATCGACGATCAGGGCCGGGGTGTCGACCTCGTCGAGCTTCATGCCGATCTCGGCCGGCGGTCGGGTGGTCATCGGCTGCGCTCCACGCATTGTCGGGACGGCTGAGGCTTGCGCAGCCCGGCGGGAAATGCAAGCTGTGGCCGATAAATCCCGGCGGCGGGTGCGCGCCGGGATGGACGATCGGGGAGGCTGCGTCGTGAAGGTATTCGTGTTCGATCTGCTGGCCTACGACGCCAATCTGAACCACCTCAAAGGCGGCGGCCCGGAATTGCCCTACCCGCTCGCCGGCAGGTATTTCGACGCCGACACGGCGATGCGCACCTACGAGGAGCACCTCGACGCGTGGGAGGCGCTCGACCGCCGCGGTTATGACGGGGTCGGGTTCAACGAGCATCACTGCTCGCCGTATGGGCTGATGAACAGCCCCAATCTGATGGCCGCGGCCGCGGCCCAGCGCACCAAGAACCTCAAATTATTGATCTACGGCAATCTGCTGCCGTTGCACGAGCCGCTCCGCCTCGCCGAGGAGTTGGCGATGATCGACTGTCTGTCGAAAGGGCGCCTGATTTCGGGGTTCGCCCGCGGCATCCCGCGCGAATACCAGGTGCACAACGTCAAACTGGACGAGTCGCGGGCGCGGTTCGAGGAGGCCTACGACATCATCACCCGGGCTTGGACCGAGGAGGTTTTCAACTACGAGGGCAAGTTCTGGTCATACAAGGATGTCGCGTTGTGGCCGCGACCGGCGCAGCGTCCGCATCCGCCGATCTGGGTCCCGATCGTCGGCAGCAAGGAGTCGATCGAGTTCGCCGGCAGGCACGATTTGCCGATCACCCCGGGGCTCGGCCGCGCCCGCGGGCTGCGCGACGATATCATCCGCTATTACGCCAAATGCCTCGCCGATGCCGGCCACCGCATCACCCCGAACCATCTCTCGCTCGGCATCACCGCCTATGTCGCGGATTCTAAGGCGCAGGCGTTGAAGGAATACGGGCCGCACATCCTCTATTTCAACCAGACCCTGTTCAGCCACGGCAATTTCACCGAGACCGAGATGCAGCGGCAGACCGGCTATTCGAGCCAGGCCTCGACCGATTACGTGCGCCCCGAAAACCTGCGCGCGGCGGCCAATCTGCGCTCCGAATTCCGCAATTTGACGATGGCGCAGCTCGAGGAGCAGGCCGAGACGATGCCGCTCGGCACCGCCGACGAGGTCGCCGAGCGCATCATCGCCGCCGCCGAAGGCGCCGGCGCCAACCAGGTGCAGCTCGCGATCAACCGCGGCGCGCTGCCGCACGAATTGTTCATGAACCAGATCGAGCGCTTCGCCCGCGAGGTACTGCCGAAATTGCAGGCGCATGAAGTAACCCGGGTGCCGGCGGCGGAAGAGGCGATGGCGTAGTGCGGAGCGCCGCCCCGCCGGCGTATTTTCATCACCGGGGGGTCGCGAAACCGTGCCGAAACGTAAAAATCATCCGAGGACTTCCCTCGCACTTCTGATCATGGGAGGGCTGCTTCTTGTCGTACCCGAGGGGCGTGCCGCCGAGCCGGCGCTTCGGATAGAATTCGAATCGGAGGCGCGCAGCTTCGACCGTGCCGCCCTCCTCGCACGGGCGGACGCGCGCTCGATCCTGGTTCCGAACGACGTCGCCTATCGGCGCGACATGAGGTTCCGCGCCGTCCCGCTGCTGGCGCTGCTCGCCGACCTGCCGCTAGAGCGGGCGGACACGCTCGAGACCCGCGCCACCGACGGCTTCGTCTCGCAGCTTCCGATGGCGCTCGTTCTAAAGGCGGCGAGCGGCGGTTCCGTGCCCTGGGTGGCGATCGAGGAAGCCGGCGCGCCCTGGCCGCCGATGCCTGGCCGGGGCAAGAGCGCCGGACCGTTCTACATCGTCTGGCTCGATCCGGGGCGTTCCGACGTCGGCCGGGAGCAATGGCCCTACGCCTTGTCCTCGCTCGCGGCGGTCGACTCTCCAGTGCGGCGGTGGCCGCGGATCGCGGTCGATCCCGCCCTGCCGGCGGATGATCTGGCGCGGCGCGGGCAAGCGGTGTTCATCGTCCAGTGCCTACCGTGCCACCGCGTTCGGGGTGGTGGCGAGGGCGAGATGGGTCCCGATCTCGTCGAGCCCAGGAGCCCGACCGAATACATGACGCCGACCGGGCTCGAGGCTCAGATCCGCGACCCGAAATCCCTGCGCAGCTGGCCATCGCAGCAGATGCCCGGTTTCGACGAGGGGGCGCTCCCGGCGCCGGAGCTCGCTGCCGTCATTGCCTATCTGAGGCACATGGCCGACCGCCGCGAAGCCGCGCGCTGAGCCCGCCGCGCGGGCGCCAATTAGATCCCCGGCAGCAGCGCGACACCCGGGCATCAAGGTCCGGCCTCACCAACTCTCCCCCTCTAAATCCGCATAAAGCCCTCGAGCTCGTGGGCGGCCCAGGCGATCGCCTGGCGGTTCGACTGGCCGCCCTGGGTCGCGCGGGTGACCAGTTTGGTCATCGTCGCCTGGGTGTAGATCTGGGTCGCGATCGGCGCCGGCGCCGGCGCGCCGGCGATCGAGACGATCACGTCGCCGCGCGGCGGATAGTGGGAGAGCGTGCCCTTGGGCGGCTCCTGTTCGCGCCACGCCGCGAAATCGAGAAAGTTTTCGTAGGCCGGGATATCGAAGCCCTGGCTCGCCTCGATCAGCGCCTCGACCGCGGCGCGGCGCGACAGAAACAGCAACAGGCTCTTCGCCGCCGACTTGTTGGCGGAAAAGTTCCAGATCCCCCAATACCAGGGGATGCCTGCCTCGAACCTTCCCTTCGGACCCTTGGGCGGCGGGAAGGTCCACAGTTTCTCGGCGATCCGCGGCATGTCGCGCTTGGCGACGATCCAGGCCGAGGGCGGGTTCATGATAAGCGCGCCACGGCCCGAGATCAGGTGGCGGTTGTTGCTGGTGTTGTTCCAGGCGTGGACGCCGACCGGCAGGACGCGGGCGAGCCGGCGGAACCAGTCGAGCACCTGTTCGACCGGTTCGGACCGCACCGTGATGTTGCCGTCGCGATCGACCAGCTCGGCGCCGTGGCTGGCGAACACGGTGCCGACCCAGTCGACCGAATCGCTGGTCGTCCCCAGCGGCAATCCGAACGGGCAGGCCCCGGCGAAGCAGCCCTTGGCGGCGGTCAGGAAAGCGTCCCAGTCCCATTTGTCGACGAGGTCGGCTTCCGGCGCCCCACCCGCCGGGTACATCCGGGTCACGTCGAGATCGGCGAAGTTCCTCAGCATGTCGATGCGGGCGCAGGAAGCGAGCAGCGGCCCGCCGGCGGCGCGCGGCACCGCGATCCAGGTCCCGCGCTGGCGGCCGAGATAGGCGGTGGCGGCATTGACCCCGCCGTTGCGCGCGATCAATGCCGCCATCACATCGTCGACCGGTTCGAGCTTGTCGGCCTGCGCGGCGGCGTACCACGAGGGCATCGCCATGATGTCGTGGCCGGCGCGCGCCTGCGCCTCCTCGGCGATCAATATGAGGTTGCGGTCGCCGTTGGCGCTGACGAAATCGAGCGCGAGCTCGACCCTCTCGCGCTCAGCCCACGCCATGCACAACTCTTTCATCGCCGGCTGCACGCCCGGCACCGGATGGTCCCAAAACGCCGCCCGCAACTTGCCCGCGGCATGGGCGCCGCGCACGAACGGCAGCGCCAGCGTCGCGCCGAGCACGCTCGTCTTGAGCACGGCCCGGCGCGTTGGCGTCATCGCGTCAGTTGAGCGGGATCGCGCGCAACGCGGTCGTGTCCTCGCGGGCGCCGGCCAGCACGTAATTGGTGTCGGTGCCGGCGATCACGAAGCGCGCGCCGAGCCGGACCAACTCGCCCTGCAATTTGACGTTGTGGCGGATGCCGCCGACGCCGAGCACCCTGCCGTGCTTCTTGCACGCCTCGGCGACCCGCTCGTAGGCGGCGCGCAATCGCGGGTGGTCGACCTGGCCCGGGATGCCGTAATCGGTGGAGAGATCGCCCGAGCCGATCAGCAGGCAATCGATCCCGTCGACCGCGGCGATCGCATCGGCGTTGTCGATGCCCTCCGCGGTCTCCAGCATGACGATGACCGCGGTCTCGGCGTTTAGGCGCGGGTTCAGCTCCGAAAGCGGCACCGCGCGGTAGCCGAGCGCCGGGCCGAGTCCCATCACCGAGCGCTTGCCCAAGGGCGGAAAGCGGCAGGCCGCGACGATCGCCTCGGCCTGGGCGCGGGTGCCGACATCGGGCACGATGACGCCCTGCGCGCCGCCGTCGAGCACCCGCGCCATCCACTGGCCGTTGTCGTGCGCCGGCACTCGCACCAGCGGGGCGATGCCGATGCCGAGCGCGGCGGCGCAGATCGTCGCCGTGGTCTCGATCGAATAGGGCGCGTGCTGCATGTCGACATAGAGCGCGTCGTAGCCCCCCGCCTTGGCCACCATCGCGATGTCGACGCTGCGCGCCAGGCGCAGATTCATGCACAGCACCAACTCGCCGGCGGCGAATTTCTGTTTCATGGTTTTTTCGGGTGCATCGGCCATCAGCGTTTCCTCCGGATTTTGCCCGGATATTCGCATACGGCGGGTGCCGCGCAACAGCGGTACGGCACGAGTGATGGTGAGCATGGATTCGGCGGGCTGTAACGGCGCGGTGCGTCCTTCGAGACGCGCTCTGGGGGCGCTCCTCAGGATGACGTATCGTATTGGTGGAATTAACAAAACTGTCATCCCGATGAGCCCGCGGAGCGGGCGTCTCGAAGGACGCAGGGCAGTCGGCCAATTTTCAACCCGAGGCGCTATCCCCGCCACGCGCTTGACCGCGACCGCCGGCTCTGGATTCCCGCTTTCGCGGGAATGACGGGGAAAGGGGGCGATAAACCGCTTGACGATGTTCGCTAGTTGTTCTTATCTCGGGGTATGAACGCGCTCTATTACGGCGACAACCTTCGCGTGCTGCGCGACAGCATCGCCGGCGAGAGCGTCGATCTGATCTATCTCGACCCGCCGTTCAATTCGCAGGCGAATTACAACGTCCTGTTCCGTTCGCCGGCCGGCGCGCGGTCGCAGGCGCAGATCGAGGCGTTCGAGGATACCTGGCATTGGGGCCAGGAGGCCGAGGACGCGTTCGACCAGGTACTCCATTGCGGCAATACCAACGCCGCCGATTTGTTGCGGGCGATGCGCTCGTTTCTCGGCGAGAACGACATGATGGCGTATCTCGCGATGATGGCGGTGCGACTGATCGAATTGCACCGGGTATTGAAGCCGACCGGATCGCTGTATCTGCACTGCGACCCGACCGCGAGCCATTATTTAAAACTCGTCCTCGATTCGATATTCGGCGGAGGTTATTTTCGTAATGAAATAATCTGGAAACGATCCCATGCGCACAATGATGGTAAGCAAGGCTCGAAACATTTTGGACGCGTAACCGATACGATTCTATATTATTCGAAATCAGATAAATATACTTGGAACAGCCAATTCAGGCCGTACGATCAGAAATATATCGATCGCGATTATCGCCGCATTGACGAAGATGGTCGACGCTACCGTATAAGCGATATGCGCGGCCCAGGAGGCGCGGAGAAGGGAAATCCCCTTTACGAAGTCATGGGCGTCTCCCGATATTGGGCCTATTCAAACGAGAAAATGGCAGAGTTCATTCGTCAGGGACGGGTGATACAAACCGCCCCGGCGCTGTGCCGCAGCTAAAAAACTACCTCGACAAAATGCCGGGTGCTCCCGTTCAAAATCTATGGGATGACCTTCCCGTTCTCAATAATCGTTCAAAGGAAGTGCTCGGCTATCCCACCCAGAAGCCGCTCGCGTTACTGGAACGTATCATTACGGCGTCGAGCAACCCCGGCGACATCGTGCTCGACCCGTTTTGCGGCTGCGGCACGGCCGTGCACGCGGCGCAAAAGCTCGGCCGGAACTGGATCGGCATCGACATCACCCATCTGGCGATCTCGTTGATCGAGCGGCGGCTGAAGGACGCGTTTCCCGGCATCGAATTCGACGTTCACGGCACGCCCAAGGATTTCGACGGCGCGCGCGACCTCGCCTTGCGCGACAAATATCAATTCCAATGGTGGGCCTTGTCGCTGATCGAGGCGCAGCCCTTCGCCGGCAAGAAAAAAGGCGCCGATGGCGGCATCGACGGCCTCATTTATTTCAAGGCCGACGCCAAGACCACCAAGCGCGTGATCGTCAGCGTCAAGGGCGGCGAGCATGTCGGGGTGCCGATGATCCGCGACCTCAAGGGCGTGTTGGAGCGCGAAAAGGCGCCGATCGGCATCTTTCTGACCCTCAACCGGCCGACCAAGCCGATGGAGGCCGAAGCCGCGGCGGCCGGGTTCTACGAAAACGATTTCGGCCGCTACCCGCGATTGCAGATCGTCACGGTCGAGGACGCCCTGAAAGGCGCGCGCCCGCGCATCCCGGTCGTCGACACCGGCGCGGCGTTCCGCCGGGCCGGCCGGGAACCCGGCGCGGCGACGCAGCGGCGGCTGGATGTGTAGCGCCGCCGCGCCACGCGCTTGACCGCGCCCGCCCGCTCGCCTAGAAACCGCGCTCCCGTGGCTCTCGCGAGCCGCGCGGTTGGTGTCGTCCCGTTATAGAGTCGAGGTGCCGCATGGCCCGCAGATGTCCGATCACCGGCAAGGGTGTCCAGGTCGGCCACAATGTCAGCCATTCCAACCGCAAGACCAAGCGGCGGTTTCTGCCCAATCTGCAGACCATTTCGGTGTTGTCGGATGTGTTGGGGTCGATGCGATTGCGGATCAGCGCGGCAGCCGTGCGCACGATCGAGCACAAGGGCGGCATCGACGATTTTCTGAAAAACACCCCCGATCGCGATCTGTCGCCGGAAATCCTGAGGCTGAAAAAGCGCGTCGCCAATGCCGCGGCGAAAAAGGCGGCCGGGTAGTTCCTCTTTTCTTGTCGTCCCGGCGCAGGCCGGGATCTACCGACCAGCCGTTCGAGCGGTCGCCGGGGTGGGTCCCGGCCTGCGCCGGGATGACGATCGCGAAGGCAATCGCGATCAACTCGGGGTGAGCGGAGCTATCGCGCCGCCCAACGCTCATTTATCGTCCCCGCAATAAAGCACGCGCAGGGAGGATGCGGTGGACGGGGTCATCGAAACCGGGCTCGAGGGTTTGCTGCCGCGCGGCCGGTGGTCGCGCCGCGGCTTTGTCACGACCTCGCTCGCCACCGGGTTCGCGCTGTCGTTGCAGCCGGTCGCGGCGCAGACCGTGATCACCACCGACAGCACCGGCCTGGTCGCCGGCGAGGTCAAGGTGCCGGCCAAGGGCGGCGACATGCCGGCCTATCGCGCGATGCCGGACCCCTCAAGTTCGTTTGGGAGCGGTCCATTCCCGACGGTGCTGGTGATCCAGGAGGTCTGGGGCGTCCACGAGCACATCAAGGACGTCTGCCGGCGGCTTGCCAAGGCGGGCTACTACGCGATCGCCTCCGAACTCTATGCCCGTCAGGGCGACCCGACCAAGATCGCCGACACCCAGGAGATCATCAAGACCATTGTCTCGAAGGTGCCGGACGCGCAGGTGATGGCCGACCTCGACGCCTCGGTGGCCTTCGCCAAGGCATCGGGCAAGGCGGATACGGCCAAGCTCGCGGTCACCGGATTTTGCTGGGGCGGGCGCATCACCTGGCTCTATGCCGCGCACAACCCGGGGCTCAAGGCCGCCGCCGCGTGGTATGGCCCGATCGACCGGCCGCGCACCGAATTGCAGCCGAAATTCCCGATCGACCTCGCCGCCGATCTGAAATGCCCGGTGCTCGGGCTTTACGGTGCCGCCGACCAGGGCATCCCGGTCGATACCGTCGACAAGATGGGCGCGGCGTGCAAGGCCGCCGGCAAGAATTGCGAGTTCAAAATCTATCCGGATACGCCGCACGCCTTCAACGCCGACTACCGGCCGAGCTACCGGGCCGAGGCGGCCAAGGACGGCTGGGCCAAGATGCTCGCCTGGTTCAAGCAGAACGGCGTCGCGTAAGCCGCCGCCGGGACCTACCCGGCCGCCGCCGCGCTCCTCCCCCGCGTGCGGGGGAGGGTTGGGGTAGGATGTTTCCTGCGATAAGCTTCTTCAAGGCGTGACGAACCAGCCGGATCGCGGGGAAAATCGACATGATCATCAAGGAACACGCCTTCGCCGATATCGCGACCCCGACCGGCGCGATGCGGCTGCATCTGTTCCAGCCGGCGGCGCCAGGCCGCTACCCGGCCTTGGTATTGTATTCGGAGATCTACCAGATCACCGCGCCGGTCCGGCGCATGGCGGCGTTTCTCGCCGGGCAGGGGTTTGTCGTCGGCGCGCCCGAGATCTACCACGAGTTCGAGCCGGCGGGCACGGTGCTGGGCTACGACACCGCCGGCACCGACCGCGGCAACGAGCTCAAATACGCCAAGGATGTCGCCGCCTTCGATGGCGATACCCGCGTCGCGCTCGATTTTCTCGCCGCCCATCCGGCCTCGACCGGGCGGCTCGGCGCGATCGGGATCTGCCTCGGCGGCCATCTCGCCTTCCGCGCCGCGCTCTACCACGACGTCGCCGCGACCGCGTGCTTTTACGCGACCGACATCCACGACCACGCGCTCGGCAAGGGCAGCGCCGACGACAGCCTCGCGCGCGCCGGCGACATCAAGGGTGAATTATTGTGCATCTGGGGGCGGCAGGACCCGCACATCCCGTTCGCCGGCCGCACCCTGATCCGCGACCGGCTGGAGCAGGTCGGCGCGAACTACACCTGGCACGAGTTCAACGCGGCCCACGCCTTCATGCGCGACGAGGGCCCGCGCTACGATCCCGGCCTCGCGCAATTATGCTACGGGCTGGTCCTCGAAATGTTCAACCGCCGGCTCGGCGAAGGCGATCGCCCAGCCGCGTAATTCCCGCGCGCGATTCCCGGCGCGCCGGCGCCGCGGAACACATCCAAGGCGGCAGGCGTTGAGACGAGTGGTAGAGCCCCGTGAGGAGGACGCCATGCATCTCAACGACATCCTGGTCTGCCACGATTCCACGCCCGCCGGCCACGAGCGGCTCCAATCGGCGGTCCGCCTGGCCCGCGCGCACAACGCGAACCTGACCGCCGTCTATCCGCTGCTCGACGACGCGGTCGAGTCGGTGCTGTTTCCGTCGAACCGGCTGGTCTTCGCCGGCGGCGGCGACATTGCGGCGGGTCTGGCCGAGCCCGAGCGCGCCGGCACGCCCAGCGGGGCCAACCGGGCCGAGCTTTCCGAGCAGCAATTCTACGAGCTGATACGCGTCCAGGGCATTCGCGGCGAGTGGCACCTGCTCGAGGGCCTGAACACACCGGAATTGATCGAACTGGCCAAATCGATCGATCTCGCCATGCTCGGCCAGTTTACCAGGGACGGGCGCAGCCACGCCACGTTCCGGCCCGATGAGGTCGCGCTGGGCTGCGGCCGACCGGTGCTGATCCTGCCCTATGCCGGGAGTTTTCCCAGCATCGGCGCGCGCGTGCTCGTCGCCTGGGACGGCACCCGCGAGGCCGTCCATGCCCTGCACGATTCGATCCCGCTGATGCTGGCGGCCGAAACCGTGACGGTGATCACCGTGTTGGCGAAGGACAATGGGTTCGAGCGTGCGCACGGCTCACTGCAGCGCGTCGTCCGCCATCTCGAACGCCACGGTATCCCGGCGCGGTATGAAGAGAGCCTGCTCGGCGACCTGCCGGTCGCCGACGTGCTGCTATCGCGTGCCGCCGATCTGGACGCCGATCTGATCGTCGCCGGCGCCTATCATCATTCGCCCTACCGCGAGGCCATATTCGGCGGCGTCACCCGCGACCTGCTCGATCACATGACCGTGCCCGTGCTGATGTCCCACTGAGCTGATGTCGCGCTGGCGCGGCTTTCCGCCGCCAGCCAGACGAGAATTCGCGGTCAAGCCGCCAACGCCGCCGGGATCGGCGCCTCGCCCTTCAGCATCAGCCGGTACAGGTAGCGGCGTTCGTTCATGTCGTAATCCGGGTTGGCCTTGTGCAAGACGCTGCGGTTGTCCCAGATCACCATGTCGCCGTATCGCCATTGATGGCGGTATTCGTATTTCTTCTGCGTCGCGTGCGTCATCAATTCGGCGACCAGGTCGAGCGCCTCGTCATCCGGCATGCCGACGATCGATTCGATCCGCACCGGGTTCAAAAACAACGCCTTGCGACCGTTGTCGGGATGCACCCGCACCAGCGGATGCACCCCCGGCGACGGCAATGCCTTGAGGCTTTCCTCGGATAGCGGCCGCAACTCGCGCGGGCTGTACTTGCTCAGATAGACATGCACCGCCTTCAGCGGGTCGATCCGCCGCTTGGTCGACTCTGGCAATTCGTCGTAGGCGAGGTGCATGTTGGCGTATTGGGTGTCGCCGCCATGACTCGGCAACGACACCGGATAGAGGATCGTCGCCTTCGGCGGCGCCGGGTGGTTGGAGTGGTCGGTGTGAAAGGTCTCGCCCGAGATGTAGCGCTTGCCCGGCACCGTCTGCTCGTTGGAAACGTAGTACATCTCGGGAAAGCCGGGGACGTGCACTTCCTTCTTGTCGTGCGGCTGCAATGTGCCGAACACCTGCACCGCGGTCCGGAAATCGCCCGGCTCGTATTTCTGCTCGCGGATCACCAGCACGTGGTGCTTGGCCCAGGCATGGTTCAGCGCCGCCTTGGTCTCGGGGTCGAGCGGCCGGGACAGGTCGAGACCGCGCACCTCGGCGCCGGTATGCGCGGTCATCGGCGTGATCGTGTATGCCATCGCGGTTCTCCCCCTGCGGCGAATTGACCGGGAAAAATCTAGAGCAAGATCGCCGCGAAGGAAACCCGGCCAGGCCGGCCGCGATGCGTGGAGACCTACGACGCCTCGGCCAGTTCGCGCGCCCGGTTCGAGCCGGCGGCGGCCAGATGGTCGCGCGCCAGCACGGTGTAGACCGCCGGCAATACGAACAGCGTGAACAACGTGCCGATCGACATCCCGGCGACGACGACGACGCCGATCGAAAAGCGGCTCGCGGCGCCGGCGCCGTGGGCCGCGAGCAGCGGCACCAGCCCGACCACCATCGCCGCGGTCGTCATCAATATCGGCCGCAGCCGGACTCGCGCGGCGCGCTCGATCGCGCGGCGGCGGTCGAGCCCTTCGCGCAACTGGAGCTGGTTGGCGAATTCGACCATCAAGATGCCGTGCTTGCTGATCAGCCCGATCAGGGTGATCAGCCCGATTTGGGTATAGATGTTCATCGTCGCGACGCCGAAAAACAGCGGGATCAATGCCCCGCACACCGACATCGGCACCGAAATGAGGATCACCAGCGGGTCGCGCAGGCTCTCGAACTGCGCCGCCAGCACCAGAAAGATCACGATCAGCGCGAAGACAAAGGTGACCACGAGCTGGTTGCCCTCGCGCGCGTATTGGCGCGAATCCGACAGGTAGTCGTGGTTGAACCCGGCGGGGAGCTGCCTGGCCTGCTGTTCGAGAAAGGCGACCGCCTGGCCCTGGGTCACGTCGGGCATCGGCACCGCCTGGAAGGTCGCCGAATTGAGCTGGTTGTACCGGGTCAGCGCGTTGGGCGCGGTGGTGGTCTTGATCGCGACCAGGTTGGACAATGGCACCGGCTGCCCTCCCGCCGCGGTGACGTAATAGCGGGTCAAGGTCTCCGGGGTCAGCCGGTCGGCCCGCGACACTTGCGGGATCACCTCGTAGGAGCGGCCGCCGAGACTGAACCGGTTGACGTAATTCTCGCCGACCAGCAACGCCAGCGTGTTGCCGATCGCCTGCATCGTGACGCCCATCGCGTTGGCCTTGGCGCGGTCGATATCGATGCGGATGGTCGGCTGGTTGAAGGCGAGATCGCTGTCGACGACGATAAACAGCCCGCTCTTGCGCGCGGCATCCTTGATCGTCTCCATCGCCTGGAAGATCGAGACGAAATCGCCGGTCGACGAGATCACCATCTGCACCGGCAGTCCGCCGATCGAGGCCGGCAATGGCGGTAACGAGAAGACGAACGCGTTCAGCCCCTCGACCGCGCTGACCTTCTGCTGCAATAGCGGCTTCAACGCCTGCGCGCTGCGCGCCCGCTCGCCCCACGGCTGCAATATGATCCCGGCGATGCCCTGGTTGGGTCCGAACCGTCCATTGACGACAAAGCGCAGATCGGTCTCGGGAAAGGCGGTGAACGCCTTGTCGAGCTCTTCGCCATAGGCGTTGAGATAATCGAGATTGGCGTATTGCGGCGCCTTGGTCAGCGCGAACAACACGCCCTGGTCTTCCTCGGGCGCCAATTCCGCGCTGATGTGCAGGTACATGAACGCGAGCGCGGCGAACACCGCCGCCGCGAACAGCGCGGTCACCGAGCGGTAGTCGAGCGAGCGTTCGAGCTTTCCGCCGTACCAATTGGCGAGGCGGGTGAAGCCGCGGTCGATCAGCCCGGCGAACCGGCCGTGCGACGCGACGGGTGTCAGCAGCAGCGAGCACATCATCGGCGACAGGGTCACCGCGACGATTCCGGAAATGATCACCGCACCCGCCAGGGTAAAGGCGAACTCACGAAACAACGCGCCGGTGACCCCGCCGAGAAAGCCGATCGGCGCGTAGACCGCCGCCAGGGTCAAGGTCATCGAGATGACCGGGCCGGCGATCTCGCGCGCGCCGATCAACGCCGCCTGGGGCGGGCTCTTGCCCTCCTCGATGTGGCGGTAGACGTTTTCGACGACGACGATCGCGTCGTCTACGACGAGCCCGATCGCCAGCACCATCGCCAGCAACGTCAGCAGGTTTAGGCTGAACCCCAATGCCGCCATCAGCATGCCGGCGCCGATCAACGACAGCGGAATCGTGACGATCGGGATCACCACCGAACGCAGGCTGCCGAGGAACAGAAAGATCACCGCGACGACGATGCCGACCGCCATCGCCAGGGTCGTTTCAACCTCGTCGATCGAGGCCTGGATGAACCGGGTTGAATCATAGGCGATCTGCATCTTGACCGAGGGCGGCAGATTGCGCTCGATCTCGGGAAGCAACGCGCGAACCCCGGCAACCAGGGACAGCGGGTTGCCGTTGGGGGTCACCTGGATGCCGATGAACACGGCGTGCTGGCCGTTCATCGCCACGCTCGAGGTCCAACTCCGCGCCCCGAGATCGACGGTGGCGATGTCCTCGAGCCGCACCACCGCGCCGCCGACCGACTTGACCACCATCCTCTTGAACTGGTCGACATCGCCGAGCCCGGTGCGCGCGTCGACATTGGTGACGGTAAAAAACCCCTTGGCCTGGCCGGCAGCCGCCTGGAAATTGTTGCCGCGGACCGCCGCCGCGACGTCCTCGGCCGAGATGCCGCGTGCCGCCATCCGCGCCGGATCGAGCCACAGCCGCATGGCGAAGGTCTGGCCGCCGAGAATATCGGCCGAGGCGACCCCGTCGACGGTCGACAACAGTGGCTGCACCACCCGGGTCAGGTAGTCCGAGATCGCCGCGGCTGGCAGCTCGGCGCTGGAAAACCCGACATACATCACCGCCGTGGTCTGGCCGGTGGCCTTGAGGATGATCGGGTCCTGCGACTCCCGCGGGATCAGGTATTTAACCTGCTGCACCTTGGCCATCACGTCGGTCAGCGCCTGGCCGGGGTCGTAATTGAGCCGGATATAGGCGGTCACCGTGCTGGTGCCCTGGATCGAGTTCGAGGTCAGGTAGTCGATGCCCTCGGCGGTCGCGACCGCCTGTTCGATTGGCGTCGTGATAAAGCCCTGGACCAGTTCGGGCGAGGCGCCCGGATACGCCGTGGTGACGGTGATCGTCGTGTTCGACAGCCGCGGAAACTGCCGAATCGGCAGGCCGAGCATCGCCTTGAGGCCGATCAGCAGGATCAGCAGGCTGATCACCAATGCCAATACCGGCCGCTTGATGAAGATATCGGTGAAGTTCATCGCCTGCGGGCGCGGCTAGTGCGGCGTCGGCCGGGCCGGCGGCTGCGGCGGCGCGTTGCCGGTGATGATGACCGCGGCCCCGTTCTGGACCTTGACCTGGCCGGCGGCGACGATTTGGTCGCCGGGTTTCAGCCCGGACACGATCGCCACCTTGTTGCCCCAGCGCGCGCCGGTCGTCACCGGCACGCGGAACGCCTTCAGCACCGGCTTGCCTTCGGCATAGGCGCCGTCCGCCCGGATCACATAGACGCTGTCGCCATAGAGCGTGTAGTCGACCGCGGTCTCGGGCAACACGATCTGCTCCGGCCCGGCGGGCAATTCGACCGACGCGGTCACGAACATGCCCGGCAACAATATCTCGTCCGGGTTTTGCATCGTCGCCTGGACCGCGATCGTGCGCGTCTCGGTCCGGACCTGCGGCTCGATCGTGGTGACCGTGGCGGTGAAGTCGCGGTCGGGAAACGCATCGGTGGCGATCTTGACCCGCTGACCCAGCGCCAGTTCGGCGCGCAGTTGCGACGGCAGGGTGAAATTGACGAACAGGGTCGACGGATCAGTCAGAGTGACGATTTGCGCCCCCGGCATCACGATCTGGCCGAGATCGATCTGGCGCACGCCCAACCTTCCGTCGAACGGCGCGCGGATCAGCTTTTGCGCGATGATCGCCTCGGTCTTGACGATCTGCGCCCGGGCCTGGTCGAGTTGGGTCTGGTGCTGATCGACCGATTCCTGCGAGGCGTACTGGCGCCGCGCCAACTCCTGCGCGCGCTGCAGGGTGATCGCGGCCCAGCGCGCCTGCGCCTCGTAATTGGCGAGGTCACCGCGTTCGGGGGCGTCGTTGAGCTGCAACAATTTGTCGCCGGCTTTGACGGTGGCGCCCGGGTCGAAGAAGATTCCGGTGATACGGCCGCCGATCTCGGGGGTGATCGTTACCTGGCGCACCGCGGCGAGCGAGCCGATGCCGGGGGCCGATCGGGGCACGATTTCGGTCTTGGCGACGACCGCGACGATCTGTGCCGGCGGCGGCTTGTTGCTGGCGAAAACGTTGGCGATCATGTGATCGCGAAACCGGTTGAAGCCGTAGAGCCCGCCCAAAACCAGCGCCACCAGTAGCGCGACCAGCGCGAACCACCGGGCCGTCCGCGGCCGCGCCGGCTCGGTCAGCCCGCGCGCGGGCTGTTTCGGCTGGGCATCGGCGCCGGGCCGGGTCTTGGTGTCGCCGTCCATCCGTCCGCTCTTGCCCCGGCCGGGTGCCCGCCTGTCGGGTCGCCGGCCCCGGTATGGTCGATGAGTGAAAGTTCTGGGTGTGAAGGTGCTGGCACAAGGGCGCCGGGTTAGGCCGTGGCGCTGACGTGGGCGCTTACTCGACAGCGTTCAAGATAGCGTCGCGCTGCCTGCGACAACAGGGCTTGACGCGCCGCCCCCCGATCACTACCCCAATTCACTCCCCCCCTTGGCGATGAAAAGGCCGATGCCCGCCTACCAGTACGTCTATGTGATGAAAGGGCTGGGAAAGAGCTATCCCGGAGGCCGCGAGGTGCTGCGGGATATCTGGCTCTCGTTCTATCCTGGCGCCAAGATCGGCGTGCTCGGCGCCAACGGCGCCGGCAAGTCGACCCTGCTTAAGATCATGGCCGGGCAGGAAAGCGACTTTGTCGGCGAGGCCTGGGCGTCCGAGGGCGCGACGGTCGGGTTCCTGCCACAGGAGCCGGCGCTCGATCCCGACAAGGACGTCGCCGGTAACGTGCTCGAAGGACTGGCCGCGACCAAGGCGTTGCTCGACCGGTTCGAGGAAGTTAGCGCGCGCTTCGCCGAGTATCTGTCGCCGGAGGACATGGAAGCGCTGATCACCGAACAGGGCGAGTTGCAGGAAAAGATCGACCAGGCCGACGGCTGGGAGCTCGACCGCACCGTCGAGATCGCGATGGATGCGTTGCGCTGCCCGCCGGGCGACGCCCCGGTCGCGAATTTGTCGGGCGGCGAGCGGCGCCGGGTCGCGCTGTGCCGCCTGCTGTTGCAGCGCCCCGATCTGCTGTTGCTGGACGAGCCGACCAACCACCTCGACGCCGAGTCGGTGGCGTGGCTGCAGCGGTTTCTGCGCGACTATCCCGGCACCGTCGTCACGATCACCCATGACCGCTATTTCCTCGACGAGGTGGCAGGCTGGATCCTCGAACTCGATCGCGGCCACGGCATCCCGTTCGAGGGCAATTATTCGGGCTGGCTCGAGCAGAAACAGGCGCGGCTGGCGCAGGAGGGGCGCCAGGAGGAGGCCCGCCGCCGTAGCCTGGAGCGCGAGCTCGAATGGGTCCGGCAGAGCCCCCGCGCGCGCCAGGCGAAAAGCAAGGCGCGGCTGTCGGCCTACGACGCGCTGGTCGCGGAGAGCCGCGAGAAGGCGCCGGATACCGCGCAGATCGTGTTGCCGCCCGGCCCGCGGCTGGGCGATCTGGTGATCGAGGCGGAGGCGGTCACCAAGGGGTTCGTCGATCGGCTGCTGATCGAGTCGCTGAGCTTTCGCCTGCCGCCCGGCGGCATCGTCGGGGTGATCGGACCCAACGGCGCCGGCAAGACCACGTTGTTCCGTATGATCACCGGCGACGAGGCGACCGACAGCGGCCGGTTCCGCCTCGGCGACACGGTCAAGCTCGGCTATGTCGACCAGTCGCGCGACGCGCTGGTCGCCACCAACACGGTGTGGCAGGAGATTTCCGGGGGTCAGGACGAGATCGATCTCGGCCGCCGCAAGATCGCCAGCCGCGCCTATTGCGCCCTGTTCAATTTCCGTGGGCCGGACCAGCAGAAAAAGGTAGGCCAGTTGTCGGGCGGCGAGCGCAACCGGGTGCACCTCGCCAAGATGCTGAAACAGGGCGCCAACGTGCTATTGCTCGACGAGCCGACCAACGATCTGGACGTCGATACCTTGCGCGCGCTCGAAGAGGCGTTGCTGGAGTACCCCGGCTGCGCCGTGATCATCACCCACGACCGCTGGTTTCTCGACCGCATCGCCACCCATATCCTCGCCTTCGAGGGCGATAGCCAGGCGGTGTGGTTCGAGGGCAATTACGCCGATTACGAGGCCGATCGGCGCCGCCGCCTCGGCAGCGAGGCCGAGCGCCCCCACCGCATCCGCTACAAGCCGTTGTCGCGGGCGTAAGGGCTTGCCGCGGAAGGGTATTTCCCGTTTAGGACAGGAACGCTAGTTCGCGGCGAGCTTGCGACGAAGCTGCACCAGCAACGCGTCGATTTTGCCGCCGTTGCGCTGGATCACTGCGCCGAATTCGTCGCGCTCGGTCACCTTCATGCTGATGCCGCCGACATAGACATCGGTGATCTTGAGCTGCCCGCCGCGGTCGATCAGGTACCAGTCGACCGCGATCCGGCTGCCGTTCTGGCGGATGATCTCGCTGGTGACAACGATCTCGTCGGCGTTGGGCCGGCTGCCGGTGACGCGAAACGGCTGGCCGCCGTATTCGCCGAGGCGCGTGCTGTAGGCCTGGACGACGTATTCCTGGAACAGCCTGAGGAATTCCTGCCGTTCCTCCGGCGTCGTCGCGCGCCAATGGCGTCCGAGCACGAACTGGCCGATCCCGGGCACGTCGAAATCGTCGCGGAACAGCTCGCGAAAGCGGCGCAGGCGCTGCTCGGCCGGGACACCCGGGCCGAGCACCTGGATGGCGCGGCCGCCGAGATCGCTGACAAACGCGACCGCGTCGGGCGCGGCCGCCGCCGGCGAGGCGACCGCGACGGGCGCGGCGATAAGAAGAAACGCGGCAGTCGCAAACGAACGCAACATCATCTCTTCGGGGCCTCGCCAGGACGGGATGCCGGGTCAACCGTGTACGAAATCGGCGGCGCGCCGTTGGAATCGCCGCCCAGTGGGGAAACGTTGGGCAGGTTGGTGTGTTCGTGGCGAATCTGGGCCGCGCGTCGCTGCCGGTAAAGCGAACGAATCGTCGCATAGTAGTCGAGCGAGGTCTTCTCGATATCGGCCAGGGTCTCGATGTTGCGCGCGCGCGCGTCGATGCCGGCGGTCCCGGCGCGGACGAACGAGGCCCACACCACGTGGTTTTGGCTCGCGATGATGTTGCCCGGGTCGGCAAAGCTGTCGCCGATCTGGCCAGCCAGGTCGCGCACGTTGGACGGGCCGAGTATCGGCAGGATCAGATAGGGCCCCTCGCCGATGCCCCACACCGCGAAGGTCACGCCCAGATCGTTGCTGTGATAGGGCAGGTTGACATGGGTCGCGACATCGAACAACCCCGCGACGCCGAGCGTGCTGTTGACGACAAAGCGCCCGACCGTATTGACGGCCAGATCCGGCCGCGCCTGCAACACGTCGTTCGCGAACACGATCGGCTCGTTCAGATTGCGCAGAAAATCATGGACCGAATCGCGGATCGGCCCGGGCAGGACCGTGCGGTAGGTCTTGGCCACCGGCACCAGCACGATGCGATCGACCGATTGGTTGAAGTCGAATACCGCCCGGTTGGCGTCTTCGAGCGGATCGTTGAAATTATCTTGCGTGCCCGGCTGTTCCACCATCGGTGGCGGCGCCGAGCCGGCGGACTGCGCCGCGGCGGGCTGCGGCGCCACCCAGCCGATGATCGCCAAACCCAAACCGACGGCGAGATAGCGCCCGGGCCAGGCGAGCATCGACGGGCGAGCAGACATAGACGGGCCTCGCGTCTGTGGGGGTGGTGACGGCGGCGGGGGATAATGGCGAAAAACGCGCCGCGCGGGCAAGCGATCCTTAAACATGTTTTGTGGCATTGTCTTGGCTGAACCGCATCGTTGGTGTGGATCGTTGCCGCCGCGTCGCCGCGCCCGCGCCTTAATCGGCCGCGCCGGCCGAATCCGGCCCCTCGTTTCCGATCCGTTTACCATACGCTTGACGAATTAAAGATATGTTTATATCTCTTGGTCAATGTATGTTGGTATCGAAATCGGGGGCCGATGAACGAATTGCTCGCCGCCTTGCGCGCCGTCGCCGAACCCACGCGCTTGCGCCTGCTGGTGCTGTGCGCCAAGGGAGAATTGACGGTCAGCGAGCTCGCCCAAATCCTCGGACAGAGCCAGCCGCGCGTCTCGCGCCATCTGAAACTGCTGTGCGAGGCGGGGCTGATCGACCGTTTTCGTGAAGGCAGCTGGGTGTTCTACCGCGCCAGTTCGGGCCGGGAGGCGAACGCCCTCGCCCGCCATCTGGTCGCGGCCTGTGGCGAGAGCGACGCGACGATCGCGCTCGACCTGCAGCGGCTCGGCGGGATCAAGCGGCAGCGCGCCGAGCTTGCCGCCGCCTATTTCCGCGCGAACGCGACCCAGTGGCACCGCATCCGCTCGCTCTATATCGACGAGCGCGAGGTCGAGGCCGCGTTGTTGGAGATCGTCGACGCCACCGCGCCGCGCGATCTGCTCGATATCGGCACCGGCACCGGCCGCGTGCTCGAAATCCTCGCGCCGCGCGCCGGGCACGCGCTTGGCATCGACCAGTCGCGCGAGATGCTGGCCGTCGCCCGGGTCAACCTAGAACGCGCCGAGCTGGGAAACTGCATGGTGCGGCGCGGCGACATGTACCAATTGCCGCTGCCCGACGGCAGCTTCGACGCCGTCACCATCCACCAGGTATTGCATTACGCCGACCGGCCGGCCGCGGCGATCATCGAGGCGGCGCGGGTATTGCGCCCGGGCGGGGTGCTGGTCGTCGCCGATTTCGCGCCGCACGCGCTCGAATTCCTGCGCGAGGAGCATGCCCATCGCCGCCTAGGCTTCGCCGATGCCGAGGTCGCCGAGTGGTGCGCGGCGGCGGGTCTAGACCCGGTGCCGGCGCGACATCTGCCGGGCGACCCGCTGACCGTGGCGATCTGGACCGCCTATCGCCCCGGGACCGCGGAAATTATATCGCCGAGCGCGGCGCGGCATGGTGCGATGCTCGACCCGGTGCTGCTGCCCGAACGCGCGGTGCCGCGATGAGCGCGACCCCACCCCGGGCCACCGCCGGCGCGCCGCGCGGGCTGCTCGGCGCCGACCCGGTCGGCGATTTCGACGGCGGGCCGCCGCGCGTCTCGTTCGAGTTCTTCCCGCCGAAGACCCCGGAGCTGGAAGAGCGGCTGTGGGAAGTCATCAAGCGGCTCGAATCGCTCGGCCCGCGCTTTGTCTCGGTGACCTACGGCGCCGGCGGGTCGACCCGCGAGCGGACCCACGCCACCGTGCGCCGCATCCGGGAGGAAACCGCGCTCGAGCCGGCCGCGCACCTGACCTGCGTCGCCGCCACCCGCGCCGAGATCGACGCGGTCGCGCGCGACTATTGGGTATCGGGCATCCGCCATATCGTCGCCTTGCGCGGCGATCCCCCCGGTGGAATTTCCGGCGGAATTTCGGGCGGCGGCGAGCGCTACGCTCCCTATCCCGGCGGGTATGATTTCGCCGCCGACCTCGTCGCCGGCTTGCGGCGCGTCGCTGATTTCGAGATCAGCGTCGCCGCCTATCCCGAGACCCACCCGGAGGCCAAAAGCCCGGGCCACGACCTCGACAATCTGCGGCGCAAGCTCGATGCCGGCGCCAACCGGGCGATCACCCAGTTCTTTTTCGACGCCGATCTGTTCCTGCGCTTTCGCGACCGGGCCGCCGCCGCCGGCATCGTCGTGCCGATCGTGCCCGGCATCTTGCCGGTCACCAATTTCGCTCAGCTGAAGCGCATGGCAGCAACCTGCGGCGCGTCGATCCCGGCGTGGATGGGGGCACAGTTCGATGGTCTCGACGACGATCCCGACACGCGCCGCCTGGTCGCCGCCTCGCTCGCCGCCGAGCAATGCCGGCGCTTGCATGCCGGCGGCGTGCACGAATTTCATTTCTACACGCTGAACCGCGCCGACCTGATCGTCGCGATCTGCCACCTGCTGGGCGTGCGCGCGCCAAAGCCGGCACAAGCGACGGCCTGACCTAAATGATCCCGACATCCATCTTCGTCGTTCCCGCGCAAGCGGGAATCCACCGCTTCAAGTCCCTCGCGCTACCCTGGACCCGCGCTTGCGCGAGGGTAACGACACCACGCCCCCCATGACCCATCTACTCGATTATCTGGCCGACCGCGTGCTGCTCTGCGATGGCGCGATGGGCACCCAGACCCAGGCGCGCAACCTCGACATCGCGCGCGATTTCCACGACCACGAAAACTGCACCGAGATATTGACGGTCAGCCGTCCCGATCTGGTGCGCGAGATCCATCGCGGCTATCTCGCCGCCGGGTGCGACGCGATCCAGACCAACAGCTTTGGCGGCTCGCCGATCACCCTGGGCGAATTCGGCATCGCCGATCGCGCGTTCGAGCTCAACCGGCTTTCGGCCGAGCTGGCGCGCGAAACCGTCGCCGAGTTCGCCCATGACGGCCGTACCCGCTTCGTGTTCGGCTCGGTCGGACCGGGAACCCGGCTGCCGACCCTCGGCCACATCGCCTATCAGCCGCTCGAGGACGCGCTGGCGGTGCAGTGCGACGGGCTCGTCGCCGGCGGCGTCGACGCGATCCTGATCGAGACCTGCCAGGACCCGCTGCAGATCAAGGCCGCGGTCAACGGCGCCAAGCGGGCGGGCGCCGCCGCCGGCCGCGACATTCCGATACTGGTGCAGGTGACGATCGAGACCACCGGCACCCTGCTGGTCGGCGCCGACATCGCGGCCGCGGCGACGATCATCCACGCTCTCGACGTGCCGGTGATTGGGCTCAACTGCGCCACCGGCCCGCGCGAGATGGCCGAGCACGTCAAGTATCTCGGCGAGACCTGGCCGGGAATGATCTCGGTGCAGCCCAATGCCGGGTTGCCCGAATTGGTCGGCGGCCAGACGCATTACCCGCTCGGCCCGCGCGAATTGGCGCAATGGCTCGAGCGCTTCGTCCTTGAAGACGGCGTCAACATCATCGGCGGCTGCTGTGGCACCGAGTCCGCGCACATCGCCGCGCTCGACCAGATGTTGCGTCGGATCGGCGGTGCCAGCGGAGATGGTCGCCCCCGGCCCTCGCCCAAGCCACGCCAGCCGGCCTGGATCCCGTCGGTCGCCTCGCTGTACGGGCAGGTCGCGCTGCGCCAGGAAAACGCCTATCTGTCGATCGGCGAGCGCTGCAACGCCAACGGCTCGCGCGCCTTTCGCCGCTTGCAGGAACAGGGCGACTGGGACGCCTGCGTCGAGATCGGGCGCGAGCAGGTCAAGGAAGGCTCGCACGCGCTCGATTTGTGCACCGCCTTTGTCGGCCGCGACGAAATCGCCGAGATGAGCGAGATGGTCGCGCGCATGCGCGGCGCGGTCAACGCACCGCTGGTGATCGACTCGACCGAATACCCGGTGCTCGAAGCGGCGGTGAAACTGTACGGCGGCAAGCCGATCATCAACTCGATCAACTTCGAGGACGGCGAGGAGGCCGCCGATAAGCGCGTGACCCTGGCCCGCCGGTTCGGCGCCGCGGTGATCGCCTTGACCATCGACGAAACCGGCATGGCCAAGGAGGTCGAGCACAAGATCGCGGTGGCGCGGCGGCTCTACGATTTCGCCTGCGCCAAGCACGGATTGCCGCCGAGCGACCTGCTGTTCGACCCGCTGACGTTTACGATCTGCACCGGCAACGAGGACGACCGCAAGCTCGGCCTGTGGACCCTGGAGGCGATCGAGCGCATCGCCGAGGCGATGCCCGAGTGTCAGATCATTCTCGGCCTGTCCAACATCTCGTTCGGCCTCAACCCGCCGGCCCGGCACGTACTGAACTCGGTGTTTCTGGATCATGCGCTGCGCCGCGGGCTGACCGGCGCGATCGTGCATTTCTCGCGCATTTTGCCGTTGCACCGCATCCCCGAGGAGGAGGCGCGGGTCGCCGAGGATTTGATCTTCGACCGCCGCCGCGACGGCTACGATCCGCTGCACGCGTTCATCGGGCTGTTCCAGGACCGCACGGCCGAGAAGGCCGAGAAAAAGGGCCGCCCGGAAAAACTCGAGGACCGCCTCGCCCAGCGTATCGTCGACGGCGACCGGCTCGAACTCGAAGCCGATCTCGACCTGGCGATGCGGAATTATCCCCCGCTCAACATCATCAACGAGATATTGCTCGGCGGCATGAAGACGGTCGGCGATCTGTTCGGCGCCGGCAAGATGCAGCTCCCGTTCGTGTTGCAGTCGGCCGAGACGATGAAGACCGCGGTGCGCTATCTCGAACCGCACATGGAGCGGATCGAGGGGCAGGAGAAGGGCACCGTCGTGCTCGCCACGGTGCGCGGGGACGTCCACGACATCGGCAAGAACTTGGTCGACATCATCCTGACCAACAACGGCTACCGCGTCGTCAATCTCGGGATCAAGCAGCCGATCGGCGCGATCCTCGAAGCCGCGGCCGAACACAACGCGCATGCGATCGGCATGTCGGGGCTATTGGTCAAATCGACCGTGGTGATGCGCGAAAACCTGGAAGAGATGAGTCGGCAGGGGCTCGAATTGCCGGTCATGCTCGGCGGTGCCGCGTTGACCCGCCGCTATGTCGAGGAGGATTGCGTCAAGGCTTACGGTTCCGGCCGCGTCGCCTATGCCCGCGACGCGTTCGACGGGCTCGCCTTGATGGACCGCATCGTCGGCAACGATTTCGACGGCTACCTCGCCGAAGTGCGGGCAAAGAACGCCGGCCGCCCTGTCAACGAGAGCCGCAAGCTCGGTCGCGCCGCCGATGCGCGGCCGCTGCGCCCGGTCGATTTCGAGGAAACCCGGCTGCGCCGGGCCGAGCTCAACCGCGGCATCGTCGTGCCGGAGCCGCCGTTCTGGGGGCCGCGGACGATCGCCCGGGTGCCGGTCAAGGGCGTCGCGCCCTACCTCAACGAGCGCATGCTGTATCAATTTCAGTGGGGCTACCGGAAGGACGGCCGCTCGCTCGACGAATACAAGGCGTGGGCGCGGCGTGAACTGCGCCCGGTATTGTCGCGGATCATGGACATCGCGATCCGGGAGAACATCCTGGTGCCGCAGGCCGCCTACGGTTATTGGCGTTGCGCCGCTCAAGGCAACGACGTGATTTTGTTCGGCGAGGACGGGCAACGCGAGATCACGCGGTTTACCTTTCCCCGCCAGAACAAGGACGGCGGGCTGTGCATCGCCGATTTCTTTCGCGACATCGACGACGGCGAGCGCGACGTGATCGGATTGCAGGTCGTGACGATGGGTGCTCGCGCCTCCGAGATCGCGCGCGAGTGGTTCGCCGACAACCGCTATCAGGATTACCTCTATCTGCACGGGCTGTCGGTCGAGATGGCCGAGGCGTTCGCCGAGTACGTGCACAAGCGCATCCGCGGCGAGCTCGGCTTCGCCGCCGAGGAGGCGCGCGACCACGACGAGATGCTGGCGCAGGGCTATCGCGGCAGCCGCTATTCGTTCGGCTACCCGGCCTGCCCCAACCTCGCCGACCAGAAGCAGTTATTGGAATTATTGCAGGCCGACGAGATCGGCATCGCGCTCAGCGAGGAAGACCAGCTCGACCCCGAGCAATCGACCTCGGCCATCGTCGTCCACCACCCGCAGGCGAAATATTTTTCGGTGTAAATTCCCAAGGGACAGGGAATTTCCTCCGGATCGCTGCCTTTGTATCCCGATAAATTCAACGATCTCAATAGGATATTTAGTTTATCCAAAATCCTCTGAGGGACTTTTCAAGTACGCATAGGGAAAGGTTTTTCATCATAACAGGGAATTAGGGGAATTTTCCCGCGCCGCCCGCCAATATCATGCCGCGTTGTCCGATATGTGGTGTTGGCGGGCGGACAGCGTAGGCGCGGCATCTCTATTTAGAAACGGGCGCGCGGCGCGTCGGACGCTAGACGGTGTGCGGCGAGGCGGCATACGGCAGGAGCCCGGGCTGTTCACCGTGTGCGGCCGGTCGCTTGCGAGCGGTCTTGACGCTGGCGGGCCGTTTCCGGCCGCCATCGGCGGGCAGAAGATCGGTAGGCCCGCCGTTCCACAACAGACCAGGGCGTGACACACGATAGTAGCTGTCATTCTGCCCGGGCTTTGGGGCCGCTTTAGCGTTGGCGGTAGCATGCGGTGGAAAACGGCAAAGTGCCCCCCTCAAATACTCCTCGAATAGCTCGGCACAAATCCATCGCCGGCCAAGGCGTTCGGCAACCTCGCCGGTGACGCAACTACCAGCGAACGGTCAAAAACTAGGTCGCCGTCGTCGGTCAGCATCCTAATGAAATACTCCGGCAGCTCTGCGGGGTAGCGGGCAGGGTGGGGCTTAATGCCGTGTTCCTCGCAATAGCGCTGATAAGCGCCGTTGCTCTCGGTGTTAGGCAGCGCGATCAGGTTAGGCGGGATCGCTGCGCCGTTGTTGATCGAAAACTTGTCGCTTATATCGTGGCCCGATGGCCGCTTTTGGGCCTTATAGCCCTTCTCCAACAGCTCCATCATGCTTGGGCTATAAGGCTGCAAGACGCGGCGGTTGCTGGCTTTGGGCCAGGGTGTCTTTGACAGCCACCATACGGTGTTGATGGCGTCCTTGACGCGGATGCGCCGCACCGTCACCCACTCGGCGGGGGTCGGAAGCTTCGACGGATTCCACCAATAGAAATCCTGGGCGAGGTGAAAGCTAAATTCTTCGCACAGCATAATGAGCAGCTTGAAGTGATAGAGGCTGCGGGTCGGCTGTCCGGCCTCCCATGCGCCGCCGATATCGAGAACAAGGCTGCCGCTGTCCTTCAGCGTGCGGCTGATCTGCTCGGCGAATGGCCGGAACCAGTCGCAATACTCACTGGCCGGAACGTTGCCATAGTCTTTCTTGCGCACTAGGCCGAAGGGCGGGCTGGTCATCACTAGGTCAACCGACGCACCGGGCAAGCCCCGGAGTAAATGCAGCGAATCGCCGTGCATGATCCGGCCAAGGTGCGTGTGGTGATAGGGGCGGGGCGCGGTCGGCTGGGTCATTGGTCTAAGTCCAGTTTCTTGAGTTGCATGGCGGCGTGGGCTTCGCGGTTGAAAACGTTCACGATCTGGGCCGCGTTGACGGTGATGCGGGCGAGGTCGGGGCCGTCGAGCATGACGATGGCGAGGTTGGAATCACGCATGATTTTGTTGGCGTAGCGGCGCGCCTCGGTGCCGATTGTTCCCGTGGTGACGACGACGATCACGCTGCTTTTGATGAAAGCGGTGAGGCCGACTTCCTTGGCAACGTCGTCGAGCGAGACGCGGGCGGTGTTCTTGCACTGCACTTGCCAGCGCGAATAAACAAGCCGCGCCGACTGAAACACAAGATCGACCTCCGCGCCGCCGGTGGCGGCCGCGCGCAAGCGCGTGGCCATATAGTTCATATCGAGAAAGCGCATGAGCTTGAAGGCGAGCGCCTCCAAGGCGAGGCCACTAACATAGCGATCCTGGGATTTCATCTCGGCGAGGATATCCGAGAGCGGCTTGCGCAAGAGGTCGAGCAGTTTGGGATCGGTCTGCTCCTTGAGCTGATCGAACAGGGGTTCAATCAGCTCCGCCGCGAGCTTGGGCGTCGGCGCGACCATGAAAGGTTTCGCGCCGCGGCCCTCGGTAGATTTCTGCGCGGTGATGTAGCCCGCCTGCTCGAGCGCGTTCAGAACCAGCTTCGGTAGGCTCTTTTCGGGGAATCTTACCCCGTAGGTCGCTGCGGCAAGCTTGACGATCTCGTTAGCCGGTTGCGGCTCGGCGATGCCGGTATTGGCGAGGGCGCGTAGGAACGCCCGCTGCTCGGTCGTGAAGCGAGCCAACTCCCGATACATTTCTGGATCGGTGCCGAGGACTTCTTGCAGGCGGATATCGTCGATCTGCCAGCGGCTGCCGACAAACACACCGGCCTTGGCGAGCCATAGGCGCATCATGCTCGGATGCTTGCCGCCGGACGGGTAATCGACGCCGCGTTGGGCCAAGCCTTCGCGTAAGGTGGTGAGGCTTACGGTCTCGCCTGCGGCCATCATGTCCCGGATACACTGGATGAGGGCCATGCCGTGCAGGTTCAAAAGGATATGCTTGGCGAGGGCGTCGTAAAGTGTTGTCTCGTCGGCCCGATGCTGAAAGAGCTCGCGCCCAAAACCGGTAAAGCGGGCGGAATTGTCGATGATTCCGTAGCTGCGAAGCCCAAGGCGGCAGTTCATCGCCAGGGTATTGCGGTTGCTGGCTGCTTTCTTGAGGTCAGCCCCAGCCCTACCGTGCGCGGAAAAGTAGGTTTCGAGAATCGCCGCCTGTAGCGCCCGTTCGTTGCCGTCGTGTGCTCCAATAAGCTCAAGAAGCTGGCGAAGCTGAACCTGCGACGGAGAAAACTCGCTGCCAAAGGGCAGGCTGGCGCGCCTCCGCCACGGGAGGGGTGTCGGTCATAGACGCGCCTGAGTCGCTCGTCCGGTTGGACGCACTAGCGGCAATTCCGGGTCATCGGTCTGCTGCCGCTCCTGTTCGATCAGGCCCGTAACTGCCTGACGGACGAGCCATGCTACCGAAACGTCGCGCCGGCGCGCGATGGCGCAAAGGGTAGCGTAATCGCTCTCGTCAAAGCTGACAGAGAGGCGGGCATCTTTACGTTTCCCTCTGGGGCGAGCCATCAATGATGTTTATTGCACCACATTACATCAGTCCAGCTGATATCCGCCATCCCCGCGCGGCGCTGTCCGATCACGCAGCGAGTAACATGCTCAATCTCCGGCAGTCAAGGCAGAATGTTCATTCTTTGTTCTGACAGGCTTTCCCGACCGCATCGTCCCGGTCAACGCGAGGGCGGCCGCCGTCCTCAAAACCCGCACCCTGACCAATCTCTACAACGAGCGGACGACGACGCGCTCGCGCGCCTGCTCGCGCTCAATCTCGAACGCGCCGCCGCCGGCCGGTAACCCGTGGCCGCGTTGGCTCGCGAAGACGGGGGCGATCAGGCGCCGACCAGCCTCACCCCTTCGGCCTCCGCCGCGCGCGCGAGGGCGGCGTCGAGTGTCGCCAGCGGCAAGCCGTCGCGCAGCGCCAGTTCGAGATAGGCCGCGTCGTACACCGTCAGGCGATGCCGGCGGGCGAGGTTTAGGACCCCGCTTTCGTCGGAAGAGCGGTCCAGGGTGATCGTCAAATGCGCCATGCGCCGCAGAAACGAGGCCGTCTGCGGTTCGGTCAGGCGCCCTCGCCGCTCGTTCACGATCAGCGCATTGCGAAGCTCGAACCACCAGAGCGCCGGGACGATCGCCGCGTCGGTCTCCACCCTCGCGAATGCCGCCTCGGCGGTAGAACTCTCTTCCGGCAGGGGCCCAGGCGAACGCGGTGGACGCATCAAGCACGAAAGGCACTAAATTTTGTGCCCTTCGTGAATCGAGGAAATGATCTCCTCAACACTCATTCGCTGAGTGTGCTTGCGCAACTCCTTGATGTCGGCGATCGCCTGGTCGATTTCCCGCTGGCGGCGCCGCGCCTCGGGGACGAGGCGGGCGATGGCGCGGCCGTGGCGGGTGATGATGATGGTCTCGCCGCGCTCGACATCGTCGAGCAATTGGGCGAGGTGGGTCTTGGCCTCGGACGCCTGGACTTCGCGCGCGCGGCCGGCGGCCCGCTCGAACCCCGCCGCCGCTTCCTCGCCGAGTTGCCGGGGAAGTGTCCGTTTCATGGTCGTGTGCTTTCAACCGGTCGATTCGACCGGTTGATCTAGGTATCGACACAGGGCACGTCAAGCCGGTTGAGCCGATCCCGGCGGCCGGCGCATGATGGCGTCATGACAACAACCATCACCGAACTCGACATCGCCGGGCGCGTCGCCGGGTTGGCGGCGCGGGTCGACGGCGACGCGACTTTGAGGCGGCGCGGGCGGGTGTTGAACGCGACCTGCCAGCTCTCGGTCGGCGGCGAGCATTTCCTGCTGCGCATCGCCGACGGGCGGGTGATCGAAACGCGCGCCGGGCCGTTCGCGACCCCGTCCGCCGATTTCGCGATCATCGCCGACGCGGCGATCTGGCACCGCCTGCTGGCGCCCGAGCCGCCGCCCGGCGACCACGACATCCTCGCCTTTGTCAAACGGGGGGAATTGCGCCTGGTCGGCGACCTCCACCCATTCATGTCGCACCTGCTGTACTGGAAGGTGTTGCTGGCGCACCTGCGGGAGACCGCGCGATGACCGCCAGGATCGAGCCGATCACCGGCCAATACCTGCATCTCGACCATGACGGGCGGCACTACCGCATCTATTTCGAGAGCGCCGGCCCAGTTGGACCAGAGGCGGGCATCCCGCTGGTCTGCCTCCACACCGCCGGCGCCGACGGGCGGCAATATCGCGGATTGATGAACGCGGCGTCGGTCACCGACCGGTTCCGGGTCATCGCCTTCGACCTGCCGTGGCACGGCAAATCGTCGCCGCCCTCCGGTTGGCACGACGAGGAATACCGGCTAACCGCCGATTCCTATACCGGCATCATCATGGCGGTGATCGAGGCGCTGGGGCTGGAACGGCCGGTGGTGATGGGGTGCTCGATCGGCGGGCGGGTAGTGCTGCACCTGGCACTGCGCCACAAACGGGCGTTCCGGGCGCTGATCGGGCTCGAATCGTCGGCCCATGTCGCGCCCTATTACGACACCCACTGGCTGCACCGCGCCGACGTGCATGGCGGCGAGGTCGCGGCCGGCGCGGTCTCCGGGCTGATGGCGCCGCAAAGCCCCGAGGCCGAACGCTGGGAAACCTTGTGGCACTACATGCAGGGCGGCCCCGGCGTGTTCAGGGGCGACCTTTATTTCTACGGCATCGACGGCGATGTCCGCGCCCGACTCGGCGAGATCGACACGCGGGACTGCCCGCTCTACCTGCTGACCGGCGAATACGATTATTCGTGCACCCCCGAGGACACCCTGGCGGTGGCGCGCGCGGTACCCGGCGCCCAGGCGACGATCATGCCGCGCCTCGGCCATTTCCCGACCAGCGAGAACCCGGATTTGTTCTTGTCGTACATCGCGCCGGTGCTGGCCGAGATCGCGGCGCGGGGATGACTTTACCTGCGTGTACTGTCGCACGCAAAGACGGCGGCCTCGATGAGATATCTAATTATGTGACGTGCTGTAGCCCGTGCAGCAGCCGGAAAGCGGCTATTCCGCTATCCGTATTTGCCAGCGGGATCACCCCGGCGCAAGCCGGGGCGACCACTTGGCATACAGGCGAGACCGCCGCGCTCCGTCACTCCGCCGCCTGAGGCATCTGCTTGATGTCGGTCGAGTATTTGAGATGGACCGGGGCGTTTACCTCGAACGGGTCCTTGAGGCCCAGTTCCTTGCCGATTTCGCGCATCGCCGGCATGACTTCCTGGCCCAAGAGGCGGATGCAGGTGCGCGCGTCCTCGTTGCTGACCGTGCCGTCATTGCCCCAGATGCCGTAGATGCTGGGCCTTGTCTCCTCGAGCACGCGGCGCAGTTTGGGGATCACCGTCTTCGGCGTGCCGTAGAAGATACGCCCGTCGGCGACCTGCTGCTCGAAGGTCGGGCGACCGCGCGGGTTGACCGCGCGGCCGACCGCGAACTCGACGAACTGGCGGCGCAGTTCGGGCGAGAAATAACCTGACGGGCTCGACCACACCGGATGCGCGAGGCCGGTGAACTCGCCTTGCATCCACAGGAACTGCCGAGCGTTCTTCTCGGCCTTTTCCTCGCTGTCGGAGACGTGCACCTGCTGCAGGTAGCCGCGGTTTTCCGGGCCGGATTCATAGCCCATCTCGCGCGCGGTCTCGTCGTAGAGCTTCCAGATGATCTTGGTCGCCTCGATGGAGGTATTGAGCGCGATATAGGGATAGCGCTGCTTGGCCGCCCAGATCACGGTCTCCTTCGAGAGCACGCCGGGGATCCAGACGCGCGGATAGGGCTTCTGCAACGGCACCGCCCACGGGTTGACGACGCGGTGCTGGTAGTGCGTGCCCTCCCAGCGGAACGGACCCTGGCGCGACCACGCGGCGACGACGAGGTCGTGCGCCTCCTCGAAGCGCTCGCGGTTGAAGGCCGGGTTGACGCCGTTGGCGAGCTGCTCCTGGCCGCCGCCGCGGACAAACCCCGACACCAGCCGGCCCTTCGAGATCATGTCGATCATCGCCAGTTCTTCGGCGAGGCGGACCGGGTTTTCCGCCAGGGGCAGCGGGTTCCCCAGCAGCACGATCTTGGCCTTCTTGGTCACCGCCGCCAGGATCGAGGCGAAGATGTTGCACTTCGCCTGCATGCAGAACGGCGCATTGTGATGCTCGTTCAGCATGAAGCCTTCGACGCCTTGCTCCTCAGCGTAGATGTAGTGCTCAAGGTATTCGTTATAGAGCCGGCTGCCGGCGACCGGGTCGAAATGCTTGTTCGAGAACATCAGCGCGGTATGGCCGGTTTCGAGCCCGATATCGGCCGGGTAGGCGGACATCGGCTGTTCGGTGAAATACATCACATGCATGGCGATCTCCTCTTGCCCGTCGCGCGCGCTAATTCTCGCGCGCGCTAATTCTCGTCGATGAAGTTAGTGACCAGCCGGGCGAGCGCGTCCGGCGCTTCCATGTCGACGCAATGCCCGGCCCCGGCGACGATCTCGAACCGCGCATGGGGCAAGGATTTGGCGTAGCGCTCTCCAGCGCCGCGCGGCACGACCGCGTCGTGCTCGCCCCAGGCGACCAGGGCCGGCGCCCGCACGCCGCCGAGCAGATGCGGCAAGGTCTGGCTGTACATGTACGGCTTCCACGCGATGCGGAAGCTCATCTCGCGGCACAGATCCCAGTTGACCAGCTGATCGGTCGATACCTCGCCGAACACCCGCTCGAACGCCCCCTGCTGGTGAAACCCGGCCCGCGCGTAATCGAGATAGCTGATGATCGCCTGATCGAGGATGTCGCCCTCGGGCGGCTTGACACCCATCGCGCCGACCAAGACCAGCCGATGAAAATCGCGCGGCGCCAAGGCCGCCATCTCGGCCGCGATCCAGCCGCCAAAGCCGAGCCCGACGAGACTGGCCCGGTCGATCCCAAGTTCAGCCAGCAGCCACTGATACATGGCGGCGATGTCGCGGGGGTGGCGCAGCCATTGCGGCCGCTCGGATTTCTCGCCGAACCCCGGATGGAACGGCACGATAACATCGAACCTGGCGGCCAGCGCGTCGTAGAAGGGCAATCGCTCGGGGCTGCCGATATCGTGGTGCAACACCAGAACCGGGCGCCCGCCGCCGGCGCGCATGTATTTGAGCTTGGTTCCGGCCAGCTCGATTTCCCGTTCGTTCCACGCGACCGCCATCGTGCTCCTCGCCCCTCTCGCTTGCTTATAATAAGGCTACCCTTTGATCTGATGCCACCGCAAGCGGCCGAATCCGCAGAGGGCGTTGCGCGAGGCTCAATGCTGGCGGCCTCGGAAGGCAACTGCGGGCGCCGCGGCGGCCGGCGAAACCTGGCGAAACCTGTGGTATCGGCCGCGCGATGCTTTAAACTGGCGGCGCAGGGATCGGGCGTTGAGCAGCGACGGGGGGATGATGCCGGGTACGCGCGCCGACGCCGAAATCCTCCATCTCGTCCTGATCAAGCCGACGCATTACGACGACGACGGCTACCCGATTCAATGGTTCCGCTCGGCGATCCCCTCCAACACCTTGGCCTGCCTCAACGGCCTCGCCGAAGACGCGCAGCGGCGCCAGGTCCTCGGCGCCGGCGTCGAGATCCGCCTCAGCACTTATGACGAAACCAACCGGCGGGTGCGCCCCAACCGGATCATCGCGGCGATCCGCAAGGCGGGCGGCAGGGGGCTGATCGGCCTGGTCGGGGTCCAGTCGAACCAGTTTCCGCGCGCCGTCGATCTCGCGCGTCCGTTCCTCGCGGCCGGATTGCCGGTGTGCATCGGCGGATTTCACGTGTCGGGCTGCATCGCGATGTTGCCGCGGATGCCGCCCGAACTGGTCGAGGCCCAGGCAATGGGCATCTCGTTCTTCGCCGGCGAGGCCGAGAACGGGCGGCTCGATGCGCTGTTGCGCGACGCCTGGAACGGGGCATTGCAGCCGCTCTACAACTATATGGACGATCTGCCCTCGCTCGACGGCGAGCCGGCGCCGATGCTGCCGCGCAAGCATGTGCGGCGGACCTCGGGATCGCTGTCGAGCATCGATCTCGGCCGCGGCTGTCCGTATCAATGCTCATTCTGCACGATCATCAACGTCCAGGGCCGCAAGAGCCGCTACCGTTCGCCCGACGATCTGGAGCATTGCGTGCGCGAGAATTGCGCGCAGGGGATCAAACGGTTCTTCATCACCGACGACAATTTCGCCCGCAACCGCAACTGGGAAGCACTGTTCGACCGCATGATTGCGTTGCGGGTCGACGAGGGGCTGGAGATCGGCTTTACGATCCAGGTCGACACGCTGTGCCACAAGATCCCGAACTTCATCGAAAAGGCGACAAGGGCCGGGGTACGCCGGGTCTTTATCGGCCTCGAAAACATCAACCCCGACAATCTGCTGACCGCCAAGAAACACCAGAACAAGATCACCGAATACCGCACCATGCTGCAGCAATGGCATGAGCACGGCGCGATCACCTATGCCGGCTACATCATCGGCTTTCCGGCCGACACCAAGGAATCGGTGATCCGCGACATCGAGATCATCAAGCGGGAATTGCCGCTCGACGTGCTCGAATTTTTCTTCCTGACGCCGCTACCCGGGTCGGAGGACCACAAGGTCCAGTCGGCGGCGGGCGTGTGGATGGACCCCGACCTCAACAAATACGACCTCGATCACCGCGTCTCGCGCCACGCGAAGATGTCGGATGCGGAGTGGGAGGAGACCTACCGGGCCGCGTGGGACACGTTCTACACCGACGATCACGTCCGCACGATCCTGCGCCGCATCGCCGCCAACCCGCATGGACGGCCGGGAACCACGCTCTCGACCCTGTTGTGGTTCCGCTTGATGGTCAGCTTCGAGGATGTGCACCCGCTCGAAGGCGGCGCGTTCCGCCAGAAATCGCGCCGCGACCGCCGCCACGGCTTCAAGCGGGAGAGCGCGCTGGTGTTCTATCCGCGCTATTACGGCCAGACCGCCGCCAAGGTGTGGCGCTACTGGTCGCTGTACCGGCGCTGGAAGGCGATCTTGAAGGAAGTGCTGGCGGCGCCGGACCGCGCGACCTACACCGATCTGGCGATCGCGCCGCCGCTGGACGACGAATTCGAGGTGCTCGATCTTTATCACGCCACCGCCGGCGGCGAGGCGGCGGTGGCGCGCAGGCATCGCGACGACGCGATTCGCGCCCGCACGGAAGCCACCCTCGCCCGCCAGGAAATGCCAAAGAGCGCCGCCGAATAGGACCACGCCGTCGCGAGGAGCCAAGAGGCGACGCTGCGATCTCGATGGTCCGAGACTCGCGTGGCACGAGATTGCTTCGCTGTGCTCGCAATGACGGCGAAATGTCTTATGCACCGCGAAATTCCTCGGCGGCGTCGGCGAGCCAGTCGAACAGCCAGGCGGCATAAGAGCGGCGCACGAACAGCCGATAGGCGGGGGCGGGGCTGACCTGGTCGAGGATCACCGGCACCCGAGCCAGCAAGGTCTGGGCGCACTGGCCGGCGGCGAACGCGCGCGGATGCAGGTCGAGACCGCATCCCTTGGCCAGCACGGCGCGCGCCTCGATGCCGGCGAGCGTGATCACCGCGCGGCTCGATGAAACGTCGATGACCGCGGCGGTCCGGCCGGCGACGGCGCGGGCGAGCCGCGGCAATAATTCCGGCATCGCCCCGTCCGGCGTCGTGACCAGAAATTCGTCGGGGCCGAGCCACAAAATCCGCACCGGCCCCATCGCCGCGACCCGGTTGGGTTCGAGCGGCAGCGGCAGGCCGGCGAGATAGGCCGACGCGCGCAGGCGCAATCGCACCGCGATCTGGCGGGCGAAGCGCTGCTCCGACAGTTCAACCGCGCCGCCCGGTAACGCCCACGGCAATTTGCCGTCGAGCGGCGAGCGTCGAAGCTCAGCCATTGCGGCGATGTCCGTCGCGGTCGAAAAACACCGGCGGAACAATCCGCGCGGCGATTACGCGACCCGGCGCCGACGCCCATATCCTTTCGCCGTGGCGGTCGCGGCCACCCGCGACCAGGGCCAGGGCAAAGCCGCGCCCGATGCGCGCGCCGAAATAGCTCGAGGTGACATGGCCGGCGATCAGCACGCCGGGCAACCCACCGCGCGAGCTCGGCGGCGCCAGGGTCAGCGCCGCGCCCTCGGGGATCACCTCGCGCGTGTCGTCGGGGAGCAGCCCGACCAGTTGCTTGCGGTCGGCGCGGGCGGTGTCGCCGCGCGCAAGCGAGCGCCGGCCGAGGAAGTCCTTGTCGTTCGCGACCAGCCGGCCGAGACCGAGATCGAGGGGCGTCACCGAACCGTCGGTCTCCTGCCCGATCATGAAATGGCCCTTCTCGGCCCGCAAGACGTGCATCGCCTCGGTGCCGTACGGGGTGATCCCGTAATCGCGACCTGTGGCGACCAGCCGCTCCCACAATGCCATTCCGTATTCGGCTGGGACGTTGATCTCGTAGCTCAATTCGCCGGAAAAGCTGATTCGGAACAGCCGGGCTGGGATGCCGGCAAGATCGGCCTCATGCATCGTCATGAACGGAAACGCTTCGCGATCGAGCGCAAGACCCAGCAGCAACGGCGCCAGGATTTCGCGCGACCGCGGCCCGACCAGGGTGGCGTTGGCCCATTCCTCGGTCAACGAGGTGCAGAACACGTCGAGATCGGTCCACTCGGTCTGCAGCCATTCCTCAAGCCAGTCGAGCACCGCACCGGCGTTGCCGGTCGTGGTCGTGATCAGGAACCGGTCGTCGGCGAACCGGGTGCCCACCCCGTCATCGAACACCATGCCGTCGTCGCGGCACATGACCCCATAGCGGCAACGCCCCGGCGTCAGGGTCTGCCAGCGGTTGGTGTAGATGCGGTCGAGAAAGAGGCCGGCATCGGGGCCGGACACCTCGATCTTGCCGAGGGTCGAGCCGTCGAGCAGCGCGACCCGGTCGCGCGCGGCGAGGCACTCGCGAATGACCGCCGCGGCCATGTCCTCGCCCGCCAACGGATAGTAGCGTGGCCGCCGCCATTGCCCGACATTCTCGAACACCGCGCCCGCCGCTTCGTGCCACTCCTGCATTGGCGTCACCCGCGCCGGATCGGCGAGAGCGCCGCGTTCGCGCCCGGCCAGCGCGCCGAACGCGACCGGCACGACCGGCGGTCGGAATGTCGTCATCCCGGTCTCGGCGATCGCGCGTCCGACCGCGGCGGACAACAAGGCCAGCCCGGCGACATTGCCGGTCCTGCCCTGGTCGGTGCCCATGCCCAAGGTGGTATAGCGCTTGACATGCTCGATCGCGGTAAAGCCCTCGCGCGCGGCCAGCGCGATGTCGGCGGCGGTCACGTCGTTGTGCAGATCGACGAAGGCGCGGTTCGGCGACCTTCTCGACGGCACCAGCCACAACGGGCGCGGCGGCGTCTCGACCGTGTCGGATACCGCCGGCAGAACCGGCGCCTGGCCACCGCCGAACCCGCAAAATGCCGCGGCGCGGGCACCCGCCTCCGCCCCCTCGGCGTGCGCATGGGCGAGCGAAAAGCTGCCGCGCGCAGCGCCGACGCACGCCATCGCCGCCGGCGCCGCGCCGGGTACGAACGCGGCGAGCGCATCGTCGAAAGCGAGCCTTCCCTGGGCCTGGGCGAAGAGCTGCAAATTCGGGTTCCACCCGCCCGACACCGCGAGCAGGTCGCAGTCGAACGCGGCGAGCGGGCCTTCGGTTGTGCCGCCGTCCGCGGCGATGCGCTGGACCCAGACCCGCCGCAAGGCCCGCCGTCCCGCCGTCGCGACCACCGCGTGCCCCGGATAGAACGGGGTGCCGTGTCCGCGCTGCCGCGCCGCCGGACCCGGCTCGGGCCGCATGTCGACGATCGCGGCGACTTCGATCTTGGCCTCCGTCAGCGCCGCCGCCACGCCGTAGGCGCGGTCGTTGTTGGTGAACACGACCGCGCGCCGCCCGGCCGCGACACCGTAGCGGTTGAGATAGGTCTCGACCGCGCCGGCCAGCATGATCCCCGGGCGGTCGTTGCCGTCGAAGACCAGCGTTCGCTCCTGCGCCCCGGCGGCGAGCACGACCCGACGGGCGCGAATATGCCACAGGCGCTGCCGTGGCCGCGCCGCCTGGGCGGAGGGTCCGAGTGCATCGCCGACCCGCTCGACCGCGAGCAGGTAATTGTCGTCGCCATGGGCGAACACGGTGGTGCGCGGCAGCAGGCGGAGTTCGGGGAGCGTGGCGAGTTCGGCGGCCGATTCCGCCGCCCACTCGGAACCGTCCGCGTCGCCGATCTCCGCGTAGCGGCACAGCAGCGAGCCGCCGAATTCCGGCGTCGCCTCGGCGAGGATCACGCGGGCGCCGGCGCGCCCGGCGGCCAGCGCCGCCGCCAGACCGGCGGGGCCGCCGCCGATGACCAGCACGTCGCAATGCGCGGTGGTCTTGTCGTAACGCGCCGGGTCGGGCGATGACGGCGCGCGGCCCAGCCCGGCCAAGTGCCGCAGCATCGGCTCCCACAGCCATGCCCAGGCGGCGCGCGGGCGCATAAAGGTCTTGTAGTAGAACCCGGCCGGCAGCATCGGCGCGAACCGGTCGGCCAGCGCGCCCAGATCGGCGCCGAGGCGCGGCCAGGCATGCTGGCTGGTCGCGCGCAGCCCGTCGTAGAGCGCGATCTCGGTGGCGCGGCGATTGGGCTCCGTCACGGCGCCGCGTTCGAGCTGAACCAGCGCCGACGGCTCCTCCGGCCCGGCCGATAGGATGCCGCGCGGCCGGTGGTACTTGACGCTGCGCCCGACCAGGCGGACCCCGTTGGCGAGCAACGCCGAGGCCAGGGTGTCGCCGGGATGGCCTTGGTAGAAATATCCGTCGAAGTGGAACCCGAGGGTCCGGCCGCGGTCGATCAGCCCGCCGGTCGCGAGGCGAAACCGCTGGGTCACGGGTCGCCGCCGAAATCCGACGCGGCGTCGGGCGGCTTCTCGCCGATCTTGTAGACCGCGAGGATGCGGTGCGAGACCGTGTCGCGCAGCAGGTTGAACCAGCGCCGACAGCCGGCGTGGTGCACCCAGCGCTCGGCGATCAGCCCCTTTGGGTTGTCGCGCATATAGAGGTAATCGCCCCAGGCGGCGTCATCGAGCGCGGCGGGGTCGATGGCGCGAGAGACATGCGCCTCGCCGCCGTGACGGAACTCGATTTCGTCGCGCTGGCCGCACCAGGGGCAGGGGATCAAGAGCATCTAGTCCCCCGGCTCAATGCGCCACGCCGGCGGCGCCGTGCTCGTCGATCAGCGCGCCGCTGGTAAACCTCTCAAGCGCGAACGGCGCGGCCAGCGGGTGCGGTGAATCACGCGCGATCGTATGGGCGAAGACGTGCCCGGCGCCCGGCGTCGCCTTGAACCCGCCGGTGCCCCAGCCGCCGTTCAGATAGAGCCCCGCGACCGGCAGTCTTCCGATGATCGGCGAGGCGTCCGGCGATATGTCGACGATGCCAGCCCAGCTTCGCATCATCCGCAGCCGCGAAAAGCTCGGAAACAATTGCAGGATCGCGGCCATCTGCGCCTCGATCACCGGGAACGAACCGCGCTGCGCGTAGGAATTGAACGAATCGATGCCGGCGCCGATGACTAATTCGCCCTTGTCGCTCTGGCTGACATAGACATGCACCGCGTTCGACATCACGACGCAGTCGAGTACCGGCCTTACCGACTCCGACACCAACGCCTGCAGCGGATGACTCCGCAACGGCAATCGCACCCCCGCCATCGCCGCCACCACCGAATTGTGGCCAGCGGCGCAGATCGCGATCTTGTCCGCGGCGATCGTGCCTCGGCTGGTCTCGACCCCGGTGACCCGCCCGCCCGAAACACTGATCGCCTTGACCTCGCAATCCTCGATGATGTCGACGCCGCGCGCATCGGCGGCGCGGGCATAACCCCAGGCCACCGCGTCGTGGCGCGCCACCCCGCCGCGCCGCTGCAACGTCGCGCCCAACACCGGATAGCGCGCATCGGCACTGGTATCGAGGATCGGGCAAAACCGTTTGACCGCGGCCGGATCGAGAAATTCGGCGTCGATGCCGTTGAGCCGGTTGGCGTTGACCCGCCGCATCGCCTCGCGCACCTCGCCGATCGAGTGGGCCAGGTTCAATACCCCGCGCTGGCTCAGCATCACATTGAAATTGAGCTCGGCCGACAGACCCTCCCACAATTTCAGCGAATGCTCGTAGATCCGCGCGCTGGCGTCCCACAGATAGTTGGAGCGGATGATCGTCGTGTTGCGGCCGGTATTGCCGAGACCGATCGGCCCTTTTTCGAGCACCGCGACGCTGCCGATGCCATGCTCCTTGGCGAGGTAATAAGCGGTCGCCAGCCCGTGTCCGCCGCCGCCGATGATGACGATGTCATAGCGCGGCTTCGGCGCCGGCTTGCGCCATAGCGGCGCCCAACTCCGATGCCCCCCGATCGCGCGGCGGGCGAGTGAAAAGATCGAATAGCGCTGCACCGGAAAAGGCTAGCGCAGTTTCCGCCGGGGCGGAATCGGCGCCCGCCCGCACCCGTTCCTGATCGGCGGGCGGGGCGGGCGCGCGAGCTTTCCTATCCCTTGATCTCCATGTCCTCGTAGGACGGGAACGGACTCATCCACACATCGGTGATCGTGTGCTTGGTGACCCGCGCGCCGATCCCCATCAGTGCGCGCAGATCCATGATCGGCACATACATCGCCCGGTCGATCGTCAATTGCTGGATCTTGAACAGGATCGCCTCGCGCTTTTTCGAGTCGCGCTCGCCGGCCTGTTGCTTGAACAATTCGTCGATGTCGGGATAGCCGCCAAACGCGTAGGGGCCGTCGGACCGGATAAACGCCTCGACCCGGCTCGCGGCGTTGCCGGAGTTGCCGGCGCCGACCATGAACAGGCCCTTCAATTTATGCGCCTGCCAGTCGGCGTAGAAGGTGGCCCGCTCCATCTGCCGGATCTTGACCCGGATGCCGGCGGCGTTGAGATAGTTCGCCACCGCCTCGCCGACCGTGGTGAAGCCTGGGATGGGGGTGAACTCGCCGGCGTCCAGACCCTTGGGAAAGCCCGCCTCGGCGAGCAATTTCTTGGCCTTTTCGGGATCATACGGGATCGGCGGCACCTGCAGCGCGTACTCCATGACCCGCGGCACGATGACCCCGGCCGGCGGACAAAAGCTCAGGCATCCGACCTTGTTGATCTGGTCGCGGTCAAGCGCATAGCTCGCCGCCATGCGCACCCGCTGGTCGTGCCAAGGCGATTTCGGATCCCACTGGTCGGACATCTCCATCCAGAAGATCGAGGCGTGCTTGGTCGCCACGATTTTCAAATTGGGGTCCTTCTGGACGCCTTCGGCGTCGGTGCCGTCGAGCGCGAACGCGATGTCGGCCTCGCCCGATCGCAGCATCAGCGCGCGCGCGGTGCCGTCGGGGACGCTGCGCATGACCAGCGTCTTGATCGCCGGAACCCGTCGCCAATACCCGGTATAAGCTTCGAGCTCGACCTCGATCCCGGGCTTATTGCTGACGAATTTATAGGGGCCCGCGCCGATCGGGTGCTTCTTGAACCCGTCGTCGCCGACCTTGGTCATGTAGTTCTTCGGCACGACGATGCCGACCGCGCTCGCCGTGGTGCCGAAAAACGTCATGAAATCCGGCCACGCCGACTTGAGGTGAAAGCGCACCACCCGCGGGTCGACGATCTCGATGTCGCGAATATGCTCCTTGATGGTCTTGGCGCCGACCCCCTGATAGCGCTCGACGCTGAACTTGACGTCCTCGGTGGTCAGCGGGTCGCCGTTGTGAAACTTAAGCCCCGGGCGCAGCTTGAACTCGTAGGTCAGCCCGTCCTCGCTCTCCTGAAACGATTCGGCCAGGCTCGGCCCCATCTTTTCGCCGGGATAGGGGCGTACCAGCGCGTCGTGGATCGCGTACAGCATGCCGAACGGAGTGATCTGCGGCGGCGCGGTCGAGGGGTCGAACCAGGCGGGCGAGATCGTCACGTGCCAAGCGATCATCGCGCGCCCCTTCGGCTCGGCGGAGGCCGCCGACGGCGGCGTCGCGGCAAAGGCCAGGAACGCGGCAAGCACAGAATAAAGCAATGCCGCGCCTGGACGCAGCCTGCGGATCGAAATCATGCGAGCCCCCCTCCCATGGTTCTCAAGTTTTCTGCACCGAGTATACGCGCGAGGATGGAGTGAAGAGGCGGCGCGGTCAAGCGCGCGCCGACCGAGCGCATTCGCCGAACCGCCGGTTTACCCCGGCGGCCCCTGGAGGTATTCTTACCATGCGGAAGCCGCAACCGACGATACCTGCCGCCGGATCCCGCGAGATATGCCACCGCCCGCCAACCCAATGCGTCCCCGTAGCTCAGCCGGATAGAGCATCGGTTTCCTAAACCGGGGGTCACAGGTTCGAGTCCTGTCGGGGACGCCACTCCTTTCCGGAATTCGGGCCGCTACTCGGCCGCGGACCCACTGCGGAGACCCCCACTGCGGAGACCCATCGCGCGATGAGCGACCCCGAGGCGATCGCCCGCTACCGCGCCAATCTGAAGGGCGAGGTCGACAGCGCCGGGCTTTACCATGCGCTGGCCGACGCCGAAGCCGACCCGCATCTGAGCGAGGTCTATCGCCGCCTCGCCGCGGTCGAGGAGGCGCACGCCGAGTTCTGGCGCAAGCAGCTCGGGCCTGTCGGCGCCAGGATCGGAAACCCGCGCCTGGGCTGGCGCACTCGGATATTGGCCGGGCTCGCGCGGCGCTTTGGCCCGCAATTCGTATTGCCGGCGATCAGCACTCTCGAACGGCGCGACAGCGGCCAGTACGACAACCAGCCCGAGGCGGTCGCCGCCGGCTTGCCGGGCGCCGAGCGTTCGCATCAGCGCATCGTCGAGGCGGTCGAGAAATCGATCTCGGGCGGGTTGTCCGGCGACAGCCTGGCGCGGCTCGAAGGCCGCCATCGCCGCGGCGGCAACGCGTTGCGCGCGGCGGTGCTTGGCGCCAATGACGGGCTCGTTTCCAATCTCAGCCTGGTCATGGGGGTCGCGGGCAGCGGCGTTTCCGGCGCGACGATCCTGTTGACCGGGCTCGCCGGGCTGGTCGCCGGGGCGTGCTCGATGGCGATGGGCGAGTGGCTGTCGGTGACCAGTTCGCGCGAGCTGAACCAGCAGCAGATCGCCGTCGAGGCCGACGAATTGGCGCGCATGCCCGAGGAAGAAAAAGAGGAATTGGTGCTGATCTATCAGGCCAAGGGTCTCGACGAGGCTCAGGCGCGCGCGCTCGCCGACCGCCTGATGGCCAACAAGGACACCGCGCTCGACACCTTGGCGCGCGAGGAATTGGGCATCGACCCGGGCGAATTGGGCGGCTCGGCGTGGGTCGCTTCCGGCTCGTCGTTCGCGCTGTTCTCGATCGGCGCGATCTTTCCGGTCGCGCCGTTCTTCTGGCTCGACGGCGCCCCGGCCCTGTTGGTCAGCCTCGCCCTCGGCGGCCTCGCCCTGGTCATGATCGGGGCGGGCACCTCGCTGTTCACCGGCCGCGGCCTGGTCTTCTCGAGCCTGCGGCAAGTGCTGATCGGGTTCGCCGCGGCCGGGATCACCTACGGCATCGGCCGGCTGGTCGGGGTTTCGCTCGGCGGGTGACACCCGGCAAGGCTTCCTTAACAGGCGCGCGGTAAAACCTCCCCAGGCGGGCAACGCCGCCGCAACGACATCGTGCCGTGCTGACGATCACCGCCCCGAAATTGCGACAGCTTTACGCCTACTGGGCGGAGAAACGCGCCGGGCGGCCCTATCCGATGCGCGCCGATCTCGACCCGATCGGATTGCGCTTCATCCTCGGCAATCTGATCCTGGTCGACGTGATCGGAGCGCTCGGCGGCGGCGAGCCGCGCTTTCGCATCCGCCTGCACGGCACCAACCTGGCCGCGCGCCACGGCTATGAATTGACCGGCAAGATGCTCGACGAATTGCCGGTCGGCGAGCAGCGCGATCTCGCGCGACAGAGCTTCTCCCAGGTCGTCGCCACCGGGGCGCCATTGCACGCGCACCGAGACCGGGTGCTCGACGGCAGGAACCAGCGCTACGAAACCATCATCCTGCCGCTATCCTCGGACGGCGCGGCGATCGACATGCTGCTGGTCGGGCTGATCCACTCGGACGAATACCCCGGCGGCAACCCCGCAATCCCGCCCCTCCCGCGCCCCGCGGCGGTATCGAAGGCCGATCTGCTTTAGGCGCGGGGGGCTGCTCTAGGCGCGGCGCGCCCCGAGAATTCCCTGGTAACGAGAATTCCCTGGTAACAGGGAAAAACCGCGACCCGCGCGCGGCCGCTTCCGGCAACGCGGCCGTCCGGGCCGATCCGCGGACATTTTCCCTAGCGCAAAATAGGGAATTTTGTCCGGTCGTACAGGGTAAAGACCGCCGCATGTGGGAACCGCCGGGCAGGGACATATCTATTATAGCAATTGCGGCATTGATAATATCGGCTGATGCTGCGATCGTCAAGGCGTGCGGCGACGCGAACAGCAATGCTTTACCGCGAAGGTCGCGGAGGATACGCAAAGGACGCGATGGCGCCGTTCCCGTGGCGAATCAGACGCATTCCAGTACGGTGCCGGCGTATCATTCGTGATACGATGTCGAGATGACCGACCCGACCGGCAATCCGCACTGGGGCTCGACCCTGGAGGATTTTCTCGACGAGGAGGGCATCCGCGAGGTGGCGACCACACACGCGGTCAAGCGGGTCATCGCCTGGCAACTCGCCGAGGAGATGCGGCGGAAGGCCATCACCAAGAAGCGGCTGGCCGAATTGATGCATACCAGCCGGGCCCAGGGGACCGCATCCTCGACCCCGAGAAGGGCAACGCGACGATCAAGACACTCGCCGCCTCGCCACTCGGGCGGCAGTTGAGTTGGAACTGGTGTAGGTTTAGGGCGGCTACTTGTCCCAGTTTGGGAAATAATCTTTAAGCCTTTCCACGGTCGAACGCCATTTTGGCGTTGTAGGCCGACAAACCGTGTTCTGGTTCCCAAACAATCCGATTTCGTTGATAGCTTTGTTTAGGGAAACACTGAATAAACCGCTGCAAATCGGGTAGAATCGGCCAGTCCGGGGGGACGGGGGCGGGGCGATGCAGCGACAGGGGAGCTTTTCGCAGGCGGAATACGCCGGCAAGAAAAAGCAG
>Ga0080064_1001434_pt1 | contig 48118 bp, 20 predicted proteins | sample Subgrocontami54m_FD_69260 | JGI IMG/M metagenome (GOLD analysis project Ga0080064, IMG submission 69260) | Subsurface groundwater microbial communities from S. Glens Falls, New York, USA - GMW46 contaminated, 5.4 m (SPADES assembly) (version 2) ...
ACGAAGGCTCGTGAGATTTTCGGAGGCTTCCTTCGTTCTCTTCGTTGCCTTCTGTTCCAGCCCGGTTTGGTCCGATCTTCTCTCAATCCAGTTGAACAGAAGATCGCGAAGGGCGCGAAGGATGCCTCGGTCCGCGCACCGGCTCTTCTGCTTCGTGACCTTCGCGGCCTTCTGTTCCAACCCGGCCTGGTCCCATGACCTCTTTCCTCGCCTTCCTCCCCGAACTCACGCTGCTCGCCGGCGCGCTCGTGCTCTTCTGCGTCGCGCTCGGCGATTCGCGCGAGCAGCTCGCGCGCACCATCACGCTCGCGACCGCCGCCGCCGCGCTGCTCGCCGCCGTGTTCACCTTCAGCCAGCAGGCGGTGCTCTTCAACGGCGCGTTTCGCGTCGATCCGTTTTCGCAGTTCCTCAAAATCGCGATCACCTTCGGCTATCTTTGCATCGGACTGCTCAGCCGTGAACTGAACGATATCAACGGCCAGACGCGGCCGGAGTATCATCTCTTCCTGAACTTCAGCGTGATCGGGCTCGTGCTCCTCGTGAGCAGCGTGGACCTGATCACGCTCGTTCTCGCGCTCGAGCTGTCGTCCTTCGCCCTCTATCTGCTCGTACCGATGCGCCGCGAACGCGCCGGCCAGCGCGTGCAAATGGAGTCGGCCATCAAGTACCTCATGTTCGGCGTCGCCGCCACCGGCGTGATGCTGTTCGGCATGAGCTACCTGTACGGGCTCACGGGATCGACGTCCCTCGCGGTGATCATGGCCAAACTGCCAGCACTGCTCGGCTCTCCGCTCGCCATCGTCGGGCTCGCGCTGACGCTCGCCGGGCTGCTCTACAAGCTCGCCGTGTTCCCGTTCCATTTCTGGACGCCCGACGTTTATCAGGGCGCGGCGAACGAAACCGCCGGCCTCGTCGCTTCCCTGCCCAAGGTCGGCGCCGTCGCCGTCCTCGTGCGCCTGGTCTCGCTCGCGACGCCCGACACCGCCTCGTTCGCGACGCTCCTCACGTGCCTCGCCATCGCCTCGATGGTATACGGCAACCTGATCGCGATCGTGCAGACCGACTTCAAGCGGCTGCTCGGCTTCTCGGGCATCGCCCACGCGGGCTACGCGCTGGTCGGTTTCGTCGCGCTCGACGACGCCGGCTACGCGGCCGCCTTGTATTACATTGTCGGCTACATGCTGATGGTTCTCGCCTGCTTCGTGGTGATTTGTCGCGTCTCGCGCGAAGGCACGAACGTCGCGATCGGCGATCTCGCCGGCCTGCATCGCCGTTCGCCGCTGCTCGCCGCGACGTTGCTCGTCGGCGTGTTCGCCCTCGCCGGCCTCCCGCCGTTCGTCGGTTTCATGGGCAAGCTCGGGCTGCTCACCGCCGCGCTCAACCAGGGTCATCTCGCCCTGGTTGTCATCACGGTCATCAACTCGGCGGTCGCGATCTATTACTACCTCCGCATCATCCGGGCCGCGTTTTTCGGCGAGTCCGAGGAGGTCGCGGCGCCGCTGAAGCTGAACTGGTCGACCGCGGTGCTGTGCGTCTTGCTCATTGCCAGCATCACCGCGCTGGGTGTGGCGCCCGCGGGCGTCGTCGAGACCATTTCGCGTTCGCTCGCGGCGGTCCGGTTCCCGCTCCTCGGCTGAGCCAGACGAACTGAAGAATAGTGGAACGGAGCGCGGTCAATGCGCCCTTCCGGGTTGACCCCTCATTTCGGCGCGCGCGCTCCTGGTTTCGGCGACGCCAGGACGCTGGCGATCGCGGCCGTGAGCTGCTCCGCCGTGAACGGCTTGATCAGCGTCTGGTCCGCGCCGAGGTTCCGCGCGTAATCGAGACGAAACGCGTCGCCGCCGGTCATGGCGATGACCCCGATCTGCGGAAATTCGTCATGCAGAATCCGGATCGTCGCGAGCCCGCCATAGGGCATCATGATGTCGGTCAGGATGAGATCCGCCGGGTCGGCGCGGAGAAGCTTCAGGGCCTCGAAACCGTTGACGGCCGCTACCGTGGTGTGCCCGGCCTCGGTCAGTGTCTGGTTGAGCAGAACACGAAACGACTCGTCGTCGTCGATGATGAGAATTCTGGCCACGGCCAGGAACCTGGTGGCGATCGCGCACCAAACCCAGCCGATAATACCCCTAAGTTCCTGCCCGCCGGGCGCGAGGCAGAACCCGCCGTGATCTTCGCAAGAATTGCGCAGGTCCGGCGATTGCGACCCGAACGCGGTCCGCGATGCTACCTGACGCCAGGAGCATCTTGGCAGCCATGGTCCAACCATCAGCAGAACGGCCGCAGCCCGCACCCGGGCCGACGCTCGCGTTGCGCTTCGAGCAGGCGGGCGCCTGGCTGCCTTGCGCCGGTGCTGCGCTGGCGTGCGCCGTCGCGCTCTTCGCCTTTGGCACGTGGTGGTGGGGGGATTGGAGGATCGGCACGGGCAACAACACCATCCCCATGGCGCCGAGCACGGCGCTGCTGATGATGGTGCTCGGTGCCACGTTGCTGCTCCATCTGCGGTGGGGCGGAAAAACCGCCATGCGTCGAGTCGGTTTCGTCGTCGCGGGAATCGCCGCAGTGCCGGCCATTATCGCGGTCGTTCGGAGTGTGACGGGATTCGAGGCAGCCTGGGAACGCTCGTTGTTCCAGGCCGACGACATGGTGCGCGGCATCCCGGTCGGCCGGATGTCACCGCTGACCGCCGGCGTATTCCTGCTCGCCGCGATCAGTTTCGCCGCACTCCTGCCGCCATTGGCCGGGCGCAAGTGGCTTCATCGCGCCGGCCTGCTCGCGGCTTCAGTGGGCGAGATTGCGGTCCTGATTGTCGCCCTCGCGTACGCGTCGGGCACCCCGCTGTTCTACGACGGCAGGATCATTCCGATGGCGTTCCTGACCGCCACGGCCTTTGCCGCTCTTTTCGCAGCACTGCTCTCGACCGCCGTCGCGGGTGCGGGCCGGCGGCCCGATGCGACCGGCGCCCGGCACGTCCCGCCAGCGTCGCCGTGGTATGCCACCCAACAGCATCTGCTCGTCGTCTTCGGCGTGCTCGCGCTCGCCATCGGCCTTGCGGGTTTCTTTTCGCTGCGTGTCCGGCAGACCGCCATGCGCGAACGGATCGCGGGCGAACTGGAGGCCATTGCCGACCTGAAGGTCGGCCAGATCGTCAACTGGCGCAACGAGCGGCTCGGCGACGCGCGGCTGTTGATGCAGACCCCTGCGCTGGCCAGGGCCGCCGCCGCCGTTATCGCCACTCCGAATTCCGCCGCGATGGAGGAGATGCTCGCCTACATTGGCGTGCTGCAAAAAACCTACCGCTACGAAGCGGTCGTCCTGTACGACCAGCGGATGAACCCGCGGCTGGCGGTTCCGCCGACACCGCTGACGGTTGAGCCCCAGCTGCGAGCATTGCTGGAGGCGGCTCCGACCGCCACCGAACCCCTGTTATCCGATCTGCACCGGACAACCGCTGATGACATCTACATGGACTTCGTGGCGCCGTTGCGCGACTGGGTCGCCGCGTCGGCGGATCGGAATTCCGCGGCGCCGCAGCCCGTTGGCTCACCTATCGGGGCAATCTTGCTGCGGATCGATCCGCGGGATTTTCTCTATCCGCTGATTCAAAAATGGCCGGTGCCGAGCGAGACCGGCGAGACGCTGCTGGTGCGCCGTGACGGAGACGAAGTGCTCTACCTGAATGATCTCCGGCACCGCCCTGGCACCGCGCTGTCGCCGGTGCGCCGCTCCATCCATGATGAGCAAATCCCAGCGGTCATGGGAGCGCGGGGATTCGTCGGCGTGATCGAGGGAGTGGATTATCGCGGGGTTGCCGTGCTGGCGGCCGTCCGGCCGGTCCCGAATTCGCCGTGGGTTCTCGTCGCGAAAGAGGATCAGTCGGAGATCTACGAGCCGCTGCGCCGGCAGGCGCTCGCCATGGCCGGCATCGTCATGTCCCTGCTGCTGGGAGCCGCGCTCGGCATTGCTCATTTGTCGCGCCGGACGAGCACGGATTCCCTGCAGCGGGAACTCGCCGCGGAAACCCAGCGCCGGTCGCTGGCGGAACGGCTGGCGCTGATCACCCAGCACGCCAACGATATCATTCTGTTGACCGACGAAACCGGGCGGATCGTCGAAGCGAACGACCGGGCAGTCTCGACCTACGGCTACTCGCTCGAGGAACTGCGCCGGTTGCCTCCGGGTGGGCTCCGGCCGGCTGCCGTCAGGGGGACCCTGCCCCGGCAACACGCCCTGTCCGACTCGCCGGATGGTGCGATTTTCGAGACCCTTCATCGGCGCAAGGATGGCACCATCTTCCCCGTCGAGGTCAGCGGCCGATCCGTCGAGGTCGATGGCCACAGAGTCAGGCTGGGCATCTTTCGCGACATCACGGAGCGCAAACACGCGGAGGAGGCGCGGCGCGAGGCGGAGGAGAAGTACCGATCGATCTTCGAAAATGCCCTGGAAGGGATTTTCCAAACCACGCCGCAGGGAACCTTCCTGGCGGCCAACCCGGCGATGGCGCGAATCCTCGGTTACGCTTCACCGGAGGAACTCATCCGCGAGCGCACCGAAATCGCGCGGCAGGGCTATGTCGATCCAAACCACCGGGAGGAGTTCAAGCGCCGGATTGAAGCGGACGGCGCCATCAGCGGCTTCGAGTACGAGGCTTACCGCAAGGACGGCAGCAGGGTCTGGGTTGCGGAAAACGCCCGCGTGGTGCGCGACGCGCAGGGCCGGGTGGTCTGTTACGAGGGCAGCCTGGATGACATCACCGAGCGCAAGCGGGTGGAGGGCATCGTGCGCGAGTCCGAGCGGCGATTTCGCGAGATGATGGAGAACCTCGAGCTCATTGCCATCACGCTCGACCCGAACGGCACGATCATCTTCTGCAACGACTTTCTCCTGCGCCTGGTGGGACGAAAGCGCGAGGAAGTGATTGGCCACTCGTGGTTCCGCGAGTTCCTGCCGGATTCCGGCAGGACGGTGGAGAAGATGTTTCACGACACGATCCGCACGGGAACAGTTCCGGTGCACTTCCAGAACCCGATCCGGATCGGGAACGGCGAAAACCGGCAAATCGCCTGGAACAACATGGTGCTCCGCGATGGCAGCGGAAACATCGTCGGCGTCGCGAGCATCGGCGAGGACGTGACGGATCGCTTGCGCGCCGAGGCCGCGTTGCGGCAAAGCGAGGAGCGCTATCGGCTGCTGTTCGACAACAATCCGCTGCCGATGTGGGTGTACGATCTCGCCACGCTGCGCTTCCTGGCCGTGAACGAATGCGCGGTGCAGCACTACGGTTTCACCCGCGCGGAATTTCTCGCCATGACGATTCGGGATATCCGGCCGCCCGAGGATATTCCCGTGTTGCTCCAAACCATCGCGGCAAACCACACGGACAGCCACGGCACGCTGGCGACGCGGCACCGGCGGAAAGACGGCCGGGTGTTTCCGGTGGAGCTGGTCTCGCGCCCCATCGTGTTCGATGGCCGCGACGCCGGGCTGGCGCTGGCGAGTGATGTCACGGAGAAAAAGCTGCTGCAGGAGCAGTTCCTGCATGCGCAGCGGCTCGAGAGCATCGGCATGCTCGCCGCCGGGATCGCTCACGATCTCAACAACGTCCTCGCCCCGATCGTGTTTGCCGCGCCCATGCTGCGCGAAAGCCTGTCCGCCCCGCGCGATCTGCAAATTCTCAACACGCTCGAGCAGAGCGCGGGCCGCGGCGCCGGGCTGGTGAAACAGATCCTCGGGTTCGTGCACCGCACGAGCGACGAATTTGCCCCCACGCAGGTGAAGCACCTGGCGCGGGACATTATCGGCGTCATCGAGGAAACTTTTCCCAAGTCCATCCAGTTCGAGCAGAGCATTCCCTCGAACCTCTGGCCGGTGCAGGGCAACCCGACGCAGATTCACCAGGTGCTGCTCAACCTCTGCGTCAACGCCCGCGATGCCATGCCGGAGGGCGGCACGCTGCAACTCACGGCGACGAATCGCGTGCTCGATGCCGTGGAAGCGGCCGCGATTCCCGGGGCCCGCCCGGGACCGTGGTTGGTGCTCGAGGTGGCCGACACGGGCACGGGCATGACGCCCGAGGTGCTGAAGCATATCTGGACGCCGTTCTTCACCACCAAGGGCGAGGGCAAAGGCACGGGGCTCGGACTCTCCACGGTTCGCGGCATCGTGGCCAGCCACCAGGGTTTTGTCGAATTGCAGACGGCAGTCGGCCGCGGGAGCACGTTCCGCGTGTATCTCCCCGCCATCGAAAGCGCCGCGGCACCCACCCCGGGTGCAACGGCCCATGCGGTCTTCGTGGGCCGCGGTGAACTCATCCTCGTGGTGGACGATGACGCCGCCATCCGCCAGATCGTCGGCACCATTCTGCGGAAACATCGCTATCGCGTCGTGAGCTGCGGCGACGGGCTCGAGGCCCTCACCGTGTTCGGCTCGCGACGCAGCGAGATTTCACTCGTGGTGACCGACGTCGACATGCCCCGGCTCGGCGGCGTTGCCCTCGCCCGCGCCGTGGTGCAGCTCCAACCGGACACGCGGCTGATCGCCATGAGCGGGCTGTCGCGCAACGACGGCGACGGCTCCGGCATTTCCGAAATCAAGAACCTGGCCCACGCGTTTCTGCTCAAGCCCTTCTCGCCCGAAGATCTGCTGGGGACCGTGCACCGGCTGCTGCATGCGGCGGAGAAAAATACTGAATCACCTTTGCCTGTGTGAGCGCGATGTCGCCCGCGCCGTGTGGCCGCCAGGTGGCAGCCTGACCGCACCGCGCGAAAAACCTCGCCGTCGGCGCGAGCCGGCAGAACTTGACCGATGTGAGCGAGAATATCGAAACCGTCGCGCCGCCGGGTTGGCAGATCGACCGCCGCGATTTCCTGAAACTATCGGCGGCGGCGTTCCTCGGTGGCGTCACGGGCGCGTGCTCGTCCACCACGAGTCCGGCCACCGTGCGCTCGCCCTTGCGGTTCGGATTGGTGACCGATTCGCACTACGCCGATGCCAACGCCAGGGGCACGCGCTTCTACCGCGAGTCGCTCGCCAAGGTCCGCGAGGCGGTGGATCGCCTGCGGACCGAGCGGGTGGAGTTTCTGGCGATGCTCGGCGACATGAAGGACATGGCCGACGGCGAGCCGGAGGCGAAGACGTTTTCCCACCTCGTGGCGATCGAGCAGGAAATCCGGCGTTTCGGCGGACCGACCTACCACGTGCTCGGCAATCACGACATGGACAATCTCTCGAAGGCGCAGGTCGTGGCGCACGTCGAGAACACCGGCATTCCGCGCGGTCGCAGCTATTACTCGTTTCGCCGCGGCGGGCTGCGTTTCATCGTGCTCGATGCGACCTACGACCACAACGGCCGCGATTACGACCACGGCAAATTCGACTGGCGCGATGCGAACATACCGCCGCCCCAATTGGCCTGGCTCCAAGCCGAGCTCACGCGCGGCGCCGAGCCGACAATCGTGTTCGTGCACCAGCGACTCGACGGCAATGGCCACGCGTCGATTCGCAATCGCGAAGCCGTGCGCCAGGCGCTCGAGGCTTCCGGCCAGGTGCTCGCTGTGTTCCAGGGCCACGATCACCCCGGCGGCTACACCCTGATCAACGGCATTCACTATTACACGCTCCGCGCAGTGATCGAAGGCTCCGGTGCCGCCAACAACGCGTACGCCGTGGTCGATGTCGGTGCTGATCTCGGAATCACGGTCACGGGTTATCGGCGCGCGGTGACGATGGCATTGGCGCACGGTGGCCCAGTAGCAGCGGTCGCCGACGGTCGCTGATCCGGCACCGGGATCGGACCGGCTTCAACCGAGCCGCGCCCGGGCGGCGCAGAGATACCGGGAACAACCCGTGGAGAGTGCCCCGACGAAGAGTTTCATTTCACGGCCGTTCGCGCACGAGCTTGCCGTCGCGGAGGTAAACAATCGGCACTCGATGCATTCGCGCCGACTTCACCGCTTCCTTTCGCGCGGCGCGCAGAGCCCGAAGAATCGCGGCTGACCTTGGATCGAGCTCCGGTTGTTTTCGTTTTTTGAGAGTGGGCTTCATGGAAAAGCGTGGGATTAACGGGGTCAACCCGCTGGTCGCTGGTCGGAGCCGTGGCATCAGCAACCAGCGGGTTGACCCGGGTTGACCCCTGGATAGTGCCCCACAGCGAGCAGCTTCCTCAGCAACCGGGCCTCATCCTTGCGGCGAAGTTCATGCTCCAAAATTCGAATCACGCGCGGAGTCCGGATGCCCGGAAGGTCGGAAGTGAAGGCGCGGCCAGATTGACCGCGCTACGACGAAAGACTCCTGGTTCAGGCCACGAAGCGGAATGGCCTCCGCGTGCCCCCTACTTCCGGCTGGTCTGGAGATAACGGTCGATGCCCTGCGCGGCCTTGCGGCCGTCCCACACCGCGTGCGCCACGAGGCTCGGACCGCGCACCGCATCGCCACCGGAAAACACGCCGGGGAGATTCGTCATCTGGTTCGCGTCGACTTTCAGCGAGCCCCAGCGATCCGTCTCGAGCGGCAGCGCGGGATTGCCGGACGCCAGCGGCATCGGATCGAAACCGTACGCGACCAGCAGCACCTCGGCCGGCACCACGAATTCGCTGCCGGCGATCGGTTTCGGCGTCCGGCGGCCCGACTTGTCCGCCGCGCCCAGTTCCATCCGGACGCATTTCAATCCCGCGACGACTCCGTCGGTGCCGGCCTGCAGCTCGATGGGATTCGACAGAAACTCGAAGCGCGCGCCCTCCTCGAGCGCGTTGTAGTATTCCTTGCGGCTGCCCGGCATGTTCGCCAGGTCACGGCGGTAAACGCACACCGCCTCGCGGGCACCACTGCGCAGCGCGGTCCGCAGGCAATCCATCGCGGTGTCGCCGCCGCCCAGGACCGCGACGCGTTTGCCTGCGACATCCACGGGCGCAAAATTGATCAGGGGCGACGCCACGTTCTTCTGGATGAGGAACGGCAGCGCCGCGAAGACGCCCTTCAGATCGGCGCCGGGAATATCCAGCGGCTTCGGGCGTTGCGCGCCGAACCCGAGGAACACCGCGTCGAATTCCTTCCGGAGTTGTTCGAGCGAAATGTCACGGCCGATTTCGACCCCCAGCCGGAACTGCACGCCGCGTTGCACGAGCAGCTTGATCCGCCGGTCGACGAGATTCTTCTCCAGCTTGAACGCCGGAATGCCGTTCACCAGCAGACCGCCGGCGATGAGCTGCGACTCGAACACCGTGACGGCATAGCCGCGCTGGATCATTTCATCGGCACAGGCGATGCCGCCCGGGCCGGAGCCAATCACCGCGACACTGAAACCGTTCGGCGGCGCCACGACCGGCTCGACCGCGCCGTGCGCCCAGGCGTATTCGTTGATGAACCGCTCGATCGCGCCGATGGACACGGGGTCGCCCTTGCTGTTGAGCAGGCACGCGCCTTCGCACAACCGCTCCTGCGGGCACACCCGCGAGCAGATTTCCGGCAGATTGCTGGTCGAGCGGGAAAGCGCGGCCGCACCGAGAAAATCGCCCTCGGCGGCCAGCGCCATCCACTCGGGAATCCGGTTGTGCAACGGGCAGCCCTGCATGCAGAGGGGATTGGGACACTGGATACAGCGGCTCGCCTGCGCGCGGACCGTCGCTTCGTCGAGGTTGCCGTAAATCTCGTGGAAGTCGCCGATGCGTTCCTCCGCGCCGCGCTTGGGTGGTGCGGCGCGCGTGACCGCCGCCCAGGCATACTTGGGATTGTTCAGCAGCGGGTCAGCCATGTTTCCTTTCGGGTGCGCCGTGGCACGGGCAACCTGCCCGTGCTTCGCTCAGCGCGGGCAGGTTGCCCGCGCTACGGCCCAGCCAGACCGAGACGCTCTGCGTCGCCATCGTCATGGCGTCGGCGGCGGCTGCGGTGTGAGGCGCTGGAGGACCGCCGGCGGGATGGCGGGTTTCGCGGGCGGAGCCGCATGGCCATTGCCCTCCGGTTTCGGCGCGGCGTGGCCATTGCCATTCGCGGTCGGCGCGGCGAGATGCTGGTACAAGGCGTAGTGCCGCCGAACCTGCACTTGCGCGGCCGTGGCGAGCTCGTTCGCGCGCGCCGGGTCGATGTTGCGCAGGATGCCGAACCGCGTCTCGTTCGCCATGAACTTCGCCAGTTCCGACTTCGGCGCACCGGAATCGAGCCTGAGGCCCACTTCACCCTTTTCCACCAGGCGCGGGTCAAACCGGAAGAGCGGCCAGTAGCCGGTGTCCACCGCGAGCTTCTGCTGCTCGAGGCCCTGGTCGAGCCCGTACCCGTGGGCGATGCAGTGCGAGTACGCGATGACGAGCGCCGGACCGTTGTAGGCCTCGGCCTCGCGCAACGCGGTCAGCGTCTGCGTGTCCTTCGCACCGAAGGCGACGCGCGCGACATACACGTGGCCGTACTGCATCGCGATCAGCGCGAGGTCTTTCTTGGCGATTGGCTTGCCGCCCGCCGCGAACTTCGCGACCGCCCCCATCGGCGTCGACTTCGACGCCTGGCCGCCGGTGTTCGAATACACCTCGGTGTCGAGGACGAGGACCTTCACGTTCGCACCGGAAGCGAGCACGTGGTCGAGCCCGCCGTAGCCGATATCGTACGCCCAGCCGTCGCCGCCAAGGATCCACACGGTCTTGCGCACGAGATCGTCGGCCAGCGCGAGCAAGCGCGCCGCCTCGGCGCCCTCGACGCCGTGCAGCGCCGCTTTCAACGCCTTCACGCGCTCGCGTTGCGCCGCGATGCCGGCCTCGTTCGATTGATTGGCCGAGAGGAGCTGCTGAACCAGATCGGGGGAAACCCGCGCGGCGAGCTGTGACAACAGCAACCTGGCCGTCTTCCCGCGCTGCTCGACCGCGAGGTGCAGCCCGAGCCCAAACTCCGCGTTGTCCTCGAAGAGCGAGTTCGCCCACGCCGGGCCTCGGCCGTCGCCGTTGGCGCAATACGGCGTCGTCGGCAGGTTGCCGCCGTAAATCGACGAGCAGCCGGTGGCGTTGGCAATCAGCATCCGGTCGCCGAAGAGCTGCGTCAGCAGTTTCACGTACGGAGTCTCGCCACAGCCTGCGCACGCGCCCGAGAACTCGAACAGCGGCTGCATGAACTGCGTCGCCTTCACCGACGTGATGTCGAGTTTCGCGCGATCGGGATCGGGCAGCTTCGCGAAGAACTCCCAGTTGACCCGATCGACTTCGAGCCGCGGCGGCTGCGCCACCATGTCGATCGCCTTGTGCCGCGGGTTGGACTTGTCCTTCGCCGGGCACACCTGGACGCAGAGCGAGCAACCGGTGCAATCCTCCGGCGCGACCTGCAGCGTGTACTTCTGACCGGGAAATTCCGCGGAACGGAAATTCGTCGACACAAACGACTGCGGTGCGCCGGCGAGTTCCGCCGGGCTGAAGAATTTCGCGCGAATCGCAGCGTGCGGGCACACCATCACGCACTTGTTGCATTGGATGCAGAGGTTCGCGTCCCACGCCGGCACCTCGAGCGCGATGTTGCGCTTCTCGAACCGGGCCGTGCCGACCGGCCAGCAGCCGTCGAGCGGGATCGCGCTCACCGGCATCAGGTCGCCTTCGTTCGCCAGCAACCGCGCCGTGACCTTCTGCACGAATTCCGGCGCGTTCGAGTAGGACGGCGGCACGGAGGCCAGCGCGCTGAGATCGACTTCCTGCGGAATCTTGACCTCGTGCAACCCGGCGAGCGCCGCGTCCACCGCGGCATAGTTCATCTTCACGATCTGCTCGCCTTTGCGTCCGTAGGTCTTGGCGATCGCCTTCTTGATCTGCGCGATCGCCTCCTCCTGCGGCAGCACCCCCGACAGCGCAAAGAAGCACGTTTGCAGCACCGTGTTCGTCCGCCGGCCCATGCCGGAAGCATGCGCGACCTGCGTCGCATCGATCACGAACAGCCGGAGCCTCTTCGCAATCAGCGTCTGCTGCCAGTCGCGCGGCAGGCGTTGCCACGTGTCGGCGGCGGAGAACGGCGAGTTGAGCAGCACGGTGGCGCCCGGCGCGGCAAAGCCGAGCACGTCGTTCTTGCCCACGAAACTGAACTGGCTGCACGCGACGAAGCCCGCCTGGCGGATCAGGTACGGCGCCCGAATCGGCCGCGGCCCAAAGCGCAGGTGCGAAATCGTCATCGAACCCGACTTCTTCGAATCGTACACGAAGTAGCCCTGCGCGAAATTGTCGGTCTGCTCGCCGATGATCTTGATCGAGTTCTTGTTCGCCCCGACGGTGCCATCGGCGCCCAACCCGACGAACACGCACCGGCGCACATCCGCCGCCTCCAGATCGAAGTCCGCGTCGTAGGGCAGCGAGGTCCCCGTCACATCGTCCAGGATGCCGACCGTGAAATGGTTCTTCGGCTGCGGCCGCGTGAGGTTGTCGAACACCGCGCGCACCATGCCGGGCGTGAATTCCTTCGAGCCGAGGCCATAGCGCCCGCCGACAATCCGACGTGAACCCGCGAGCGACGAGCCGCCTTCCGCCAGCGCCGTGAGCAGGTTCAGGTAGAGGGGCTCGCCGAGCGCGCCCGGTTCCTTCGTGCGATCGAGCGCCGCGATCGCCTGGACCGTCTTCGGCAGCGCCGCGAGCAGGGTCGCGATGTCGAACGGCTGGAACAGCCGGACCGTGACGACGCCCACCTTCTCGCCGTGACTGCAGAGCCAGTCGACCGTTTCGACGATCGTTTCGATGCTGCTGCCCATCGAGAGCACCACCCGCTCCGCGGCGGGATGGCCGTGATACTCGAACAGCTGGTAGTGGCGCCCGGTCACCGCGGCGAACTTCGTCATCACCTCCTGCACGAGCCGCGGCAATTCGTCGTAGAAGCGATTCACCGCCTCGCGGCCCTGGAAATAAACGTCGGGGTTCTGCGCCGTGCCGCGCAGCATGGGCCGATCGGGCGTCATCGCCCGCGCGCGGAACGCCGCGATGTCGCGCTCGTCGATCACCGCGCGCAGCTGCTGGTCGGTCAGCACGGTGACGTTCTGCACCTCATGCGAGGTGCGGAACCCGTCGAAGAAATGAATGAACGGCACGCGCGAACGATAGCTCGCCGCATGCGCGATCAGCGCCAGGTCGTGCGCCTCCTGCGGCGAATTGCTGCAGAGCAGCGCCGCGCCCGTCGCCCGGCACGCCATCACGTCCTGGTGATCGCCGAAAATCGAAAGCCCCTGCGCCGCCAGTGCGCGCGCGCTGACGTGCATCGTGAAGGGCAGCAACTCCCCGGCGATCTTGTACAGATTCGGGATCATCAGCAGCAGCCCCTGCGATGCCGTGAACGTCGTGGTCAGCGCGCCACCGAGCAGCCCGCCGTGCACCGCACCCGCCGCCCCACCCTCCGACTGCATCTCCACCACGCGCGGAACCTCGCCCCACAGGTTCTTCTTCCCCACCGCCGCCCATTCATCGCACACCTCCGCCATGGTCGACGATGGCGTGATCGGATAAATCGCGATGAGCTCGTTGAGCCGGTAGGCGACGGAGGCGACGGCTTCGTTGCCGTCACACGTTACGACTTCACGCGGAGCAGAAGAGGTGGGCATGTGTAAAAACGAGGTATCCTCGTCGGGCCAATGATGGCATTCCTCCGCTGCGCCCACTACGCAGCGCTTGGCATTAGCGCTGCATGGATTGCGGGATGGGACTTTCGCTCGTAAAACCGCGCGACAAACGCGTGTTACAACGGCGGGTTCGTACCGCCGGAGGCAGGGCTGAATGGCGCCCAGTCGGCGAACGGGAGCCGGGCCTGGCGAGCCCCGGCACCGGAGTCAGCGACTCCGGCGGCAGCTTGCGTACGCAACCCAACTTGCCGCCAGCCTGCGCCGCGCGCAGCGGGCGCATCTGCCGGTTGTCGGTGATGAGCCGCGTCGCAGCGGCCTGAACGTAGCGCCGGCATCTTGCCGGCATTGCGAGTCGCATCGACTTCCAACCGATGAGTCTGCGGATGGAAGCCTCCGCCACTGGCCGGCAGGATGCCGGCGCTACGCTTGACCGGCAACTTGGAGATGCGCCCGCACGCGGCCACCCCTCACACCGCCGCGCGCGTCAGGGCTTCCTTGCGATCGGTGACGGGCCCGGGCGCGTGCAGCGGCACGTCGCGCAGGACCTCCCGGAAGGGATGGGAGCTGCCGCTGACGGGCGACGCATGGTGCGTTTCAATCTGGCCGTAATCGAGCTTGATGATCCGATCCGCGAGGTGGAAATACCGGTCGTCATGCGTGATCACGAGCGCGGTCTTGTGGCGCGACTTCAGCTCGGGCAGGAGCTGCGTGTAGAAGATGTCCTTGAAGAGCGGATCCTGATCGGATGCCCATTCGTCGAACAGGTAGAACGGCCGGTCCTCGAGGTAAGCGTTGAGCAGCGCGAGCCGCTTGCGCTGGCCCTGGGAGAGCTGGGTCGTCGAGAGCATGCCGTCCTTGACCTTCACCTTGTGCTCGAGGTGGAGCAGGCCGAGGTATTCCTGGGCCTGGCGATCCAGCTGCTGGTTCGGGGTGCCGAGCAGGTTTTCGAAGAGATAGAAATCGGCGAACACGGCCGAGAAGAGCTGGCGGTAATCGTCGCGGTTCGCATCGCTGATCGGCCGGCCGTTCAGGCGAATGACGCCGGCGGCGGGCGCGTAGAGGCCGGCGATGACCTTCGCGAGCGAAGACTTGCCGCTGCCGTTGCCGCCCACCAGGTAAACGATTTCGCCCGGTTGGAACGAGAGCCGGATCGGCCCGAGGGTGAAGCTCTCGTCCTCCTTCTCGCGATGGTACGTGTGCGTGATGTCGACGAGTTCCAGCCGTTCGAACACCGGCGCGGGCGCCGATCGCGTGATGGGGCATTCGTCGCCGGCCCGGGCCGCGAGCGTGATTCCGAGTTGGTCGATCTTGCGCAACGCCGCGCTGGCGCGGCCGAAGACCGAGAGACTGCCGAGCACACCCGAGAGCGGTCCCATCAGGTACAGCGTGGCGATGACATAGCCGGTCATGGCCTGCGGCGACACCTGGTAGAAGCTCGGCAGGAGGAACAGGATCAACCCGACGACGGTGAAGAACACGAGGTGACTCCAGTTGTGCGCCACGATGAAGCGCAGCTCCGCGGCGAGCGCGTGCTTGCGATACCGCTCGGTCACGCCGTGGATGTTTTCCTGAAAGAAGACCCCGCGCCGCTCGCGATGCAGCTTCAGTTCCTTCATGCCCTCGGTGAGTTCGCGGAAATGCTTGAACAGCCGATCCTGCTCGTCGCGGGCGAGGAACAGCCGCTGGAAGCCCGCCCGGATCAGCAGCCGGTACGCGACCGCGCCGAACAGGATGAACACGCCCATCACGACGAGCACCATCGGCGACAGCCAGGCGAGGTAGATGCCGCCGCCGATCAGGATCGCGACATTCACCGCGAAGTTCGGGATGCACAACATCGCCTCGGTCAGCACCAGCACATCTTCCGTCAACGCGACCATCAGCCGCGGTGCGCCGATTTCCTCCAGCTGCCGCAGCGGCACCGCGAGGATCTTGCTCACGAGATCGCGGCGCAGGTTCACGCAGTTCTGCTGCGAGTAATACGCGAGGAGAATCTGCGTGACGAAATTGGAAATGAGCCGGCCGGCCACGAGCGCGACGAAGGCCCACAGCATCCAGGTCGCGGGGGTGCCCTTGACGCCCAGCACCGTCGTCACCATGTGCATGACGCCGACATTGCACGCGCCGCTCAACAGCGCGGCGGCAAAGGTGCCGGTCATCATCGCGCGCGAGCCGCGAAAGAAGAATCGAAGGAGATTCATGGAAGATCGGTTGGCGGCGTTCGTTCGAGGGAAATCATGGGCAGGGGGCGGGCACCCTGGCCGGCAGGGCCTCGTCCACGCAGCCGTTGAAAGTGCCGGCCACCGCGCGGACGTGGGGCTCGTCGAGGATGTTGCCGTGGCCGCCGGGCATGATCTTCATGCTGACGCCGCCGCGCGCCAGCTGCCCCCAGCCGTAATGCTCGTCGAACGAGGTGAAGAGCGCATGGCCCCGCGTGCGGAACAGCGTGACGCGGCCGGCGTAGGGCTGCGGCTTGTACGCGATCAGGAGGCGGACGTGGTGCTGCCAGAGCTCGCGCTGCTTGACCGAGTAGTCGGCCAGATTGAGCAGTTCGTCGATGTCGGTGAGATCGAGCTGCGCCTGCTCGTGCCCCTGCGGGCCGGAGCCGGTGAACTTCCGGCGCACGACCGCGAGTTTCCAGCGCACGAAATCGCGGCGCTCCCGCATCGTCCAGCTGAAGCAGAAGCACCCAATCCAGTAGCAGATGTTCGCCCCGAACTTCAGCTTCCAGCGCAGCGTTCGCCGGTTCGGCCGGTCGTAGCTGGTGTTGGGCGGCGAGCAATTGATCAAGGCGAGCAACGCGACCTTTTCGCCCTGGGCGTCGAGCTGCCGGGCCATCTCGTAGGCGACCACGCCGCCGAAGCAGTAACCGCCCAACAGATACGGCCCCTGCGGCTGCTGGGTGCGGAGGTCGGCGAGGTAGTTCGCGGCCATGTCCTCGATCGTCGGCCACTCGGCCAGCCCCTCGAGCCCGCGCGACTTGAACGCGTAGATGGGCTGCTCGTTGCCCACGTGCCGGGCGAGGTTGGAGTAACCCCAGAACATGCCGCCGCCCACGCCGTGCACGAAATACACCGGCGGCCGGTGGCCGTGGCCCTGGATTTCGACGATCGAGCTGGCCGGCGTGTAACGCGATCCGCTCTCGCGGAGCAGTTTCGCCAGTTGATCGATCGTCCGGTGCTGGAAGATGGCCGCCACCGGAAGCTTCTTGCCGAACTGCTTCTCGAGCTGCGCGACCATGCGCACGGCGAGCAGCGAGTGGCCGCCCAAATCGAAGAAGCGATCGTGCACGCCAATCGGGTGCACGCCGAGCACGTTGCTCCAAATCTGCGCCAGCTGCTCCTCCACCTGATCGCGGGGCGCGACATACTTGCCCTGCAATTCCGGCCGGCTGCCGTCGAACGCCGGCAGCGCGCCCGAATCGAGCTTGCCGTTGGCGGTCAGCGGCAGCGCCTCGAGCGTGGTGAACGTCAGCGGCATCAGGTACTCCGGCAGTTTGCCCTCGAGGAAACCCCGCCACGTGTCCGCCGCGGGCGCCGGCACCTGCGTCGGGACAATGTAGGCCGCGAGGCATTTCGCGCCCGCCGCGTCTTCGCGGACGACGACGACGCACTCCTTTACGGCGGGATGTGTCATCAGCACCGCTTCGATTTCGCCGGGTTCCACGCGGAACCCGCGAATCTTCACCTGCCGATCGATCCGGCCGAGGAACTCGATGCTGCCGTCCGGCAGCCAGCGGGCCAGATCGCCCGTGCGATACAGCCGCGCGCCCGACTGCGGTGAGAAGGGATGCGGGACGAATTTTTCCCGGGTCAGCTCCGGCCGGTTGAGATAACCCCGCGCCAGGCCGTCGCCGCCCGTATAGAGTTCACCCGGCACGCCGAGCGGGACCGGCTGCAGGTGGGCGTCGAGGATGTACGCCTGCGTGTTGGCGATCGGCCGGCCGATCGGCACGGGCCGGCCGGCGAGCGGCGGCGCGGTGATCCGGTGGCAGCACGTGAACGTGGTGTTCTCGGTCGGCCCGTATCCATTCACCAATTGCGTCCGCGGCAGCTGCTCCAGGGCGCGGATGACGTGCGGCACCGACAGGACATCGCCGCCGGCGAGGAGCTGCCGGACGTTTTGCAGCTGGTCGAGCTGTTCCTCCACCATCTGGTGGAAGAGCCCCGCGGTGAGCCACAGCGTCGTGACGTTCTTCTGGTCGATGACGTGGCCCAGTTCCGCCAGCGAGGTCGGGCCGGGCGGGAAGATCACCAGCCGCGCGCCGTTCAGCAGCGGGCCCCAGATTTCGAGGGTCGACGCGTCGAAGGCGATCGGCGCGAACTGCAGGAAAACCTCTTCCCGGGTGAACCGGATGTAATCGGCGTTCTTGACGAGCCGGACCACACCGCGATGGGGAATGCACACGCCCTTGGGTTTGCCGGTCGAACCCGAGGTGTAACTGACGTACGCGAGATGGTCGGCGGTGATGGGGGGTGTAGCACGGTCAACCTGACCGTGCTGGTCATCCGAGCGCGGGCAGGTTGCCCGCACTACGCTGTCCTCATCCACGCAAATCACGGCGGCCTGGTGTGACGGCAGTTTGGCGAGGAGGCTTCTCTGCGTCAGCAGGACTGGCGCGGCCGTGTCTGCCAGCATGAACGCCAGCCGTTCCTTGGGATACGCCGGATCGAGCGACACGTACGCGCCGCCTGCCTTCAGGATTGCGACCAGGGCAACGATCAGCTCCAGCGAACGCTCGAGGCACACGCCCACGAGGGTGTCCGCCGCCACCCCGGCACTCCGCAGCTCCTGCGCCAGCTCTTCGGCCCGCGCATCCAGCTGCTCGTACGTCAGGCTCGCGTCCTTGAACTCGACCGCGACGGCGGTGGGCGTCTGCGCCACCTGCTCGGCAAAAAGTTCCGGGATCGTCTGGTCGCGGGGATAATCGACCTTCGTCTGGTTGAAGCCCGACAGCAATTGGTGCCGCTCCGCGGGGGTCAGCAGCGGCAGCTTCGCAATGCACTGTTCGGGGTGGTTGACGATGCCATCGAGCAACGTCTGGAAGCAGCCGAGCAGCCGGGCCATCGTGCTCGCTTCGAAAAGGTCCGCATTGTACTCGAGTGCCGCGTACAGCCCTTGCGGCGTCTCGATCATCGACAGGGTGAGGTCGAACTTCGCCGTGCCCGCATCGATTTCCATCGGCTCGAGCGTCAGCCGCGGCAGCTCCGTCGCCGTCATCGGCGCGTTCTGCAGCACGAACATCACCTGGAACAGCGGATTCCGGCTGAGCGAGCGATCGGGCCGGAGCTCCTTCACCAGCCGTTCAAACGGCAAATCCTGGTGCGCCAGCGCGCCGAGCGAGGTCTCGCGCACGCGGGCCAGCAACTCGCGGAACGTCGGGTTGCCCGTCAGGTCGCCGCGGAACACCAGCGTGTTGACGAAGAACCCGATCAGCCGCTCGAGCTCCACCTTGCGGCGGCCCGCCACGACCGATCCGACCACGATGTCCTCCTGGCCGGTCCACCGGTGGAGCAGGACCTGGAACGCCGCGAGCAGCGTCATGAACAGCGTCGCGCCCTCCTGCTGCCCGAGCGCCTTCAGGGCATTCGTGAGCGGACGGGTCAGGGTCACCGAGCAGGCCGCCCCGCGCGACATCGGCGCCATCGATCGCGGATGGTCGACCGGCAGCTCCACCACGGGCAGCGTGCCGCCGAGCTGCTCCTTCCAGTACGCCAGCGACTTCTCCAGCGCCGGCCCCTCGAGGTGTTCCCGCTCCCAGAGCACGAAATCCGCGAACTGGATCGGCAGCTCGGGCAGGGCCGGAGGCTCGCCGGTGTAGTACGCCGTGTACAGCGCCGACAATTCGCGGAACAACACGCCAATCGACCACCCATCGGAAATGATGTGGTGCATCGTCAGCATCAACGTGTGCTCGGTCGCACTAAGCCGGACAATCATCGCCCGCAACAGCAGATCGCGCGCGAAGTCGAAGGGCCGCCGCGATTCCTCCTTCAGCCGCCGCTGCAGTTCCTCTTCGGCCGTGCCGTCGCACCAGGCACTGAGATCCACGACCGTGATGCCCAGGGTGCGATTCGGCGCGATGAGCTGAATCGCGCGTCCGTCGGACGCGACGAAATTGGTGCGCAGGATTTCGTGGCGCCGGATGATTTCGTTGAGCGCCTTCTCCAGCATCGCGAGATCGAGCGCGCCTTTCATCCGCACGGCCTGGCACATGTTGTAGACCGCGCTGCCGGGCTCGAGCTGCCCGAGGAACCAAAGGCGTTCCTGCGCGAACGAGAGCGGAATCTCGCCCGGGGCGGAGCGCCGTGGGATCGAGGACCGCGGCTCGGGTGAACGGGAGGTCGACTGCCGCGCACGCTGCAGGCGCTCCTCGAGCAGGGCACGCTGCGAGCCGGACAGCTCCATGCGTGAGGGCAGAATTTCGTCTTTGACGATCATGGTCACTCCTTGGCCGTGGCCAGCAGCTGGGCCGGCGCAGCGGATTCCTCCGCGATGGATTTGATTTCTTCGATCAGCGCGGCCTCGATCGCGGGCGCCATGCCGGCGACCGTGGGGGCGACGAAGAACTGCCGCATCGACAGCTCGACCCCGAGCGAGTCGTGGATGCGGGCGATGACCTGCGTCGCGAGCAGTGAATGCCCGCCGAGCTCGAAAAAGTTGTCATGGATGCCGACCGACTTCAGCCCGAGCACGTCGCACCAGACCTCGACCAGCAGTTCCTCCGTCGTGTTGCGCGGCGGTTCATGCGGACGGCTGACGGCGCTGAATTCGGGTTCCGGCAGGGCGCGGCGGTCGATCTTGCCGCTCGTCGTCCGCGGCAGCTCCGGCAGGATGACCAACGCCGCCGGCACCATGTAATCGGGCAAACGCGCGACCAGGTGATCGCGCAGTTCCCGCTCCGTGACCGCAGCGTCCGGCGCCCGCACGACGAACGCCAGGATCCGGTGACCGGTGCCACTCGGTTCCGGCCGCACGACCGTGACGGTCTCGGCCACGCCGGGGTGCGCGGCGAGCACCGCCTCGATCTCGCCGAGCTCGATGCGGTAACCCCGAATCTTCACCTGGTAATCCAGCCGCCCGAGGAACTCGATGTTGCCGTCCGGCCGGTACCGCGCGCCGTCGCCGGTGCGGTAAACCTTCGCCCCGGGCGCCGCGGAAATTTCCACGAATTTCTCCTGCGTGAGCTCGGCGCGGTTCAGGTAACCGCGCGCCAGCTTGTCGCCGCCAATATAGAGCTCGCCGCGGACGCCGATCGGCACCGGCTGCTGCTGGGCATCGAGAATGTAAACCTGTTCGTTGGGCAACGGCCGCCCGATCGTGGCGCGGCCGCCGCGCGACCGGACGCTGCCGGTCGAGTACACCGTCGTTTCGGTCGGGCCGTAGACGTCGACCACGCGATCGATGTGCGGCAGCTCGTACAACGCCTCGACCAGCGCCTGCGGGCACGGCTCGCCCGCGACATTCACCGTGCGCACCCTGGCCGGCAACTTCCGCGCCCGCACGAGTTCAGCCACGGCCGAAGGTACGCCGCTGATCAGCGTCAGCTCGTCGACCGCGGGGAGCGACGCCACCTGCAGGATGTTTTCGGCGATGATGATCTTTCCGCCGAGGCACAACGGCACCAGGCTTTCGAAAACCGAGACGTCGAACGTCGCCGAAGTCGCGAACAGCACGCCGGCCAGTTCCTCCGGCCGGTAGAATTTTTGCGCCCACGCGGTCAACGCGACCACGCCCCGATGCATGACGCAGACACCCTTGGGCTGGCCGGTCGAACCCGACGTGTAGATGATGTACGCCAAATCCGTCGCCTGCGCTGCACTGCTCGCCGCCGGCGCGAAGGGCACGCCGGTACCGGCCATTTCATCGATCAGGACCACCTGCACGGAAGTCGCCGGCAGGTACCGCGCGAGGCTGCGCTGGGTGATGATTACCGGCATGCGCGTGTCTTCGACCACGAACGCCAGCCGCTGCACCGGGTGCGCGGGATCCATCGGCACGTAGGCGCCGCCGGCCTTCAGCACGCCCAGCATCGCGGCGGGCAGGTCGGCATTCCGCTCGAGGAACAGTCCGACCGGAACATCGCGCCGGCCGCCCGCCGACATCAGCCGGCGCGCCACGTTATCCGCCCGGCGGTTCAACTCCGCATAGCCGACGCGCTCGCGGCCCGCCACCACGGCAACGGCGTTTGGCGTCCGCTGCACTTGCTCGGCGAACAGCTGGCAAATCGTCGCGTCGCGCCGGTAATCGACCGCGGTGTCGTTCCACTCCACCAGCAGTTGCTGGCGCTGCGCTGCCGTGAGCAGCGGCAGGTCAACCACGCGCTGATCCGGATTCGCCGCGATGCCGCGCAGCAGCGTCTCGAAGTGCCCGAACCACCGCGCGATGGTGTCCTCATCGAAGAGCTCGGTGCTGTAGTAGCAGCCCAGCGAAATCGTGTCGTCGGTCAGCGCGAAATTGAAGTTGAGGTCGAAATTGACGAACCGCTTCGGATTGCCCGCCACCTCCGCCTGCAGTCCCGCGAAATTCAGCACCCCGCGGCGACGCGTCGTGTTGAACACCACCGGCGCGAGCGGCACGCGGCTCGCGTCGCGCGGCAGGTTCAGTTGCTGCAGCAGCGTGCTGAACGGATACCGCCAGTGTTCCAGCGCTGTGGTCATGTCCCGGCGCAGCGCGTCGAGATACGCCGCGAACGGCTGCTCCGCGCCGATCCGACTGCGAATCGGGAGCAGGTTGGCGAAATGGCCGATCAGGTTTTCCAGTCCGTCCATCACCTGGGCGGCCGAGGGCACGCCCACCACCAGATCGTCCTGGCCGGTGAGCCGGTGCAGCAGCACGTTGAACGCGGCGAGCAGCGCCGTGAATGCGGTGCAATCGCGGTCGGCGCAGAGCTTCTTCACCGCGCGCGTGACTTCCGGCGACAGGGTCGTGAGCAGGAAACCACCGGCGTACGTGCGCGTCGCGGACCGTGGCCGATCGGTCGGCAGGTCGAGCCCGGGCACGGCGTCGGCAAACTGATTCTTCCAGAACGCCTCCGCCGCCGCGAACGCCGCGGTGTTGCGCGCCGCCGCCTGCTTCTCGGCGTACTCGCTGAAACGCGGCGCCGGGGCGAGCGCCGCGGCGCGGTGCGAAACCTCGGCCGAGTACAATTCGCCCAGCTCCCGCATCAGGATGCCGAGCGACCAGCCGTCGCAAATGATGTGGTGCACCACCAGGAGCAGCAGGTGGGCTTGCGGCTCGACCCGCACGAGCGTCGCGCGGAAGAGCGGGCCGTTCACGAGATCGAACGTGCGCTGCACCTCCTGCTCGACGCACGCGCTGGCCCGCGTTTCGCGCGTGCCGGCCGATTCGCTCGAATAATCGTGCAGCGGCAGCTCGATGTTCGCCGTCGGCGCGATCACCTGCAGATCGCCGGCGGCGGCAAACGTCGTGCGGAGCGCCTCGTGGCGCGCGACAAGCTGCCGCAACGCGCGGTGCAGCGCCTCGGCGTCGACTGGTCCCTTGAGCCGCAACGTCGACGACTCGTTGTACGCCGTGGAGACGGCGGGCCCGAGCTGGCTCGCGAACCACATCTCGCGCTGCGCATCGGTGAGCGGGATCCGCTTTTCCGCACCCGCGTCGACGGCGAGCACGTCGCGGAGGGGAGCGGGCGGCGCCACCTGCGTCGCGCGGGTGTCGAGGTGAGCCGCGAGCTTCTGCAGCGACGGCAGATCCTCGCGCAGCTGGCGGAACGTGATTTCGACGCCGAATTTCCGGCTCACGGCCAGGCTCGCCTGCGTGAGGAAAAGCGAATCGAAACCGAGCTGGTAGAACGTTTCGTCGGCGCCCGCCGCCGTCAGATCGATCCCGGAGAGATCCTGGAAGAGACTGCGCAATGTCGTGAGCGTCGACGGTGCTTGCGGTGCAACGCGACCTCCCTCTCGGCAGGCTCGGGGCCCTGGGCTTGTCGAATGGGCGGGCGCGTTCGCGTCGACCGCGGTGCTCGTCGACGGCGCCCGGAGGTCGCCGTCCACCCTCGTTGCCGATGTCGCGTTTTGCCCGCCCAGCGCGAACGTCACCCCCGGTTCGATCCAATACCGCTTGCGCTCGAACGGATAGGTCGGCAGCGAAACGATCCGCCGCTGCTCCCCACGATAAAAACCGCCGCGCCAGTCCGGCGTGACCCCGGCGACCCAGAGTTCGCCGAGCGCGTGCAGCACCGCGGTGACATCCGCGCCTTCGCTCGCGCGACCCAGCGTCGCCACGATCGTCGCCGCACCACCGGCCGCCGCCGGCTTGCCCGCCGTGGCGGGATGTTGCCGCGCCAGTCCCGCGAGGGTCTGGCCCGGCCCGACTTCGAGCAGCACGCGATGGCCCGCCTTGATCAGTTCGCCGAGACCGTCGGCAAACCGCACCGTCTGCCGCAGGTGCGTCGCCCAATAATCGGCGCTCGTCGCCTGCTCCGGCGTGATCCATTTCCCGGTGACGTTCGACACCCACGGGATCTTCGGCGCGTTGAGCTTCAGCTTGCGCACGAGGGCGGCGAGCGGCGGCAGCGCCGGTTCCATCATCGCGGAGTGGAACGCGTGCGAGGTCGCCAGGCGTTTGAAGGGAATGGCGCTCGCGGTTAGGCGTTTCTCCGCAGCTTCAACGGCATCGAATGGTCCGGAAACGACGCACAGGCCCGGAGCGTTGACCGCCGCGAGCGCCAAATTCTTGTCGAGCAACGCCGCGACCTGCGGCTCCGGCTGCCGGATCGCGACCATCGCGCCCGCCGGCTGCGCCTGCATCAGACGGGCACGCTCGGCCACCAGCGCAAGCGCGTCCTCGAGCGTGAACACGCCGGCGATCGTCGCCGCCACGTATTCGCCCAGACTGTGGCCGATCATCGCCGCCGGCTTGATCCCCCAGCCCATCCAGAGCTGCGCGAGAGCGTATTCGATCACGAACATCGCCGGCTGGGTGATCGAAGTCTGCTGGAGTTGTAGGGCGGGGTCACCCGACCCCGCCGCGTTGCGATTCTCAGAAGACGGCGGGGTCGGGCGACCCCGCCCTACACCAGGAAAAATCACCTCCCGCAAGTCCAGCCCCAGCTTCGGCCGCAGCAGCTCGCTGCAACGGTCCACCGTCGCGCGAAACTCCGGCTCGGTCTCGTAGATCTCCCGCGCCATGTTGACGGCCTGGGCGCCCTGCCCCGGGAACATGAACGCGACCGTCCCCGCCGTTTCGTCGGCGCCGCCAGTCACCACGCGCTTCGCCTCTTTCGCCCGCAACGCCTGCACCGCATCCGCTGCGCTCTCCACCACGAGGGCGCGCCGCCGGCCGAAAACCTTTCGGCCCGTTTGCAACGTGTACGCCACATCCGCGAGGTTGAGTTTCGCCGTCGCGCTGAGCTCGAGGTGCGCCGCGAGGTTCTCCGTCATCGCGTCGAGCGCCGTCGGCGTCTTGGCCGACAGCACCAGCAGTTGCCTGGAGCGTGATTTGCCCGTCGGCTCCAGCGCCGGCGCCTCCTCGACTGCCACGTGCGCATTCGTCCCGCCGATCCCGAACGAACTCACGCCGGCGCGACGCGGCGTGCCGTTGCGCGGCCAGGGCCGCAGCGTGCTGTTCACAAAGAACGGGCTGTGCTGCAAATCGATCTTCGGGTTCGGCTTCTCGAAATGCAGGCTGGGGGGAATCTCGCCGTGCTGCAGCGCGAGCACGGTCTTGATCAGCCCGGCCACGCCGGCGCCGATGTCCAGGTGGCCGAGGTTGCTCTTGACCGAGCCGACTGCGCAGAACTGCCCGCGGCGGCCGTCGAGCCCGAACGCCTTCGTCAAGCCCGCGATCTCGATCGGGTCGCCGAGCGGCGTGCCCGTGCCGTGCGCCTCGATGTAGGAGACCGTTTCCGGGGCAAAACCGGCCTCGGCCTGCGCCATCGCGATGACCTCCGCCTGCCCATCCACGCTCGGCGCGGTGTAGCCAATCTTCACCGAGCCGTCGTTGTTGATCGCCGTGCCCTTGATCACGGCGCAAATCCGATCGCCGTCCGCCAGTGCATCGCTCAGCCGCTTCAACACCACGACGCCGGCGCCGTCGCCCAGCACCGTGCCACTCGCCTGGGCGTCGAAGGTCCGGCAATGACCGTCCTTCGACAGGATGCCGCCTTCGAGGTGAAATTGCCCGCGGTGCCGTGGAAACGTGATCGAGACGCCGCCCGCCAGCGCCACGTCGCAGCGGTAGCCGAGGAGATTCTGGGCCGCGAGCGCGACCGCCACGAGCGAAGTCGAACAGGCGGTCTGCACGTTGATGCTCGGCCCCCGCAGGTTGAACTTGTACGAGACGCGCGTCGGCACGAAGTCCCCGTCGTTCATGATCAGGGACGAGAACATCCCGAAGTCCGCGATCAGATCACGGTTCGTCATGAGGTTCGTCAGCAGGTACGTGTTCATGCTCGCGCCCGCGAACACGCCGATCAGCCCGTCGTAGGTCTCGGGGTTGCAACCGGCGTCCTCCAGCGCCTCCCACGCGCATTCGAGGAACACGCGGTGCTGCGGGTCCATCATCTCCGCCTCCTTCGGGTTCATCCCGAAGAAAGCCGCGTCGAACCACTCCGGCCGCTCGAGCACGCCGCGCGCGCGGACGTAGCGCGGGTCGTCCGGCCGTGGCGGATGCTCGATCGGCAGCCACTGCACCGGCTCGTCCTGGAAGAACGAGATGCATTCGCGGCCCTCGCGCAGGTTGCGCCAGAATTCCTCGAGATTTTTCGCCTGCGGGAATCGGCCCGCCATCCCGACGATGGCGATGCTTTCCTGGGGTTCGTGGGCGTTCATGAGCGAGGTAGGGCGGGCTTCAGCCCGCCTTTTTCACGCGCGAGATCCTCGGAGGGCGGGCTGAAGTCCCGCCCTACCTCCGAGCGGCGGCGGATCGTCATCGCGCCCTGCCGCCGGCGGTTCCGTTCTTCGATCTTCGCGCGGAAGGGATCGTCCTGGCCGTTGCTGCCCGCCTGCTCGCCGATGAACTTCGCCAGCGCGCGGATGGTCGGAAACTGGAAGAGCTTCAGCACGGGCACATCGACGCCAATCGACTCGCGCAGCCGGTTCTGCACCTGTACGACCTGCAGCGAGTGGCCGCCGAAATCGAAGAAGTTGTCGTCCACCCCAATCTGCTCGACGTGGAGGATGTCCTTCCAAATCGCGGCGACCTGCGGCTCGAGCGATCCCGCCGGCGCGACGAACTGCCCCTCGGCCTTCACGCGGCTGCCCTTCGGCGCCGGCAGGGCCTTGCGGTCGATTTTGCCGTTCGGCGTCATCGGCATTTTTTCCAGCGGCACGTAGACGGCCGGCACCATGTGCTCCGGCAGTTTCTGCTTCAGGAAGTCGCGCAGCGTGTTCGGGGCCGGCGGCCCCGCGACCGGCTCGGGGCCCTGAGCCGGTCGAACAGGCTCGTCCGCGGCCGGCACGAAATACGCCGTGAGCTGCGGATCGTCGGGATCGTCCATCCGCAGCACGACCACGGCCTGCCGCACGTCGGAGTGCTGCATCAGCGCGGCTTCGATTTCGCCGAGTTCGATGCGGTGACCGCGCACCTTCACCTGGTGGTCGACGCGTCCCAGGAAATCGATGACACCGTCCGCCCGCCACCGCACCAGGTCGCCGGTGCGATACATCCGCGGCTGCGGAGCTTTGTCATCTAATAGATGACAAACGGTCGCCCGCCGCCCGGCGGCAAACGGATCCGTCACGAACTTTTCCGCGGTGAGCTCAGGTCGTTTCAGGTAGCCGCGCGCGACGCCGTCGCCGGCGATCCACAATTCGCCCGGCACGCCGATCGGCACCGGTTGCCGCTTACCGTCGAGAATGTAGACTTGCTGGTTCGCCAGCGGCCGGCCGATGTCGATCGCGCCGGTCGAACTTTCCGCCGAGCGGACGAAGCTCGTCGTCGACCAGATCGTCGTCTCCGTCGGCCCATACATGTTGATGATGTCACCGCTCAACTCGGCGACCAACTGGCTCGCGAGCCCGGTCGGCAGCGCCTCGCCGCCCACCATCAGTTTCTGGAGCGACTTCAACGCCGTGAGCGTTTCCGGCGAACCCGCGAGCATCCGCGCAAACGACGGCGTGCATTGCAGGTGCGTGACGTTGTGCCGCTGCATCTGCTCGACGAGCGAAACCGTGCGCTTTGCCGGGGCGGCTGAGCCGTTCACCGCCGGCTGCGCCTGCGCCTGCCAGTCGGCGCGTACGCGGTCGAGCTGCTCGAGGCTCCGCAGCGCCGACTCCACATCGACGCCGAAGTCGATCAGGCATGCGATCTCGTCGATGCCGACCGCCTGAAGCTTGCCGAGAATCTTCCGGCACGTCTCGGGCGTGCCGAGCATCCCGCACGTCTCGAAGTAGCGATTGAACGAGAACTCGACCAGCCCGCGCGTTTCCTCCGCCGTGAGGTTCTTCATCTCGCAGCCCGGATACATCGCCTGCGACAGGCTCTTCATCAGATCGGCCGAATCCGCGAGATAACGGATGAGCGGCTCCTTCACCTTCGCCTTCACGGCTTCCAGTTCGTCACCGACAAAGGTGTGCAACGCGATCGTCACGCAGCCGTCGCCGACATGCCCGGCCTCGCGCCGCGCCTGCCGGTATAGCTTTATCTTCTTCGCGAGGTCGTCGAGTTCCTGGCCCAGGAGGTGCGTCAGCACGCCCGCGCCCATCTCGCCGGCGAGCTTGAACGTCTCCGGGCTGCCCGCCGCCGTCACCCACATCGGCAGTTCCGGCTGGATCGGCCGCGGATAGATCTTCACCGGCACCTGGTTACCGCGGCCGCCCGTGAACTCCACCGTCTCGCCGCGCCAGAGTTTCTGGATCGTGTCCATGCTCCGGCGCATCACCTCGCGGCGTTCCGCGAAATTCTCCGGCCGCAGCGTGAAGTCGCGGTCGTGCCAGCCATTCGCCACCGAAATGCCGACGCGGCCGTGCGAAAGATTGTCCACCACCGACCATTCCTCCGCGACCCGCGCCGGGTGATGCAGCGGCGTCACACAACTGCCCGCGCGAATCTGCACGCGGTTCGTCACCGCCGCAATCGCCGCGCCCGTGACCGCAGGATTCGGATACAGCCCGCCGAACGAGTGGAAATGCCGCTCGGGTGTCCACACCGCCTTGAACCCGTGGGTGTCCGCGAACTTCGCGCCTTCCAGCAGCAGCCGGTAACGATCGGGCGCGGCAATTCCTGGAGGGCCCGCCTCTGCGCGGGCCGCGGACGACACGGAGGTCGTCCCTCCAGAATCCACGAGGCGGACGCCGTCCTGCTCGCTCACCTCGTCGACGCTCGCGAAGTAGAACAGCGAGAAATCCATGACTTTCTTCGCCGCGGCCGTCGCGCGCTTCGCCTCGGCCAGGCCGGGCATCTTCGCCGAGTCGGACAGGATCACGACCTTGAACCCGCGGGTCAGCGTCCAGAAGAGTTCGAGCACCGAGATGTCGAACGAGATGCTCGTGACGGCCAGCCACGTGCCCGGCTCGCGGCCGAGCACCTGGTCCATCCCGGCGAAGAAATTCACGACGTTGCGGTGCGTGACCATCACGCCCTTCGGGTTGCCCGTGGAGCCCGAGGTGTAGAGCACGTAGGCGAGATTTTCCGGCTGGGTGACACGGTCAACCTGCCCCTGCTGGTTGTCCGGGCGCGGGCAGGTTGCCCGCGCTGCGTCGGCCGTATCCCGCGCCGCGTCATCGATGCAAATCACCGCGGCCTGGTGTGGCGGCAGTTTCGGCAGCAGGCTCAGCTGCGTCAGCAGCACCGGCGCCTGCGAATCCTGCAGCATGAATGCGATGCGTTCCTTCGGATACGTGGGATCGAGCGGCACGTACGCGCCACCGGCCTTGTGAATCGCCAGCAGGCCGATCATCATCTCGATCGATCGCTCGACGCAGACGCCGACGAGCACGTCCGGCCCGATCTGGTGCTCGCGCAGTTTGACGGCGAGCCGCTCGGCGCGGGCCTCCAGCTCCGCGTAGGTCAGCTCCTGTTCGTCGAACACAATCGCCGTGGCGTTCGGCGTGCGGGCCACTTGATCCGCGAACTGATCGGGTACGCACTTTTCGCGCGGATAATCGACGTCGGTCGCATTCCAATCGACCAGCATCCGCCGCTTTTCCGCCGGCGTGAGGAGCGGCAGGTCCGACAGCCGCTGGTCCTGGTTCGCCGCGATGCCTTCCAGCACGGTCTGAAAATGGCCGAGGAACCGCTGGATCGTTTCGCCGTTGAAGAGATCGAGCGCGTATTCCGCGGTGATTTCGAGCGCGCCGTCGGCCTGCTCGATCGCCCACACCGTCAGATCCGATTTCGCCGTGCCGGTGTAGACCGGCGCAATGCTGAGCTTGATTCCGCTGAGCTTCAGCGGCGCGGTCGGCATGTTCTGCAGCGCGAAGTAAACCTGGCAAATGGGGTCGAAACTGAGGTTGCGCGCCGGCGCGAGTTCCTCGACCAGCTTCTCGTAGGGCATCTCGCGGTGCTCGAAGGCGGCCAGCGACATGTCGCGCACGCGCAGGAGCAGTTCCTTCACGGTGGGATCGCCCGCCAAATCGGTGCGCATCAGCACGGTGTTGATGAAGAAGCCCACCAGCGCCTCGGTCTCGGCGACGTCACGGCCGGCGAGGGGCGAGCCGACGACGATGTCCGTCTGCCCGGTGTACCGGTGCAACACCGTGCTCAGGCCGGCGAGCAACGTCATGAAGAACGTCACGCGCTGCTGCGCGCTCACCTTCTTCAAACTCGCGACGAGGGCCGGGGGCAGCGTCAGCGCGACGCATTCGCCCCGATGGGACTGCAGCGGCGGGCGCGCGTGATCGGCCGGCATTTCCAGCAAGGCGGGCGCTCCCGCCATCTGCTTCTTCCAGAACGAAACGAGCTTCGCCAGCGTTTCGCCCTGCAAATACTCGTGCTGCCATTCGGCGAAATCCGCGTACTGGATCGGCAGCTCGGGCAAGGCGGGCCGCCGGTTGTTCGCGAACGCCTCGTAACAGGCTCCCAGTTCCTTGTACAACACGGCCATCGACCAGCCGTCGGAGGCGATGTGGTGCATCACGAGCATCAGCGCGTGCTCGGTCGGGGCGAGCCGGTACAGCCGCACGCGGAGCATCAAATCCTTCTGCAGATCGAATGGCCTCTTCGCCTCCTCGACCGTGAGCCGCCTGAGTTCCTCCTCGCGCTCCGCCGCCGGCCGCAGGGTCAAATCGGTCAGCGGTAATTCCAGCGACCACGAACTCTTGATCACCTGGGTCGGCTCCGAACCGACCGGGATGAAGTTGGTGCGCAGCGCCTCGTGGCGCTCGACGACGTGGCCGAGCGCGCGGTCGAGCGCCTGCTCGTTGAGCGGGCCGCTCAGCCGCACGAGGTACGGTATATTATAGAGGGGCGAGCCGGGTTCCATCTGCTCGAGGAACCACAGCCGCCGCTGGCCGGAAGCCGCGGGAATGGGACGTCGCGAATCGCCTGGCACCGTCACGGGGGCGGCCTCGTCGGTCGCGGTGGGGGAAAAAGTTGGCGTGGCCATGGTAAATTCAGTTCGGCGGCACGAGTTCCATTTCGGGTCGCGCGACCCGCCGCCGCACCCGGTGCTGCGAAGGACGCGTGGTGGGATTTTCGAGGCGCCGCTCCACTTCGTGGGCAAACGCGGCCAGCGTGGGTTGGTCGAACAACGCGCGCACCGGGACCGCGCCGGGCAAGGCCACGTTCAGCCGCGTGACGACCTGCGCCGCCAGCAGCGAGTGGCCACCGAGATCGAAGAAATTATCGGCCAGGCCGACCGCAGCGCAGCCGAGCACGTCGCACCAGATTTTCGCGATCGTCTGCTCGACCTCCGTGCGCGGGGCGGCGAACGGGCCGCGCAACTCGCTCGACTTCACCTCGGGGGCCGGCAGCGCGCTGCGATCGATCTTGCCGTTCGGCGTCAACGGCCACGCGTCGAGCCACACCACGGCGGACGGCACCATGTACGCCGGCAGCTTCGCGCGCAGAAACTCGATCAGGTCCGGCCCGGGGTTCCCGGCCCGCTCGCCCGCAGCCACCACGTAGGCCACCAGCTGCGAATGCCCGCGCTCGTCCGGCCGGGCGAGGACGACGCTCTCGCGCGCCGCCGGGTGGGTGTGAATCGCCGCCTCGACTTCGCCGAGTTCGATTCGGCACCCGCGCACCTTGACCTGGCCATCGCCGCGGCCGACGAATTCGAGTTCGCCGTGGATCGTCCACCGCACCAAATCACCCGTGCGGTACAGCCGGATCTCCGGCGGTTTGTCGTCGGTCAGCTGATAAACGAAGGGCGCCCGACTGCGTGGTCCGCGCAGGGTGACGAACTTTTCCGCCGTGAGTTCCGGCCGGCCGAGGTAGCCGCGCGCGAGACTGTCGCCGCCGAGATACAGCTCGCCCACCGCCCCGATCGGCACGGGACGCATGTAACCGTCCAGGACATACGCCTGCGTGTTCGCGATCGGACCGCCGATCGGCGGCGTGGCCGCGGCGGGCGCGTGCCGGTCGATCACCGCGCAGGTCGCGACGACGGTGCTTTCGGTCGGCCCGTAGTGATTGATCAGCGTGCAGGGAAAGTCCGCCGGCGGGCAGCGCTTCAGCTTGTCGCCGCCCGTCAGCAGGGCGCGCAACGGAAGCTGCTCCGGCCACATTTCACTCATCGCCGCCTCGGCCAGGGGCGTGGGCATGAACGAGAGCGTGATTTTCTTCTCGGCCAGCCAGCGCCACAACTGCGATGGCGCCAGCCGCGTCTCGTCGTCGGGGATGTGCACGCTCGCGCCAGCCGTCAGATACGGCCAGATTTCCCAGACCGAGGCGTCGAACGCGGGGCTCGCCAGGTGCGTCGCGCGATCCAGCGGCGTCACCTCGTACAGCCGCTGGTGCCACGTCAGGAGGTTCATCAGCGCGCGGTGCTCGATTTGCACGCCCTTCGGCTGGCCGGTGGAGCCCGAGGTGTAGATCACGTATGCGAGATGCTGGGACGTCGCGCTCGGCGCCGGATTGCCATCGGCCTCCGACTCGAAGCCGCTGCCGTCCGCCGCCACCTCGATCACGGTGACCGCGGGTGGACACACCGGCAGGGCCGCCCGCAACTTCGGCTGGGTGAGCAGCACGGCCGCGCCGCAATCGCCGAGTTGAAAGGCGAGTCGTTCCTTCGGATACGCCGGATCGAGCGGCACGAACGCGCCGCCGGCTTTCAGCGCCCCGAGCCACGCGACGATCATCTCGGTGGAGCGATCCATGCACACCGCGACGACCCCATCGGGGCCGACCCCGAGCAGTTTCAGCCGGTGCGCCAGGCGGTTGGCCCGCGTGTTGAGCTCGCCATAGGTGAGCGCGTTGGTCGCATCCGTCACCGCGATCCGCTCGGCCGCGGTTTCCGCCTGCCCTTCCACCAAGGTGTGGACGCAGCAATCCCGCGGATAATCCATCGCCGTGCGGTTCCACGCGGCGAGCTGGCGGACCTCCTCGCGGGTGAGCACCGGCAGATCGCCGACCTGCTCCGCCGCGTCCTCGGCCAGCGCCGCGAGCACGACGCGGTAATGGCCCAGCAGCCGGGCGACGGCCTCGTTGGCATAGCGCGCGTGATCGTAGATGAACTTCACCGTGAGCGCGGGGCCGGCGAGGATTTCGAGCGCGAGCGGATAGTTCGGCTGCGCGCGAATATCGAACTGGCGGGCCGCCCATTTGCCGCCGAGGGCATTGAGCGCGGTGTCCCACGCCGGCTCCTGGTAACTCACGATCGTTTCGAAAAGTGGCTGGCCCGGCGCGACCTCGCTCCATTGCTGCACCTTCATCAGCGGCGTGTGCTCGAAATCGCGGAGCGTCATCCACTGCTCGCGCAGATCGCGCAGCCACTTCCCGATCGGCAGGGTGGCGCCCGCCTGCACGCGGAGCGGCACGGTGTTGATGAAAAGCCCGATGATCGAGTGCGCGCCCTCGACCGGAATCTTCCGACAGGCGCGCAGGGCGCCGAAGATCACTTCCTCCTCGCGCCCATGGCGGCTGAGCACGACCGACCACGCGGCCTGCACGAGCGTGTTCAGCGTGACGTCGTGTTTCCGCGCCACCGCCCGCAACTCGCTCGTGGTGGTTTCGTTCAACCGAAACGCGAGCTCGCCGGCCGCCTCGTCGGCCTGGGACAGCGGCAGCGCCGTCGTGCGCGCGAGGGGCAGCACCGTCGGCGCGGTGAACCCGCGCAGTTGTTCGCGCCAGAATTTCTCCGCGCGCTTCAGGTCGAGCGTCTGCAGCCAGTCGATGTACGCGCGATACGGCCGGACCGGCGGCAGCTCGAGGGTGCGGCCCTCGACCAGCGCATCGTGAAGATCGAGCGCCTCCTTGAACATCACCGTCATCGAGCGCGCATCGAGCGCCAGGTGATGGTACGTCGCGACAAACCAGAAATGCTGCGGCCCGCCGCGCAGCAGCGCCACGCGCACCAGCGACGGCAGCAGGGTCGGAAACCCCTGCTGGCGGTCCGCCCGCAGGTATTCCTCGAGCCCGAGCCGCGCCTCTGCCTCGCTGCCGAACTCCGCGTGGTAAAAATCGAGCCGGACGCGGGATGGCGGATAAACCACCTGCCGCGGCTCGCGCCCATCCTCCCACTGAAACCCGGTCCGCAACGCCGTGTGGCGGTCGATCACTTCACGCCAGGCCTGCTCGAACCGCGCCGCGCGCACGCCTTCGCGCAACTCGCAGATTACCTGCTCCACGTCCACCCCGGGCGCACCGCCTTGCAGCCGGTGGAACAGCATGCCCTGCTGCATCGGAGAAAGCGGATAGCAATCCACTCCCCCTGCTGGGGAAGGTTTCGTTTCGCGGACCATCGGCGGCCAGTCTAGGGCAGACGCGCCGACCTCAGAAGTGGGTCTGGGCCCCAGAAGCGATGCGGGTTTCCCCGCCGACCCCGCCAGAAGAAGGGTCAGCCCCCATGTCGCCCCGCCCCCCGATGATGGACAATACGGCCGATGAACTCTGCCTCGGCTCCACTCCTCGCCGACGCGCTGCCTTCACGGGCGAAACTGGAAACGGCGGAACACTTTTCCGCCGCCGCACCGCACGCCTGGCCGATCGCGATCCTCGGCGTGCCCTTCGATCACGTCACGATCGCTCAGGCCATCGAGCGGATCGAAGCGATGATCGCGACGCGCCGGCCCCACTACGTCGTGACGGCCAACGTCGATTTCCTCGTGCAGGCGCACCGCGACGTGGAACTCCGCCGCATCCTGCTCGAGGCCGATCTCGTGCTGTGCGACGGCACGCCGCTCGTGTGGGCGTCGCGCTGGCTCGGGAACGCGTTGCCGGAACGGGTGGCGGGTTCGGATTTGGCGCCGGGCTTGATCCGGGCGGCGGCGGAAAAGGGTCACCGGCTGTTTTTCCTCGGCGCCGGGCCGGGCATCGCCGCGGAGGCCGAGGCCAGGCTCCGGCAGCAGTATCCGCACATCAACATCGTCGGCACCTACTCGCCGCCCTTTTCGCACCTGCTCGAGATGGATCACGAGGAGATGGCCCGCCGCATTCGCGCGGCGAATCCCGACATTCTCCTCGTTTCGTTCGGCTGCCCGAAGCAGGAAAAATGGATCGCGATGCACCACCGCTCCCTGGGCGTGCCGGTGGCGATCGGCGTGGGCGCGACGCTCGACTTTCTCGCGGGCCGCGTGAAGCGCGCGCCCGACTGGATGCGGCGCACCGGGCTGGAATGGATCTACCGGCTGCTGCTCGAACCGCGCCGGCTTTATCGCCGGTACGCCGGGGACCTCGCCTGTTTCCTCCCGACGCTCGCCACGCAATGGCTGCGGCTGGCGTTGGGCCGCGCCGCGCCCTCGCGGCCGAAGGAGAATTCGTTCGCGGTGCCGGACTGGCACAGCCTCGACGCGGGCGCGCGGCTGACCCGGCGGGCGCTCGAGCGCGATGCCGCTTTCTGGCGCGCGCAGCCGGAGCGGAACGCGCATTGCCTCGTCGATGTTTCGAAAGTGCGGCGGGTCGACGCCACCGGCGTGGCGTTCCTGATCCGGTGGCGGAAGCAAATGCAGGAGCGCGGCCGGCAACTCGTGCTGCTCGCGCCGAGCCCCGCCCTGCGCCGCATCCTCGGTTCGATGAAACTCGCGGATCATTTCGTGATCGCCCGCGACCTCACCGAAGCGACGCAGCACGCGGAATCGCATTCCACCAGCGCCATCGTGCAACGCGACGGCACGACGCGTTCGCTCGCCTGGTGCGGGGAAATTGTCGCGGCCAACGTCGAGGATGTGTGGCGGATGACGACGGAGCACATCGCGGCGTTCGTCGCGTGCCGCGCCAGCCTGATCATCGTCGACCTGGCGCGCTTGCGGTTCATCGACAGCTCGGGCGCGGCGTTGATGTTGCGGCTCAAGCAATGGGCGCTGCAGCTGCCGGCCGAAATTCTCTTCGCACATGCCCAGCCCAACGTCCGCAATGTTCTGCGCCTGACCCGCATCGATCAGCTGCTCCTGGAAGGAGCCCAATGAAGGCACTTCGCCGCGAATTTGGTGGGCCGGCTGCCAGAAGCTGTCTCGAAACTGTCGAGGCGGCCGAACGAACACACCCCGCCCTACGGGCACCCCTCTTCTTAGAGGGGATTTCAAGAAGGCATTTCGCACAGCGATCCCCTCTACCAAGAGGGGTGGCGCGCAGCGCCGGGGTGTGTTGGTCCGAAGACCAACTGTTGCGAGACGGCTTTGCCGTGCCGACCGCGAACCGCGTGGCGGTCGCGGCCCCAGCCATCGTCCGAGGCTTCGCATGAGAATCGGCATCTCCACCTCGGTGATCCAGCGCGGAAAGTCGGGCGTGGGCCAGTACGTGCTCGCGCTGACCCGCGCCCTGCTGACGAACGCGACGCATCACGAGCTCACCTTGTTCGTGCTGGAGGAAGACCTGCCGCTCTTCGAGTTCGCGCGCACCCGCACGGAAATCGTGCCGGTGGCCGAGCGGCACCGGCCGGCCGTGCAGAACATCCGCTGGCATCAGCTCGCGCTGCCCCGGCTGGCGCGACAACACCGGCTCGACGTGCTGCACGTCCCGAGCTACCGCCGAATGCTGTGGCGCCATCCGTGCGCGCTCGTGGCGACGATTCACGACCTCGCGCCATTCCGGCTGCCGAAGAAATACGACCTGCTGCGGATGTTCTACGGCCGCGTGATCGTGCGGCAGCTGGCGCACCGCCAGGATCAGATCATTGCGGTGAGCCGCGACACGGCGAACGACCTCCAGCGATTTTTCCGCGTGCCGCCCTCGCGCGTCACGGTGATTCACAACGGCCTCGCGCACGATCGGTTCTCGCCGGAGGATCGCGGCGAGGCGGCGGCGGTCCTCGCGCGCCGGCACGGGCTGCATCCGCCGTTCTTCCTCTACGTCGCGCGGCTCGAACATCCGGCGAAGAACCACGCGCGGCTCATCGCCGCGTTCAACCGGTTCAAGACCGCATCGCCGTCCCCGTGGCAACTCGTCCTCTGCGGCAGCGACTGGCACGGCGCCGAGGTCATCCATGAACTGGTGCGACATTCGCCGTTTGCCGCGGACATCCACCGGCCCGGCTTCGTGGCCGATGCGGAGCTGCCGATGTGGTACCGGGCCGCGTCGGTCTTCGTGTATCCCTCGCTCTTCGAGGGATTCGGCCTGCCGCCGCTCGAGGCGATGGCGTGCGGCTGCCCGGTGCTCGCCTCGTCGATCGGGGCGGTGGGTGAAGTCTGTGCCGACGCGGCGGCGACCGTGAACCCGCTCGACGTCGATGATCTCACGCGCCAGCTGACCCGGCTCGCGCAGGACAACGAATACCGCGAACAGCTGCGCACCGCGGGGCTCGCCCACGCCCAACGTTTCGACTGGCGCACCACCGCCGCCGCGACCCTCGAACTCTACGCCCGGGCCGTCGGCCGGATCCGCACGCCCGTGCTCACTTCCACCGTCGCGTCCGCGGCGCCGTAAACCCCTTTCGCCATGCACCTGCCTGTGTTCCTCCCTCCCTCCGCCGCGATGCTCCACCGCCAGGCCGCCGCCGTGCGCAGGGCCGTAGCCGCCCACTGCCGTTATAGGTCTACACCCACTTTGGGAAAACCCCGGATGGACCTATTCTGAGCCGAGACGCAACCGTTCAACCACCCCGCGACCCTACGCTCCTTTTCAAAGTGAAGAAGGAACTACGCATCCTGGTACTGGAAGACGTCGCGGCGGACGTGGTCCTGATGACGCGCGAGCTGCGCGCCGGCGGGATCGCCTTTGAAACGAAGCGCGTCGAGACGCGCGAGGACTTCCTGCGGGAGATCGAGCACGCGCCGCCGGACCTGATTCTTTCCGATCACGGGCTGCCGGGGTTCGACGGCTTCACCGCCCTCGCGATCGCCCGGGACAAGTGCCCGGAGACGCCGTTTATTTTTGTCACCGGCTCGATGGGCGAGGAACTCGCGATCGACTCGCTGCGGAGCGGCGCGACGGACTACGTGCTGAAAACGCGCATTTCGAATCTGGTGCCGGCGGTCGAGCGCGCCATCCGGCTCGCCGACGAGCGCACGAAGCGCCGGCAGGCGGAGAAGGAGTTGCGCGAGAGCGAGGAACGATTCCGGCTGCTGGTCAGCGGCGTGAAGGACTACGCGATCTTCATGCTCGATCCCGAGGGGCGAATCTCGAGCTGGAATGCCGGCGCGGAACTCGTGCTCGGCTATCGATCGAACGAAGTCGTCGGCCAGCACTTCGAGTGCTTCTACCGCGCGACGGAGCGCGAGGCGGCGAAACCGCAGAGCGATTTGAAGATTGCGGCGGCCGAGGGGCGCTTCGAGGACGAGGGCTGGCGCGTGCGCAAAGGCGACGCGCCGTTCTGGGCCCATGTCGACATTCGCGCGCTGCGCGACGACGAAGGCCGGCTGCGCGGCTTCACGCAGGTGACGCGCGACGCGACCGAGCGCCGGCGCCACCAGGAGTCGCTGCGCAAGAGCGAAGAACGGTACCGGCGCCTCGTCGAGCTGTGCCCCGACGCCTTGATCGTCGTGCTGCACGAGGGCCAAATCGTCTTCGTGAACACCGCGGCGCAAAAGCTCCTCGGCGTCAGCGAAGTCGAGCAGCTGGTGGGGAAACCGTTCCTCGATTTCGTGCAACCCGACGCGCGCGACAGCGTGCAGACCCGGATCCGCGAGGCGAGCGAACGCGCCAGCGGCACGTGGAAGACGGAAACCGGATCGCGCTTCAGCGAGGAGACGCTGGTCCGCGCCGACGGCAGCGAAATCAGCGTCGAGCTCTCGGCGACCCGCCTGACCTTCGAGGACGAGCCGGCCGTGCAGGTGATCCTCCACGACATCACCGGCCAGAAGGCCGCGGCGGAGGCGCTGCGCGAAAGCGAGGCGCGCAAGACGGCGATCCTCGAGACCTCCCTCGATGCGATTGTCAGCATCGATCACAAGGGCGTCGTCCGCGAATGGAACTCGGCCGCGGAAAAAATCTTTGGCTACCGGCGGGAAAAGGCGCTCGGGCAGAAGCTCGAGTCGCTGATCGTGCCGACGAATCTCACCGAGAAATACCTGCCGGGCCTCGCCGACTACATGATGACGGGCGTCTCGAGCCTGATTGGCCGGCCGATCGAGGTGATCGCCCGGCGGCAGAACGCCGAGCAGTTTCCGATCGAGCTGGCGTTGACGCAGATTCCCGGGCGCGAGCCGCCGTTCTTCACCGCGTTCATCCGCGACATCACCGATCGCAAGCGCGCGGAGGAGGCGCTGCGCCACAGCGAAGCGCGCAAGGCCGCGGTGCTCGAGACCGCGCTCGATGCGATCATCTCGATGGACGAGGAGGGCCGGGTGATCGAATGGAATCCGGCGGCCGAACGCATCTTCGGCTACAGCCGCGAGCTCGCGCTGGGTCGCGACATGGCCGAGCTGATCGTGCCGAAATCCAACGCCGACCTGCACCGCAAGGGCCTCGCGAAATTCCTGCAGAGCGGGCGCGGCCGGCTGCTCGGCCACCGCACGGAAATGATGGCGCTGCGCGCGAACGGCGCGGAGTTCCCCGTCGAGCTCACCATCACCAGGATTCCCGGCGACGGCCCGCACGTGTTCACCACCTTCGTGCGCGACATTACGGAGCGCCGCCGGACCGAGGAAGCGCTGCGCAAGAGCGAGGAGCGGTTCCGACTGCTGGTCGAAGGCGTGGAGGACTACGCGATCTACATGCTCGACACCCATGGCCGCATCACGACCTGGAACGTCGGCGCGGAGCGCATCATGGGCTACCGCGCGCAGGAGATCATCGGTCGACGCTTCCACCGGTTCTACACCCCGGACGACGTCGACCGCAAAAAGCCCGACCAGGCGCTCGCCGTGGCGACGGCGGAAGGCCGTTTCCAGGACGAACGCTGGCAGGTGCGCAAGGACGGCACGCAGTACTGGGCGAGCTTCGTCATCACCGCGTTGCGCGACGAAAGCGGCAAGCTGACTGGCTTTTCGACGATTGCGCGCGACATTACCAAGCGCAAACACGCCGAGGACGAGATCCGCCGCCTGAACGCGGAGCTCGAGCGGCGGGTGCAGGAGCGCACGGCGGAACTGCAAGCCGCGTACCAGGAAATGGAAGCCTTCTCCTATTCGATTTCCCACGACCTCCGCGCCCCGCTGATCCACATCGCGGGCTTCGTGGAAATGTTGAAGTCCGACCTCGGGGCCTCGATCGACGAGAAGAGCGCGCGCCATCTCCAGACCATCTGCGATTCCACCGAAAGCATGGGGCGGATGATTGCCGACCTGCTGACGTTCTCGCGGATCGGTCGCGCCGAGATGCACAAGGTGCGGTTCAGCCTCGGGGACACGCTGAAGGACGTGCGGCGCGATCTGCAGGCGCAGACGCAGAATCGGAAAATCACGTGGCAGGTGCCCGAGCTGCCGGAGGTTTACGCCGATCCCTTCCTGCTGCGGCAGGCGCTGTTCAACCTCGTCGCCAACGCGCTCAAGTACACGCGCAAGCGGGACGAGGCGCGGATCGAAATCACGGTCGAGACGACGGACAAGGAACAGATCCTCGCCGTGCGCGACAACGGGGCGGGATTCGACATGAAGTACGCCTCGAAACTGTTCGGCGTGTTCCAACGCCTGCACCCCTCGAGCGAATTCGAGGGCACGGGGATCGGGCTGGCCAACGTGCGCCGGATCATCGGCCGGCACGGCGGCCGCACCTGGGCCGAGGGCGCGGTCGAGGAGGGCGCGACGTTTTATTTCTCACTGCCCATCGGGGCGGACGACAAGCCGTGAATCTGACGGAAAAATTCATCTTGCTCGCCGAGGACGACATGGTCGTCGCCGAGCTCGTCCTGCACACGCTGCGCGCGATCAATCCCACGCGAAAGGTCGTGCATGTGCGCGACGGCGTCGAAGCGCTCGAGTGCCTGCAATCCCGGCAGAACTTTCCCGATTGCCCGGCCGGCCATCCCGCCGTCGTGCTGCTCGATTTGAAGATGCCGCGGCTCGACGGCTTCGAGGTGTTGCGGCACATGCGCGCGGACGAAAACCTCAAGGGCGTGCCGGTGGTGGTGCTCACCTCCTCGCAGGACGAGGGCGATATCCGCGAAAGTTACCAGCTCGGCGCGAATGCCTACATCGTGAAACCGGTCGAATTCCGCAAGTTCGCCTTCGTGCTGGAGCAGGTGGAGAATTTCTGGCTCGTCATCAATCACCCGCCGCCGCTGGTGCGCGTCGCCGCGACCGCGGGAGAGTCGCGATAACCTGCCGGCCCGGCCGGCCACCATGAACGCGGGCCCCCAGACCACGGACGCCGCCACGCTCCCGCCGTCGCCCGGTGCGGCGGGCAGCGACACCTCATCGCCGTTTCCCGCGCCGCGCGAACTGCGGATCCTGCTGCTGGAGGACAACCCGCCGCACGCGGAGCTCGTCGAGCATTTCCTCCGCGAAAGCGGCTTGAAGTTCAAGGTCACGCGGGTGGAGACGCGCGACGCCTACCTCGACCAGCTCGAGCACCACCCGCCCGACATGATCCTCTCGGATTACGCGCTGCCGGCCTTCGACGGCTACGCCGCGCTGGCCATCGCGAAGGAAAAGGCGCCGCACATCCCGTTCATCTTTGTCACCGGCACAATGGGCGAGGAGGTCGCGATCGAGACGCTGAAGAGTGGCGCGACCGATTATGTCTTGAAGACGCGGCTCGCGCGCCTCGCTCCCGCGGTGCAACGCGCGCTGCGCGAGTCGGCCGAGCGGCGCGAGCGGCAGCGCGCCGAGGACAAATTGCGCCGCTCGCTCGAGCAACTGCGCGCGCTCACCACCTACCTGCAATACGTGCGCGAGGAGGAGCGCACCCGGATTGCGCGCGAGGTGCACGACGAACTCGGCCAGGCGCTCACCGGGCTCAAGCTCGACATGTCCTGGCTCGCCACGAAGGTCACGCGGAGCGCGAGACCGGTGCAGGACAAGGTGAAGACGATGGTCGATCACATCGACGAGACGATTCACACCGTGCGCCGCATCGCGACGGAGTTGCGGCCGGGCATCCTCGACAGCCTCGGGCTGGTGGCCGCCCTCGAGTGGCAGGCGAACGATTTTCAAACACGCACCGGCATTCCCTGCCACGTGACGTCGACGGTGGACGATTCGCAGCTCAGCCAGCAGGTCGCGACGGTTTTTTTCCGGATCTACCAGGAAGCGCTGACGAACATCATCCGGCACGCGAAAGCGTCGCGGGTGGAAGTGCGGCTCGCGGCGGAAGACGGCGCGCTCGTGCTCGCGGTGAAGGATGACGGCCGCGGCATTTCCGAGGAGGAAATCGCCAACACGCGCTCGATCGGACTGGTCGGCATGCGCGAACGGGCCATGCTCATCGGCGGGGAAATCGCCCTCCAGGGCGTCCCGGACAAGGGAACGACCATGACATTGCGCGTTCCGTTGGATCAGCCGGCCCCGGGACCAACGGGGTCAGGCCGCCCCTAACTCGAAATGAAGATTCTCATTACCGATGACCACGCGGTCGTCCGCTCAGGCCTCAAACAGATCCTGGCGGAGGCCTTCACCAAGGCGGAGTTTGGCGAAGCCGCCAGCGCCCAGGAGGCGATCGACCGCGTGTGGAAGGAAAACTGGGACGTGGTCGTCCTCGATATCACGATGCCGGGTCGCAGCGGGCTCGAGGTGTTGAAGGAAATCAAGAAGTCGCGGCCGAAGCTGCCCGTGCTGGTCCTGAGCATGCATCCCGAGGACCAGTTCGCCGTGCGACTGTTGAAGATCGGCGCCTCGGGTTACATGACGAAGGAAAGCGCGCCGAACGAGCTGGTCGGCGCCGTGAAAAAAGTGATCGCCGGCGGCCGCTACGTCAGTGCGGCGCTCGGGGAAAAAATGGCGTCGTACCTCGCGGTCGATGTCCAGACGCCACCGCACGAGAGATTGTCCGACCGCGAGTTTCACGTTCTCCGGCAGATCGCGTCCGGGAAAACCCCGACGCAGATCGCGAAAGACCTCGGCCTGAGCGTGAAAACCATCAGCACCTACCGCATGCGCATCCTGGAAAAGATGAGCATGGCGAACAACGCCGAGCTGACGACCTACGCGATTCAGAATCAGCTGGTGTAGGCCGGGCGGCTCGGCCGCCGCAGTTGAGGGTTGAGAGTTGAGAGACGGGACCTGAGGTCGCTCCACGCCTGGTCGGCGTGCGCGATCGGCGCGGTTCGGGCTCTCAACGCTCAGCTCTCAACTCTCAACTTGTTCGGGTTCCGTGGTGCCGAGCCCTATCGGGATGTAGGTTCCCACCTACTGTCTGTCGCGTGCCGCGAGCCGTAGGATTTGCCGCGAGCGAACCGGCTCCATCGTCTCTATTTGGTCCTCCTCTTTACGCTATGAATCGTCACAACGATCGATCGGCTGGCTATCCCGACGTGGAAGGCAGCCCCGGCCCGACGCATGATTATGAACGCGGGCCGGGTGGCAGCACTTCCCGTCGTCGAAACCCTGCGACCCGCGCACCGGCCAGTGCGGCGGCGATGGCCGATGAAAAGCCAAGGTTCTCGTTCGATCCCGGCTCGTTGCTGCGTCCCGCCAGCAAACGCTGGTACTGGCTCCTGCTCGGCGGCCTGCTCGGCGCGATGCTCGGCGGGATGCTGGGCCTTTCGCTCTGGCAGGTGAGCTACAGCGCGAGCGCGCAGATGATGAAATACGACCCGCCGGTCGCGAGCGACGCCTACCGGCCGCCACAGATGAGCGGCCAGACGATCGTGGGCCTGATGACCTCGCCGGAAGTCTACAAGCGGATGGGAGAAAAAATGAAACCGCCCGTCCCCGGCAGCGCGGTCGCCTGGCGGGTCAAATCGCGACCCGAACGCGGCAGCGACCTCGTGAACATCGACGCCATCGGCGCCGATCCGCGATCGGCCGTCGAGTTCGCCAACGCCTACATGGACGAGGTGATCGAGTTCTCGAAATTCCACCAGAGCAACGATGCGGACGAGGCGGACAAGTACGCGACGCAAACGCTGAAGGAGGTCGAGGGCGATCTCGCCGGCGCGCAAAAGGAACTGCCCTCCGATCTCCGCGCCGTTGCGATCGTCGGCGCCGCGGCCGATGCCAGCGCGCCCACCGTCAACGGCCGTGACCTCGAGCAAATCCGGGCCGCCGAGGACGAACTGCAGACGCTCCTGCTCACTTTCACGGACATCCATCCGAAGGTGAAAGCGCAGCGGGCGAAAATCGCCGAGCTGCGCTCACGACTGCCGAGCGGCATGACCTTCGAGCAGGCCGCGAGCGCCCTGCGCAAATCCAGCGGCGGCTCCGCCGCGCCGGCACCCGCCGCCGGCGAAAGCGGCCCGACCGCCGCCGGGGTCGGCATGACGCAGGAACTCGAGACCGCGTATTACAAGGTCCGGACCCTGGAGATCACGCGGCTGCAGCTCGTGCAGCGCAAGCGCGCGATCCAGATGTTCAAGGCCAACCCGCCGGGTCACTGGCGGAAGGTGCAACCGGCCACGATGGACTCCGTCAGCGTGCAGAAACCGTGGTTGAAGGTCGGGCTGGTCGCCGGATTTTTCGGCATGCTCGGCCTGGTCGGCGCCGGCTTGGAACTGCTGCGCCGCGAAGTCTTCGACAACCGGCTGAAGACCGAGGGCGATGTCTCCCGCGTCACCGGGCTGCCCGTGCTCGGCACGCTGGGCGACATCCGGCAGATGTCGCTCTCGGCCCGCGAGAGCTGGGCGTTCCGCACCTGGATCGCCCTGCAGGACCGGCTCGCCTACTCGCCGAACCACGGCCTGATCTGCGGCGTCACGTCCTCGAATTCCGGAGACGGCCGCACCACCTGGATCAATCACCTCGCGGGAGCGGCGCGCAAATGCGGTTTTCGCGTGCTGACGATCGCGACGCGGTCGACGGCGGACCTGCCTGGCTTCAACGACGAATCCGCCGAAGCCGTGCCGGAGCCGGTGGTGGTGGGTGCGCCGATGGCGGGCGAGACGATTTACATGCCGCCGAAGACGGCGGCGAATGGCGAGAGCGCCACTCAGGGCGCCAACGGCCACCCGCATTCCATGGCGATGGCGACGATGGAACCCGTGACGCGGGCGCACGTGAACGGCGTGGAGCACAATGGCCGCAGCACCGCCGCGATCCTCACGAACCCGGCGGACCTGGCGAAGGCGTCACGCGTGTTCACCGGCGAGTCGGAATTCACGGCACTGACGGCGAGTGCGTTGTTCACGCCCGCGATGGTGACGGAAAAACTTATGGGCCCCGAAACTGATCCTCTCGTTCACATCCCCCTCCCCGGCTGGACCTGGAATCTCGAGCGGCGGAAACAATGGCAGAGCGCGCTGAACGTCTGGCGCAAGATCGACAACGTCGTGATCCTGGTGGAACTGCCGCCGGCCTCGATGCCCGAATCCGTGCTGCTCGCCTCCAACCTCCCGAACCTGCTCTGGCTGGTGGAGAGCGGCAAGTCCGAGGCGACCGAGACGCGCAACCAGCTCGAGACGCTGCGCCACGCGCGCTGCAACCTGGTGGGCGCCGTGATCAATCGCGCGCTCACGCCGGTGACGCAGGGCCGGTTCTCCCGCTGGGTCGGCTGCTTCGCGCTGTTCGCGCTGCTCGGCCTGGGCCTTTTCCCCAACGATTTGGTGGCCGCAGACGCGGTGGCGTCGCCGTCGTTCGCGGCCGCGGCGGTCCCTCCCGCGGCCGCGACGACGGCCTTCTCCGTCGTTTCCCCCGCGCAGCGGGCGCAGTGGCAGCAGAAGCTCACGCTCGGGCCCGGCGACGTGCTCAACCTCGGCCTTTACGGCGAGCCGCAGCTCGATGCGACGGAAATGCCGATCGGCCCCGATGGCCGTATCAGCTATCTGGAGGCACAGGGCGTCATGGCGGCCGGCCTCAGCGTCGACGAGTTCCGCGAGCGGCTCAACGAGGAGCTCGGCAAATTCCGCCGCTCCCCCCAGGCAATCGTCGTGCCTGTCGTGTACAGGAGCAAAAAGTACTTCGTGCTCGGTCGCGTGATGCAGCGGGGCGCCTACCCGCTCGACCGTCCGATCACGCTGCTGGAAGCGGTCGGCCGCGCGGGCGGAATGGAAACGGGGCTTTCGGCGGATCGCAGCATGGTCGAACTCGCGGATCTGTCGCGCGCGTTCATCTCCCGCGGCGGGCGGCAGCTGCCCGTGAATTTCGAGCGGCTGTTCCAGGAGGGCGATCTCACCCAGAACGTCACGCTCGAGCCCAACGACTACATCTACTTCCCCGCCGCCGATCAGAAGGAAGTCTTCGTGCTCGGCGCGGTGCTGACTCCGGGGGCGTATCAGTATACCCAGAACACCGGCGCCCTCGGCGCGGTGGCGGCCCGCGGTGGCTTCGGCCCGCGCGCCTGGCAGGGCAAGATTCTCGTCGTGCGGGGCGGGCTGAACCAGCCGCAGACCTTCGAGGTGAACGCGCATGAAATTCTGTCGGCCCAGAAGCCCGATGTGCAGCTGCAGCCGCGCGACATCGTGTACGTGAGCGAACGCCCGTGGGCGCGCGCCGAGGAGATTCTCGATCTGGCGGCACAGGCGTTCATCACCTCCGCCACGGTGACGATCACCACCGAGCGGGTGGAAGGCCTGCGTTAACATTTCTCCTGGTCCGAACATGAATACTAACCCGAAGCATCAAGTAACTTTTCAGTCGGCTCGAGGTGGAACGCGACCTCCGGGCGCGTTTTGCTTGCGTAACCGTCAGACGGCGCCCGGAGGTCGCCGTCCACCTGAATGGTCACAGCATCGCCAGCGATCGGCAACCGAGCATGGGGTTGGAGTCGCGGCGCCCTCGCCGCGCTCTCGGGCGAAACCACGGCGGGGACGAGGCTCCCCGTGGATTCTCGTGTCGAGTTTCGCCGCGGCCGCCTTGCTGCTGACCGGCTGCGAATCCTTGCACCGCACGGCGAAGAAGCGACCCGTGGCGATCCCGCCGAGTTTCAGCCCGGCTCCCGCCGTCGCTCCCGCGACGCTCGATCAGTCGCTGCTGCAGCGGCCAAACTTCGAGTACCACCTCGGGCCCGGCGATGGGCTCCTGGTCGAAGTCGTGGGCGATCTCACGACGCGCTCGCGCACGGTCGTCGGCCCCGACGGCAAAATCTATTTCAATGTCCTTCCCGGCATCGACGTCTGGGGCATGACCGTTCCCCAGGCGCGCGAACGGCTCGTGCAGGAGATGCAGCGTTTCATCCGGGAACCGCAGCCCATCTCCGTCTCGCTGGTCTCCGCGGAGAGCCAGCGGATCTGGGTGCTGGGCCGGTTGAACAAGCCCGGCGTCTACCGTCTCGCCGGCCCGATGACGCTGCTCGAAGCCATCTCTGAAGCCGGCGGTCCGTCGCCGGCGACGAACTTTGCGACGATGGCCGGCCAGATGCGCATGGCTGCGAACTCGCGCGCCGGGACCGACGAGGCCGGCGATCTCAGCCGCGCCTTCGTCATCCGGCAGGGCCGGATGCTGCCGGTCGATTTCTTCAAGCTGCTCCGCGAAGGCGACATGTCGCAGAACATCTACCTCCAGCCCGACGATTTCGTTTATCTGCCCTCCGGCCGGATCGGCAACGTGCACGTGCTCGGCGCCGTGAACCTGCCGCGCGCCGTGGATTATCAGAATCAAATGACGCTGGCGCAATCGGTGGCCCAGGCCGGCGGTCCGCTGCGCGATGCGTACCCGTCGCATGTCGCAATCGTCCGCGGCTCGCTCACCCAGCCGAAGGTCGCGGTCATCGACTTCACCGCGATCATGAAAGGCCAGTCGCCCGACGTGCTGCTGGAGCCGCAGGACATTGTGTACGTGCCGCACTCGCCGTATCGCGTGCTCACGCGCTACGTCGATCTCATCCTCGACACCTTCGCCCGCACCATCGGCGTGAACGAAGGCGCGCGCGCTGTCAGCGACCGCGTGACTCCGATCGGCGTCAACGTGCCGCTCGGGCCATTCTGAGCGGAATCAATGCAGTAGCCCGCGAATGGACGCGAATAAACGCGAATGAGATTATCGAGAGAACTCGCTCCACTGAAAGGTGGCGGCACACCGCGCCAACCATGTCCCCTCCTTCCCCTCTGAAATTCGCGTCAATTCGCGTGATTCGCGGGCACTCTTCTGAATTTTTCCG
>Ga0080064_1001435_pt1 | contig 48089 bp, 47 predicted proteins | sample Subgrocontami54m_FD_69260 | JGI IMG/M metagenome (GOLD analysis project Ga0080064, IMG submission 69260) | Subsurface groundwater microbial communities from S. Glens Falls, New York, USA - GMW46 contaminated, 5.4 m (SPADES assembly) (version 2) ...
AATACAACCGCGTCTCGCTGTCCCAGTCGTGCCCCGTGAACCGATAGGGCACCGTGTCGCTCGACGCGCCCGACTGCTCCTCGACCCACTGTTCGCCGAACGGGAAATATTCGAGATGCTCGGTCACGCGCCCGCGCGCATCGGTGACGTAGTTCGTACTCTGCAAGTGGTCCGTGTGATACCAGAGCGTCGTCCGCGGACCTCCCGCTGTCGGCGGCGGACCGCCGGGACCGCCGCCACCGGGCGGCAGATTGAACATCACGGTCGCGATGCGCTCGCTCCCCGCGAACACGTGGTTCATGGCGAAGCGTCCGTTGCGCACGCTGTGAAAGCGACTCGGGTACTGCGTCACGTCGTGGCGCCGCAACGAGAACCGGTGGGTCCGCTCGCCGTCCGCGTCGTACACGAACGCCATGTCGGCATCGTCGCCGCGGATGCTCTGCAAGCGATCTTCGTCGTCCCGCTGCAGCGTGCGCGTCGCGCTCCGCGCGTGCACCGTGTCGTCGCAGTTGTCGCGTCGGTCTTCCCAGCCGCGTTGATTTCCGTCGAGGTCGTAATCGAAGTGCCGGTTGCCGACGCACTCCGGCGCGTGGGGGTGAGCCGCTGCGTATCGGTACGTGAGATCGTGGCTCGTGTCCGTCCGCGGACGCGCGGGTGCGCCACCGAACTGAATCGAGTCCGCCTGCACGTTGCGACGGAGATTTCCGATCTCGTCGCGGGGGAAGGCTGCAGGCTTCGGACTACAGGCTACGGGGCGGAATGCGGTGGTTGGCGCGCGAGGGCTGGTATCGTGTTCCGCACTGTGCGGATGGGCGCGCGCGTCGGATACGCGCGCGTGAGCGACGGCGGGAAGCGACGCCAGCACGCCCGCGATGAGCAGCGGGAGAACGCAAGTAGTAGACCGGACGCGGGCAGGCATCGGCGGCGGATTGTACACCGGTCCAGGCGCTTGCGAGTTCGGCAGTCACGGCGGGAGGCGATCGGGCGGCCCATTTCGTCACGATCCATTCGACGTGGAGCGCCCCGTCACATCTAGAGCGTCCGTTCAGTCGTCACGCGCACGTCCGGGCGCCGCGTCCCACGTCAGATCGATCAGAACTTCATCCGCGTACGCCAGCGCGTCCTGCAGCGTCTTGAACGTGCGCGACCGGCTCGCTGCCTGAAGTTCCCGGCCGGTGCCTGAGAAAACGTAGTACGCACATCCATCGGGCCCTAACGTCGGCGGATCCTCGTCCCACTCCTCACGGTAGAAGTCGTCGGTCTCGCGCACAATCCAAGCGTGGGCCGGAACAGTTCCGTAGCTCCACACTCCATGCGTCACAATTTCAGACTTCATGCCGCCACCTCATCGCGATTGTACGAGATGACTTCGTTCGCGACGGTCCTCGAGTGAAGGGTTGCCCTGGAAGTTGCCGCCCTCTATCGGCCGAAGGTCTCGCGTGCCAGCTCGCGAGGTCACCGCCCGTGGCGGGCGAGTGCTCGAACCTTCCATCGTACGAACATATTGTGCACCCTCGGGACTGGGAACGGTATGAATGACGCCCACCGCACCGCTGGGGCTTTGCGCGGGCTGGCTCGGGAACCCGGCACGATCGAACCCTTCACGCATCTGCGTCTGGCTCGTCGGAGCGGATAGGCAGTCGAAGGGACTTCTTGGTTGGGAGCGAATGTCGAACATCGCTTCGCATAACGAACATTCTGTAAACTTCGGCCGAACGGACACGTTCAAATCACGATATCATGCCGCGTGCGTAGTGAAAACCGCTACTCTACTCGCGGACCCACTGTACGCAGGCGCACTGAGCCGCGAGATACCGACACATTGTGCGCCGTCTCGCGCTGGCCTACTCTCCGGTCGACGTGATGTGGACGTTCTTTGTCGAGACCAGGATCTCGCGGCACCGGGGCTCAGCTGTGTTGCTCCCGCTGGCAGTCGCGACGATCCTGCAGGTTGGTTGCGGCTCGTCCTCGGCATCCGACGGTGCAGTTGACGCGGGTCCATCGGACAGCGTGGCCGCAGGTGACTCGGGAATCCCGCTGTTCGAGGCGCCTCCCTGTCCCGACGGGCAACGTGCTTGCGGCGCGACGTGCTGCCCGTGGACGACGACGACAGTGCCCACAGCGGTGCTCGCCGGCCTCGACCCGAGCAGCGCACTGGCGGTCGCAATCGACTCCGGGGGGACGTTGCACGTCGCGGTCGTCACCGGCACCAACGGCGCGATCTTGCAGCACGCGCAGTTCGACGGCGCTCAATGGACCGTCGACGTCGCGGCGACCGCGGGCCCGGGGCTCAACATCGGTTTCAGCTTTCCCGCCCTCGGATTTGACCTTTCGCGTGAGCCGCTGGTCGCCGCCGTCCTTGAGGACCCCACACTTCCGATGGCGGACCAGCGGCGGGTCGTCGTCGCGCGTCGTTCGGCGGGCGTATGGACGACGGATGTGGCGGCCGCAGGCCCAGTGGATCGTCACCTCGCCGTTGGGACCGACTCGATGGGTGTCGACCATGTTTCGTTCTATCGGGGGGTCGGGTTGGGGCGGGCGTGGTTGGCTCGTAGTCCTGGAACCTGGTCGCCGGTCCCGGCCGGAACGACCAGAAGCGGTGATCTGGGCGGCATCGACGCCGCGGGCAATCTGTGGTCCTTCCGTTGTCCCATGAGCAGTGACAGCGGTCTCGTGTTCGGCATCGACCGCTACGTCGGTTCCACGTGGGCCTGGGATCCAGAACCCTGGCCTTGGCAGAAGATCAGCTGCCCGATATTCAGCGATGTCGCCGCAGACGCCGTCGGCGGTGTGCACGTCTTGCACTCTTACGGTGTGTCGCAGAGCATCGTCTACCAGTCCACGCCACCGAATCGTCGCTTCGAACGGTTCACACGGAACGGTTGGGTCGACGCCGAGGATGTGCGGCTCGGCGCGTCGCCCGAGGGAATTCCGGCAATCGTCGAGTCCCTCCATTCACGAAACGCGTTCGTCTACCGCGTGAGGTCGGACGTCGGGTGGCGGGCCGGGTCCCTGCCGCGATACCGATCGACGAGCCAATTCTACTGGGCGTTCGCGATGGGACCCGGCGGCGCGCCGGCAATCTGCGAGTTCGGATCTGACACGACGGGGCGGAGCCTTCGCTGCTCGCAGTAGCCGGAGCGGCGCCAACGCGTTTCGCGTGCGATCGCAACTCGTCGGGCAGGCTCCGAGATTGGATTTCACAGCACGCGAGAGTGCGCGTCGCGTGTCCATGACTCGCCCGGGACGGCGTCGAACAGGGACAACAGGCCGCCAACAGGCCGCTATCAGGGCGCCGAACGGGGCGCGCAACTGGCCGGTCGACAGGCGGGCATCGACGACACACACGTGGGGGACTGTCGCGCCGACGCGCCCGGCGGCGCGCCCCAGCACTCGTCACGGCTCGTCCGGGGGGAGGGGCGGCCAGTCATCGAGTTTGCGCTCCGAATCCGGCCTCCGGGTGGCGACGACCGTCGCGACAACCAGTTCACCAAGCGCAGGCACGACTGCGGCACCCATGGCGAACGTGTGCATCGTGGGCATCGCCTCGGGCCACATACCGAACACGACGTCGCTCGCCGTCGTCTCGCATCCGGCGGTGAAATGCACGGCGCCGTTCCATTCGTGATCGCGAACTTCGGATGGCAGGAAGCTCGTCGCATGCGCGAACGCGCGAGCCAAGCCGTCGTCACCGGCGCCCCACGCGAAGCCGGTCGCAACGTACGAGTCGCCGGCCGCGGTGGCGATCGATATGCCGCAGTGACTGAGCCCCGCGTCGGGATCCAGTAATTCACGCTCCGCTGGGTCGATCGTTCGGCTCCCCTCGCCTCCGGCCGACTCCATACCACGCGCGCGACGCATTCGAGTGCGGCACCGTCGTGTCAATGGTAGCCGGCGCGAGCGGCATGGATTCGAGCGCGCACGAGCACATCATCGCGGGACCCGTGCCAATCGCGAACAGTCCCTCGAGTTGTTCTGCAATGCCGCGCAGCGATTCGCGTGCATCCCGCCGTGAATCGGCGGCACGTTCGAGCATCTCGTCGGCAATCCTTCGCATCTCCCGCCGCTGGAATCGATCGAGCAGTTCGCACGCGAGATCGAGGACCGACATCTTTTCGCGCGGGCCCCACTCGCACGCGAGGATTGCGTCGCGCGCGGATGGGGACAGCAATCCGGCGGCGATCCGCGTCTCGAGAACTTCTGCAATGTCTGCGCCGCCGAGCGCGGCGGGAGCTGAATCGCCACGGCGCCCGGCGAAGCGGATAGGCAGTCGAAGGGACTTCTTGGTTGGGAGCGAATGTCGAACATCGCTTCGCATAACGAACATTCTGTAAACTTCGGCCGAACGGACACGTTCAAATCACGATATCATGCCGCGTGCGTAGTGAAAACCGCTACTCTACTCGCGGACCCACTGTACGCAGGCGCACTGATCCCTTGCAACGCCTCGCGGCGCCGCGCCCCGGTTTTTGCCCGCTTGACCGCGCCCGCTACGTCGAGTCGACGGGCCACGGCGAGGTGAGCCGCGGCGGCGGCGGACCGGTGGGGCTCTCGCCGAGGTGACGCAGGATCTTCTCGATGGCGCCGCGTCGCGTGATCACCGCGAGCATTTCGATCCGTCCGCCGCAGCCTGCACACGAGAGCGCATCCACACCGTACGTTCGGCGCAACAATGTCGCCCAATCGATGTACGAAGAATCTCGCGACTCGCGCTCGGCGCCGCCCTGGACGTTCGCAGGTTCACCGCGTTCCGCGATCGACTCAACGCCGTTCGATGCGGGCGGCACTCCGTTCGCGTTCTCTGCGTCCGGAGGCGCGATCACAGCGACGGCTTCACGCGACGTGTGGCCGAGACCCTCGCCGGCGCACGTGTTCGTGGCGTCGTGCGGCGCGTCGCACATTCCGGCTGGCTTCGCGCTGGCGCTTGCGCCGCGGCGCATGACCTCGAGCTTCGGACGGCGTGGACGCCCGTTGCCCGGCACGATGTGTTTGCGCAACGGCGCGTTGGGCGCGAGCACACCGCCGTATCGCGTAAGCGGGTACCTGGGTGGGGGAATTATCGCGCTCAAACGCGCCATGAATTCAAGCGGTTCCATCAGCCTGTGCGTGTGCCCGCGCGGCCCGGGATACTTCACGCGGTATGCGACGCGTCCGTCGTCGAGGACCGAGAGTCTCTCGAGGCTGAACGGCGGACGCGCGCCGTAACGGCACAAGCGTTCTCGCGCTTCGCGGTCGCCGGCGGGAACCGACACGCCTGCGTGTACGTTGAACTGTTCGTGCGTTGCGGACATCGGCGACGAGCGCCGCGGCGCGAACTCGCTCTCGTCATCGGGGAGCAGCGTCCGACCGTCACCAGCGATGGTTGCGAACTGGCCACGGCTCGCTCCGAGTCGGACGAGCTGAATGGACGGGTCGGGGTCGTCGACGACATCGAACGGCCCGGTGAGCGCGAGTCCTTTGCGACGCGCCCAACGCGTGACTCGCTTCGCGACGCGTTCAACGACGTTCGTGATCTCCGCGGGCGACGGTGGCTCGAGTGCGTGGAACTTGGGAGTCTGCGAATCGGGCATTGGTCGATCACCGACGGGTGCGGGTGCGATCGCCGCTTCGAACACGCCATCGATTGCAGCGATGTGAAGGTGTACGTGCAAGTTCATCGAGCCGCCGAAGCGATGGACAAACGTCACTGAGCCCGCTTTCGGCTCGAGGACACCCACGTATAGCGCGCGGCGTTCGTACGAGCGCTGGATCTCCTCGATTGCGATGCGATGGACGTGGGCGAGCGCCGCAGCATTGGCGGCGAGTATCAAGCGCAATTCGTACGGAAACGTCACGGACCATTGTCGGAGTGGCACGTCGGGGAGCACGCACTCCACGAGGTACGCGGCTTCTGCGCACATTCGTCGCGCGGAGCAGGATGGACAAACGCCGCGGTTCTTGCAGGAGAACGGAATCAGCAACTCCTGCGTGCAGTCGCGACAACGCGCTCGACAAAATCCTTCCGACAGCAAGCCGCAGTTCAGATAGTGAAAGAACTCATCGCGAACGTACTTCGGCAGTGGCCGGCCATTCCGCTCGTGCGCGTAGTCGAGGAACGCGCCGAGGTGCTCGCGGACGAGCGAGTAGAGGACGGTGTCCTCCGGCGTGTGACGGCGATAGCCGCCCTGGCCATGGGCGGGGTTCGCGCGCGGCGGGAGCGATGGTGCTGCAAGCACCCGCGTGGACTGCGCACGAGACGTGCCAGGGGAGTGGTGAGTGAATCACACGGGAAACTGCGTGACCGGTGGCGGCGGATGGAGTCCGACACTGGCGGACCTTCGCCGGCGCCGCCAGTGAACTCGAGAACCTGACGAAGGGCCCACGGCCGGTCGGCAGCTAGCTCGGGCGCACCGGCTACCCGCTACGGCGCCGGCGTGAACCGCAGTGCCGAACCCGTCATCACCGCTCCGGCCATGTTGAACGAGTGCCGCTGCGCGATGAATCCCGTTCCGTCTTCCATGCCCACTGTCGCCGATGCACCCGTCGCCAACGTCGCGCTGCCGCCTGGCGTCATCACGCAGTAGTGAAACTCGATCACGTTGGTCGTCTCGAACAGCTTCACTTGAAACGTCAGCCGCGCGGTGATGTCGGCAACGATGGCCCAGTTCGTCCACTGCACGGTGAGGCGTCGTGACGGCGTCGCGCCCGTGGTGAGTGTCCGCGCGTCGCTCGTGCCGCCGGAGACGATCGTGAGGTCGTCCCAAAACGGCGCAAGGAATCGGTTGGGCAAGGCCGGATTCGGAATGTCGAGATTCAGTCGCGAAGTGGTCGTGAAGCCGAGTGCGGGCGTGAACAACATCATCTGACCGTTGGAGCTGACGGAATAGTTCGTGATGTCCTCGCCGAAGAATCGCGTGCCGAACGGAAGTGCGACGAGCGCCGAAGTCGTGTCGTCTCCGTTGACTCCTGCGAGGACGGGCGCCGCGGTGAGGTTGTCGCACGCCGCGGGAATCATGCTCTCCGTGTACGTCGCCGATCGAATGCTCACGTCGAGGCGGAACATCGCCGCTCCCGGTGCACCCGTGCCCACCGCGAGGAACACCGCGACGGCCGCGCCGGTCGTGTTGCGCCACGTGAGCGACTCGGGAAAGCCGGCGCCGAGGTCGTTGGAAAACGCAAGGCACGTCGTTGCGGCGCACGACGGCAACAGCCGGAGCACGAGGTCGACCCCCGGACTGCTGCGAGGATTGACGGTGACCGTGATCGCGTGCCCCGCGGGAACGGTCGCAGCGTAGTAGAGCACGGGACTTCCGCCCGGAAGGCACGCGGTGATCACATCGGTGCTGCCTGCGAGCGACTCGAGAAGCAGTGCCGTTCCGTCGAACACCATCGTGGCAGCGGAACATCTCGCGTTCGGCGGTCCCGAAGCGGGTCGATCGGCGGGAACATCCGGTGACACGACGTCGACGACGTCGGTCGTCGGGCCGTCCAACGGCGAGCGCGCGTCGACGACGTCCGCAGGCGGGAGCACGACGTCGGCCGCGTCGATGGCGTCGATGGCGTCGATGGCGTCGATCGGAGGCGCCGTGTCGACGAAGTCTCCGAGCACATCACGCTGCGCGACGTCCGGCGCTGCATCCGCGGAACTGTCGAGAGTGACGTCGGCGAGCTGCACGTCCGTCGTCGGTGCGTCGACTGCGTCGGTCGGAATCGGACGAGTTCCGCAGCCGAGGATCAGGACGATCGTCACGAGACTCCACGGGCCATACGCTCTCGTCTCTCGCGGAGGAGTACGGTGTGCACGGCAAAGCATTCTGCACGATACCGCCGAGAGCAACTCGCGCGGAAGGGGCGGGTGCGAACGGTGCCATGTGGCGAGCCCGCTGCGCGGGCCGACTCTGCCTAGAACGATCCCGCCGCACCCAACGTCACGCTGCCGTTCGCGGGCGAGACACTGCCGTCGGGGCGGAACGTGAAGCCGTTGTGGCGTTCCGTGTCGCGCGCGGCCGTCGTCGGTTCGTCTCGTCGGTCGCGAGACGACAGTTCGTAGCCGAGAATCGCGCCCGCGAACGGCATTGTCATCCCCATCGCCGCCAGCCCCATGCCGACGATCGACGGCGCCGCGTTTCCCGAGCCCGCCGACGCAACCGTGCCGCCAATCGTGGTGACGCCTGCGCCGAGTGCCGTCCCGAGAAACGTCCCGAGCATCGACCAACCGAATCCGCCGGAACCGTTCATTGCGTTGCCGACGATCGTCACTCCTCCCGGGATCGCAACGTAACCCGCGACGCCCGCGAGAAACCCGAGCCCGCCCATGCACCAGCCGCGGTCGCTGCCGAACAAGCTCGAGCTGTTGCTCGCCGCACTGCACGCGCCGAATGCCACGCCGAATCCGGCGCCGCCAACCAGCACCGCTCCGCCGAGCGCACCGAGAATCTCCATTCCAACGCGCGGCGCGCGACTGAACGATCGCGGCGCAGTTCCACGGAGGACGATCGGCGCCAGGTCGCGATCGGTGCTCGCAAGCTCCTGCGCCTGTGCGTTCGCAGCAAGCAGGATGGTTGCGGTGGCGAGAATTGCGGCAAGGGCAGGCGACTTCGTCATGGGCGCTCCGAGTCCGGGGGGTTCGTCCGTCGTGCCGTCGTTGAGCAACCGTCGTGCCGCCATCGCAACACCTGGAAACCACGGATGAAGTCGGTCACGGCCGCACGCAACGCCGCCGCCCGCGTCGCCGCACGGCACACCGGTGTGAAAGCAGCTGCACACAACCACGCACGCCGACTCAGCCTGTCGGGACTCCTGCGGCGCGTGCCGACGGGGCGGGCGCAAGTGGCGCGATGGGTGTTCCGAGCGCTGTCATCACGCTCCGCGCGAGCGCGAGAAGTTCGCCGTCGCGGCCGTGGCGACCGACGATTTGCACGCCCATCGGCCGCGGGTGTCCGTCGAGCCAGACGGGAATCGACACGGCCGGGTGCCCGCTGGCGTTGATCGCCGCGGTAAACGCGCCGAGCGGGGCAGCGTCGAAAATCGTCTCGCGACCCGGACGCCCGAGCCACCGTCCCACGAGCGGTGCCGCGAACGCGACGGTCGGCGTGACCCACGCGTCGACGCCTTGGAACCAGTGACCCACCATTCGCTCGAATTCCGTTCGTGCGGCGCGCGCTTGTCCGAAGGGCACGTCGCGTCCGGTCTCGCGCAACCAGCGAGTCGTCGGCTGAAGCAACCGCTCGAACGGCACGGGTGTGTTTGCCGCGAGAAACTGAAACATCGGCAGAAACTGTTCGACCGTCCCGTCGAGCGCAGGACCCTCGTCGATTGCGTGTCCGAGCGCGCCGAGCGCAGCCACGACCCGGTCGACCGCGCGGGAGACCTCTGGCTCGACCGTGGCGACGGGGCTCCGCGTGGTAAATCGCATGCGTAGCGGCTTCGGGTTCGTCCGCACGCTCGCGAGAAAGCTCGTCGAATGCGCCACGCGTCCCGTGAGCACGTCGAGCAACGCGGCGGCATCGTCGGCGCTTCGCGCGAGCGGTCCGATCACGGAGATCCCGACGGTCTCGAATCGCGAATGCGGATTGGGGACCAGTCCGCGCGTGGTCTTCAGCCCCACGAGCCCGCAGAACGCTGCGGGGAGTCGGATGGAACCCGCGCCGTCGCTGCCCGACGCAATCGGCAACATCCCCGCGGACAACGCCGCGGCCGTACCGCCCGACGAGCCGCCCGCATAGCGGGTCAGGTCCCAGGGATTTCGCGTGGGACCATGCACGTCGCTCTCGACGATCGGCATGATCGCGAGTTCCGACGTCGATACCTTGCCGACGATCACCATGCCGGCGGCGCGCAGCGTCGCACTCGTTACGTCGTCGAGTGGCGACCACACGTAGCGGTACGCGCGCGTGCCCATGCGGGCGAAGAAACCGCGCGTGAAATGCAGATCCTTCATCGCGGTCGGGATTCCCCACAGGGGTCCGCGCAATGCACTCGGATTGCGCGCTCGCGCGCGGTCGAGCCGGCGCGCCGTCGCAATGGCCGCGTCGGGACGAAGGTGGACGAACGCACCGATCGCGCCGTCGAACGCTGCGATGCGGTCCAGGTACGCACGCGTGAGCTGCTCGGACGAAACTTCGCCGCGCGCAATCAGCGCCGCTTGGTCGAGAGCAGTCAGAGTGTGCATGTTCGTTCGGCTCAGGGTCTCGTTCATCGCGTCCGTGCACGCCGCGGAGAACGAAGCGTCGCGACGCGCAGTGCGCGCGTCACTTTGGGCATGTAGAGCGCCGGCACCTTTCGCTCGGCAAACACGCGACGCGCGAGCGCATCGAAGTCTGCATCGTGGTCCACGACCGTGCCCTCGACAATTGCGATGTATTCGCCTGCGTACCGCTCGGTCAACGCGCTCCGATGCATGCGATACCAGGCCATGTCTGCTGCGAGCGGATCCGCCGTCACTGGATCACACCCCCAGCTCGCGCCGGAGCTGATCGAGAAACCGTTCGACGAACTTCACGCGCGGGCCGGCCATCGAAAGCGCGGTGACCGTGTGCAGCGTGCCGGGGATGCGCAGCAACTTCTTGTAGAAATGGTCGAGACCCCATTGTTTGTCGTCGGGTTCGCGCGTCTCGCAGAAGGGATCCTGGGGCGAGAAGAACGGGCGTTTCATTTCCGACGTCGTCGCGAAGCATCGGGCGATCCCGATCGCCCCGAGCGCATCGAGACGGTCCGCGTCCTGCAACACGCGCGCTTCGAGCGTGTCCGGGACGATTCCGAGTGAGTACGGGTGGACCTCGATTGCGTAGGCCACCGCCTCGATCCAGTCGGTGGTGCGTCCCGTGCCGGCCAACACGCTGCGAGCCTCGCGGGCACACAGCGCTCCCGAGCGCGGCGAATCGGGATGACCCTTGGGGAGCGTGACCAGTTCGTGCAGCAGCGCGGCGGTGGTTGCGATCGAGACGTCGGCGCCCTCGGCGAGCGAGATCGTGCTCGCGTTCTGGACCACACGTTGCACGTGGTGAAAATCGTGCGATGGATCGCGATCGCGGCAGCGGTCGGCGATCACTGGCCGCAGGATCTCGTAGAACTGCACCTCGGCTTCGGTAAGCATCCGCCGGACAGTCTACCGCAGAGCGCGCCGCGGATTGGGAAGATCATCGTGACCTTCCCCGTAGGGCCCGGCGGGCGAACCGCGCTAGGATCGCCGTCTCTGGGACGCGCGTTCCGCATGGGCGCGCGATCGAACAACGGAGGGCCATCGATGAGTTTGAATCTCGCCACGATCCTGCGCCACAGTGCAGCGCGCGCGCCGAACGACACGGCGATCATCATCAACGACGTCTCGCTTCCGTACGCGATGGTGCACGGCGCGGCACAGAAGTTTGCCGGCGGCCTCGCGAAGCTCGGGGTGCAACGCGGGCAACACGTTGCGTTGATGCTGCCAAACGTGCCGCATTTCACGATGGCGTACTTCGGTTGTCACTACAACGCGTCGCCCGTCGTGCCGCTGAACGTGCTTCTCACGCCCGACGAGATTGCGTACCACTTGACGGACTCCGACGCCGTCGCGCTGGTCGTGTGGGAGGGATTTCTCGAGCAGGCGATGGCGGCGTTCAGGCGTGTCGACGGGTGCAAGAACCTGATCGTCGCGCGCGCGAGCCCCTCGGACACGAGTGCGCCCGAGGGTACCATCAACATGACCGCGCTCGTCGGCTCGTCGGACGCCGTCACCGACTTGCCCGACACGATGCCCGACGACACCGCGGTCCTGCTGTACACGTCGGGCACCACGGGCCGGCCGAAGGGTGCCGAACTGTCGCATTTCAATCTCTACTACAACTGCGACTACACGAGCCGACGCCTCATGCCGGCGGAGGCCAACAAATGCGCGCTCGCCGTGCTGCCGCTGTTTCACAGCTTCGGACAGACGGCGATCCAAAACGCGGTGATCAACGTTGGCGGCACGATCGTGCTGCTTCCGCGGTTCGAGCCGAAGGCGGCGTTCGAGCTGATGGTCAAACACCGCGTGTCGCTATTTGCGGGCGTTCCGACGATGTACTTCGCGCTGCTGAATCACCCCGACGCGAGTCAGTACAGCTTGCCAGACCTGCGGTACTGCATTTCGGGCGGATCTGCGATGCCGGTCGAAGTGATGAAAGCCTTCGACAAGAAATACAACGTGAACATCCTCGAGGGGTACGGCCTGTCCGAGACGTCGCCCGTCGCCAGTTTCAACGTGTTCGATCGACCGAAGAAGGCCGGATCGATCGGCACTCCCATCGAGGGCGTCGAGTTCCGCCTCTACGACGTCGATGGCTCGGTGATCACCGAGCCCGGCAAGCGCGGCGAGATCGCGATCAAGGGTCACAACGTGATGACGGGCTACTACAAGAAACCCGAGGCCACGCGAGAGTCGATCAAGAACGGCTGGTTTTTCACGGGAGACGTCGCGGAGCGGGACTCCGACGGGTACTACTTCATCGTCGATCGCAAGAAGGACATGATCATCCGGGGCGGCTTCAACGTGTATCCCCGCGAGATCGAGGAGACGCTGTACGCGCACCCGGCAATCGCCGAAGCCGCGGTGATCGGCGTGCCGCACGAGAGTCACGGCGAAGAAGTCAAAGCCGTGGTGGCGCTGAAGTCGGGCAAGTCTGCGACCGCGCAGGAACTGATCGACTACTGCAAAGAGCACCTCGCCGCGTACAAGTACCCCCGCATCATCGAGTTTCGCGACGCGCTCCCGAAAGGGCCGACGGGCAAGATTCTCAAGCGCGAGCTGAAGGCGTAGCGCCGCAACCTCGTGATATAGGCTCACCGCCATGACCGCATACACATGCCTCACGCTCACGGCCGATGGTCCGTATCGCATCGTCACGCTCAATCGGCCCGATCGCATGAACGCGCTCTCGCGGGCGTTGCTCGAGGAGATCGGCGACGTGTTTGGCGCACTCGCGCACGACGCCGCGGCGCGGGTAATCATCGTGACCGGCACCGGCGAGAAAGCGTTTTGCGCCGGCGCGGACTTGAAAGAACGGCAGGGGATGACCGAGAACGAAGTGCGCGCCCTTCTCGGGCTGTACCGCCGCTCGTTCGGCGCGATCGACGAGTGCCCGAAGCCGGTGGTGGCGGCGATCAACGGCGTCGCGCTCGGCGGCGGTTTCGAAGTGGCGCTCGCATGCGACTTGCGCGTGGCGGTGCGGGGCGCGCTCGTCGGGTTGCCCGAGACTTCGCTCGCCATCATTCCCGGCGCGGGCGGCACCCAGAGACTCTCGCGCCTCGTCGGCCCCGGCCGCGCGAAGGAGCTGATCCTCCTCGCGAAGAAGCTCCCGGCGGAAGATGCTTTGCAAATCGGACTGGTGTCGGCGGTTGCCGATCCCGGCGAGTCGGCCGTTGCGGCTGCGAAGCGCGTCACGGAACCGCTCGCCCACGGTGCGCCCATTGCGTACGCCGCTGCCATGGAAGCGATCGACCACGGATTCGAACGGGAGATCGCAGCGGGAATGGACTTGGAGCATTTGTGCTACGAGCGCACGCTGGTGTCCGCCGATCGCCGAGAAGCGCTCACCGCGTTCGCCGAGAAGCGAAAGCCAGCGTATCGAGGGGAGTGAGTGGGCGACGCCCGGGGCGTTCGACGCGGTCGCCCGGGGCCGCGCACGCTTGACGATCCACCGCGTCCATACTACTGAATAGTTGTTCGACATAACGAACACGTGCTGTTCAAACGAACGACTCTCGGAATCCCCATCCGGACGCGCTGGCCATGACTGACTTCGCTCCTCTCCCTGCCCTGATCGGTGGCGTTCTCATCGGTGCCAGCGCGTCCGCGATGCTTCTGCTCTCGGGTCGCATCACGGGGATCAGCGGAATCGCTGGCGGGCTCTGGAGTCGCGAAGCGGGCGAACGCTCGTGGCGATGGGCGTTCGTCGCGGGCGCACTCGTCGCTGCCGCGATCGTTCGGGCGGTGCGGCCCGACGCGTTTGGCCTCGCGCCGAACTTGTCGGTCGTCGCGCTGGCGAGTGCCGGAGTTCTCGTCGGGTTCGGAACACGATTGTCGAACGGGTGTACGAGCGGCCACGGCGTATGCGGCATCGCGCGCTTTTCGCCCCGCTCACTGATTGCGACCTGTGTGTTCATGGCCGCCGGCGGAGCGGTTGTGTTCTTCGTGCGCCATGTCGCCGGGGGTGCGTCGTGATCCGTCTGCTGGTCGCGTTCGTGTCGGGCGCAGTGTTCACCGTCGGCCTGGCGATCGGCGGAATGACACGGCCGTCGAAAGTCCTCGGATTTCTCGACGTGACCGGACGTTGGGATCCCAGTCTCGCGTTCGTCATGGGCGGCGCGCTTCTCGTCACCTCGATCGCGTTTCGATTCACGCTGCAGCGTCGAAGCCCCGTGCTGGATTCGCGGTTTCACTTGCCTACCGAGCGCAGCATCGACGCGCGACTCGCGATCGGTTCCGTGATGTTCGGCGCAGGCTGGGGCCTCAGTGGCTACTGTCCCGGGCCAGCGCTTGCGTCGGTGGTCACCCTCGCGCCGAGCGCGCTCGTGTTCGTCGGCTCGATGATGCTCGGAATGCTTGCCTTCGAGGCCTTCGAGACGCTGCGCGCGCGACAGTCGTCCCGCGAAACGCTTCTCGCACAGCAATCGCCGGCAGCGTCGTAGCGTACCGTCGGTCCACTCGATTCCCGGACGCCGGAGGCGACGGAGTGGAGGTGACTAGCCCGGAATGCTCGCGCACCCGAAGAGCACTTCGATGCCGCCGCCCATCGGTGCCATCCGCAACTCCGTCTGCGCCCGGTCGCAACTCGCGGGGCACAGGAACACGCGCGTCGGCATCGTTTCGTTGTCGTAGTACCAGCCGCCGGTCATCGTGCACGCCGCGGCGCTGCGAACACGGCCCACGAGGGTTCGCGTTGCGCCGACGATATTGACGTTGACCAGTGCGGGATCGAGCACGGACCCGTCCGGCGGGCGCGGAACGGCGAAGTCGCAGGAGACGCGTGCGGTTCGTTCGACGGCACTCGCAACGCTGTCGAAGAACGGCCCCCACGCGCTCGCGCCCGCGCACAGTTGCGCGCGCGGTCCCATCGTGCGCGTGACGAGGGTCGTGTAGACGGCGCCGGAACTCGACGGTCGGGCGCCACCGGGGAACGTGCAACTGATTCCCGGGTCGGTCGCAGATCCCCAGCCGTAGATTCCCGCGAACGTGTATCCCGTGAACAGCCCCGCCCACATCGGCTGCAGTATGCCCGGCGGAAGGATGAGCGAGGCGTTCATCGGGTTCGTGCCGCCGGCGAAGTGTTCGAAGTCGTCCGCGCTCAGGCGGGAGTTGTCGTCGGAGACGATGACAATGGTCTTGGTGGCCGTCGTTCGCAGAAATGGCCTCCACGGCTCGCCGCCGCGTTGCTCGCCCATGCGGTACCCGACGGTTTGACCAAGCGTGCCGAGAAACTGATCGAGCGGCTGCGTGCTGCGAATGTCGATGCTCGAGTGAAAGAACCGCGGGCCGTTGCCGCACGTCGCGTCGCCCGCGAGGGGCATCGGGATGCAGATCGCATAGCGGGCAGTTCCCATGAACGTCGTCATCGGCGTGGGATTGCGCAGCGAAAGCATCACGACGCGATAATCGAGGCCGCGCGATCCGACGACCGTGGCGAATCGGTTCAGTCCCATGATCACCTGATCGATCGCCGGCGCCATGCTCACCGAGTTGTCGACCATCCAGATGATGTCCACGGGCAGGCGCTCGACGATCGCCATGGCGGCCGCGCGTCCACACGCGGCGTCGGGATTCAATTGCGCGTCGACGGGTGGAACATCGACGGGCAGCACGTCGCGGGAAAACGGAACGTCGTCGGCGCCGTCACCACCCGAGCCATCCGGATTCGCGGCGAGGTCCCCGGCAGCGTCGCCACCCGTGCCATCGTGCGCCGCGTCGGGGAAGAACAGCGGATCCCGTGCGCAGGCGAGGCCGGCCGCGAGTGTGATGGCGCCGAGCAGCGAGGTGGCACGAAGCGGACGAACACGAACACGCAGACGATCGACAGTCACGGGCCCATTATGCGGTGAAGTGGCTTGGAGATCCATCAGCGCCCGGCCGCGGTCGCGTGTTCGTCCCGCGGACCGGAAATCGTGCTACACGCTCGTCGCCGTCAGCCTACGGAGTGACGAATGTCGGACGCGAAACTGCTGGAGACACTGGCCCGTGTCGAGAAGGGCGGCCAGCCCAAATACCACGCGAAGAACACCGAGGCTGGCAAGCTGTTCGCGCGCGAGCGCATTGCGCGCCTGATCGACGCCGGCACATTCATCGAAGAAGCCGGGCTCGCGAACAACCGCGAGGCAGAGTTGCCCGCAGACGGCGTCGTGACCGGAACCGCCAAGCTTGCGGGCCGTACGATCGCGATCATGGCCAACGATTCGACGATCAAAGCCGGGTCGTGGGGGTGGCGAACCGTCGAGAAGATCTTGCGGATCCAGGAAGTCGCCCGCGACGTGCAGTGTCCGTTGTTCTACCTCGTGGACTCGGCGGGAGCACGGATCACCGATCAGGTGGAGATGTTTCCGGGGCGCCGTGGCGCGGGACGAATCTTCTACAATCAGGTGCAACTCTCCGGTCAGATCCCGCAGATCTGTCTGCTCTTCGGCCCGAGCGCGGCGGGCGGCGCGTACATCCCTGCGTTCTGCGACGTCGTCGTGATGGTCGAGGGCAACGCGAGCATGTACCTCGGCTCGCCGCGGATGGCCGAAATGGTCATCGGCGAAAAGGTCACGCTCGAGGAGATGGGCGGCGCGAAGATGCACTGCAGCGTGTCGGGCTGCGGCGATGTGCTAGTGAAGTCCGAGGACGAGGCCATCGCGTGGGCCAAGCGTTATCTCGCGATGCTGCCGTCGAACTGGCGTGAGCGCGCGGAGCGGATCGAAAGCCGCGCGCCGGAGAGTTCGGGGAAGAAACTCGAAGAACTCGTGCCGGTCGACGAAAACAAACCGTTCAAGATGTCGGCGTTCATTCGCGAGATCGTCGACGCGGGATCCCTCGTGGAAATCAAAGCGTTGTTCGCCAAGGAATTGATCACGACGCTGGCACGCATTGACGGCCGAGTCGTCGGGATCATCGCGAACGAGTCGTATCACAAGGGCGGCATTCTCTTCGTCGACAGCGCCGACAAGGCCGCGCGTTTCATTTGGCTGTGCGACGCGTTCAACATTCCGCTGCTGTATCTCGCGGACGTGCCGGGATTCATGATCGGGACAAAGGTAGAGCAGCAGGGCATCATCCGTGCCGGAGCGAAGATGATCGCGGCCGTGAGCGAGGCGACGGTGCCGAAGATTTGCGTCGTCGTGCGCAAGGCCTACGGCGCGGGGCTGTACGCGATGTGTGGTCCGGCGTTCGAGCCCGACGTCACGCTCGCGCTGCCGACGGCGTCCATCGCCGTCATGGGGCCCAACGCCGCGGTCAACGCGGTCTTCTACAACAAGATCATGGAGAAGTCGGAGGGCGACGAGCGAACGAAGTACGTCGAGCAACTGCGCTCCGAGTACCGCGAGGACGTCGACCTCTACAAGCTCGCGAGCGAACTGGTTGTCGACGCCATCGTGCCGTTCGCGACGTTGCGCGACGAACTCGCGCGGCGCTTCGAGCGACTGGAATCAAAGCGCGAGCGCAAGGACCGCAAGAAGCACCTCGTTCCGCCCGTGTAGTGAACGCCGTTCGGACGTCGCATGGCATCCAAGAATCCACCGCCGAGCAACGCCCCCCCGGGCAGGACCCCCCCAGCCGGTCCGCCGCGCGGCGGCCAGCGCTACGTCCCGCTGCTTGCGACGTTCGCGATGATCGGCGTGGCCGCGATCGTCTACGTGGCCGTGACAAGCGTGCGCTCGAACCCCGAAGGCACGGCTCGACGACCGTTTGACCCACAGACGACGAACCCCGACGAGCTTCGCCGCGTCACCGAGGCCGTCAGCCGCATCATCTCGGCGTCGCCCGCGCAGCACGCGATCGCGGTGGCGACACTCGAGTCCGTGCGTGCGGACAGTGCCGGCGCTCGGGACTTGAAGGAGTCGTGCGTCAACACGTACCGCGGGATGATCCGCGCCGAGGACTATCAGCGCGAGCTTCGCGGCATTCTAGGCGCGGCGGACGGTGGCGAGGTCGCGCCCGCGCGCGTGTCGGCAACGGATCGCGCCCGCGGCGAAGAACTGTTCCGTCTGGCCAACGAACAGATCGAACTCGTGCACCAGTCCCGCGATCGCTGCCTCGATCTGTACATGGCGGCGGTGCGAACGATGCGCATCACGCCCGCGCGGCGCTGGCCCCACTAGCCCTGTCATGACGGTCCTGCAAGTCGACCACGTGACGTTCGGCTATGGCGCCGATGTTCTGTTCGACGACGTGTCGTTTTCGCTCGCACTCGGGGAACGTCTCGCACTCGTTGCGCCGAACGGCCAGGGCAAATCGACGCTGCTGAAATTGATCGCAGGGGAACTGCAGACCGATGAGGGCCGGGTCCTCGTGCCGAAATCCGTTCGGGTCGCGTATCTGCACCAATCGCACGAACCCGATGCGCACGGCACGGTGATGGACGTGTTGCTCGAGCGCTTCGTCGAAGCACGGGCGGCGCGTGCGGAGTTGGCCGCGGCAGAGGAAGCGGTCGCGTCGGGTCGGCCGGAAGACCTCGAGCGGCTCGCGCACGCCCAGGAGCAACATCACGCCGTCGGTGCCGACGACATCGAGCGCGAGGGTGTGACCATCGCGCATCGAGTTGGGTTTCGCGATGGAGACCTCGATCGAGACGTTGCGTCGTTGTCCGGCGGTGAGCGAGGGCGATTGCAGCTCGCGAGCGTTCTCGCGTCCCGTCCCGACTTGCTTCTGCTCGACGAACCCACCAACCACCTCGATCTGGAGACGGTCGCGTGGCTCGAGTCGCATCTACGCACCATTCGCGCGGCGATCATCGTCGTCTCGCACGATCGCGCGTTTCTCGACGCCGTGTGCCCGAAGACGGCGGAACTGGGGTTGTTCAAGTTTCGGCTCTATCACTGCCCATACGGGAAGTACGTCGTCGAGCGCGCGGTGGACCTCGAGCGCGAGCGGACGGCCGTGCTCGCGCAGCGGGACGAGATCGCGAAAACCGAGGACTTCATCCGGCGGAACATCGCGGGGCAGAAGACCAACCAGGCCAAATCGCGTCGCAAGATGCTCGAGAAGATCATTCGACTCGAAAACCCTGAAGACGTGTGGGCGGACGCGCGCAAACTCGGGCTGCGTTTCGCACCGGCACGGCGAACGGGCGACAGTGTTTACGAGACGAAGGGGCTGTCGGCGTCACGCGGCGGACGCCAGCTGTTCGCGGGCGTCGATTTGCTCGTCCGGCGGCTCGATCGCATCGCGATCGTCGGTCCCAACGGCGCCGGCAAGAGCACGATGCTCAAGATGTTTGCAGGGCAGCGGATGGACGAAGATCGCGGCGAGATTCGCGTCGGGTCGAACTGCGACGTGGGCTACTTCGACCAGCACCTCGAGTCGCTCGAACTGCGACGGTCATGCATCGAGGAAATCCGTTCGATCCGCGGAGACATGGTCGTGGACGCGGCGCGGCAGTATCTCTCGCGCTTTCGCTTCTGGGGCGACGATCCGTTTCGCGCCGTCGGATCGCTCTCGGGCGGCGAACGCACTCGGCTCGCGCTCGCGAAGTTGCTACTCGTTCCCCGAAACGTGCTCCTGCTCGACGAGCCAACGAACCATCTCGACATTCCTGCGTGCGAAATTCTCGAAGAGGCCCTCGTGCATTTCGAAGGAACGCTCATCGTCGTGTCGCATGATCGCTACTTCCTCGACCGTGTCGCGACACGGGTCTTGGAACTGTCCAAGGGCGAAACGGCGATCTTCAATGAGGGATATCGGGATTATGCGGGCCGTCGAGCGAGTTCAGGTTCCAGTGCACGTGCAGCCGCACCGGTGGACGACCGTCCCGCGAAGCCGCCGCCGGTCGAACGCGCCAAAGGGGCGGGCAGGGCGGCGCGCGAAGTGGCGCGGAGGAACTCCAAGGATGTCGAGCGGAGGAAGCGGCGAGTCGAGGAGTTGGAAAAACTGATTGCGGACGGAGATTCGACCGTGCGTTCGCTGCGGGCCGAACTCGCCGAAGCGCCCGGGGGAAATTGGGAGCGAGTTGCCGAGTTGGCCAAGAAGGAACAAGAATGGAGTCGCAAGGTCGACCAATGGACGGAAGAATGTCTTCGCTTGATGGACGAATGATGGCTGCGGGCCCGGCCGCTCAAAGCGGCGGGCTGAGATTGACCGGACCGGACCCGGCCGCTCGAAGCGGCGGGCTGAGATTGACCGCCTCGCCTTCGCGAGGCTTCGCCGGACTCGATGTAGGTCGCGCGGGGCGTCGCACGGTACTCGCGGTGGTCGGTGTGATCGCGATTTCGCTCGCGGTGGGGTGTTCGCGAAGGGCGGGGACAGCGGCTGCGGGCGGTGGAGCGGGGGCGGGAGCAGGGGAGGGGACGGAGGCGCCGCCGGCGGTGCCGTTCGAGGTGCGGCGTGAGTCGAGTGAGCTGACGTTTTTCTGGTTTGACGGTCACGGTGGGATTCACGCGGTGCAGCGGATGGAAGACGTGCCGGAGGCGAATCGCGGGAGGGTTCGCGTGGAACCTCCGCGGCCGGAGATGCGAGCGCCGGGGTGGGTGTTCGTCGCGGACTTGCGCGCGGCGGGAGCAAACGGACGTTTCGCGGTGCGGCCAGTGGCGAGCGAAACGTTTGCGTCGGAACTCGCGCAACTGACCGGGCTCGCGGCCGCGATGAGTGCGCCGGCGACGCCGCGGCCGAGCGCACCGTCTGCAGAGCCTTCGGCGGCGGGCGGAAACACCGGAATTCTTGCTCCCGTTGCGCGTGCACCGACCGTCGCGGCGGGTGCGAACGCGCACGCGAACGTCGTCGTGTACGGCGCGACGTGGTGCGGGGCGTGTCACCAGGCGACGGAGTATCTCCGGGCGAACAACATTCCGTTCATCGAGCACGACATCGAGCGCGAGCCGGACGCAGCGCGCGAAGTGTACGCGCGGGCGAGGGAGCAGGGGTTGCCGGTGGGGTCCATTCCGATCATCGACGTGCGCGGGAGACTGCTCGTCGGGTTCAACGCGGACGCGATTCAGCGCGCGCTCACGGGCGGGTAGTAGTCGGAGCGCGTCGATCTGCTACGCTCTCGAGTGTATGGCACCGCAGCGAAAGAAACCGAGCAGCGGCGACGTGGCGTCCCTCACGCTCGAAGTCCTTCGAGGGATTCGCGCAGATCTGCACGAAGGCCTCGGGGGAGTACGCGCAGAAATTCGCGAGACAAACCTTCGGCTGGACCAGACGAACCTTCGGCTCGACCAGACGAACGAGCGACTCGGCCGACTCGAAACTCGGCAGACCGATAGCGAATTGCGTCTCGCGTCGGAACTCGTCGGCGTCGCGCACGCGCTGGATGAGCTGAGAAAGCCGTTCCGGAGTAACCCGACATGCTGCGACTCGCTCGGAAACTGATCATCGCCGTCGTCATTTCTCCGCGGAAAGCGCACAACGTCATTGTACACGACGGACGCGCTAGATCCCGCCAGCCTCGCCCCACTACGCTCCGCGCTGCGCAATCACCCCACGGTACACACTGTCCACCGCGATCTCGCAATCGACCGATCGCAGCGTCGCACGCTGCCCCGCTTCGTACGCGTGCAACAACCATCCGCCATCCGTCTGCCGCGTGAACACTTCGATCCGCGCCGATTTCTGCGATGCAATGACGTACTCCTTCACGGACGCCACCGTCTGATATTGTGCGAACTTCTCCCCGCGGTCGTACGCCTCGCTCGAGTCGGACACGACTTCGATCACGACTGTTGGATTGAGCAGCGTGTCTCGCGCGTCGTCCTCGAACTGGGGTTCGCCGCAGACGACCGAGCCGTCGGGGTAGACGTAGCGTCCCGACGCCGGAATCTTCACGCGCATGTCAGACGTCAGCGGTTGGCAATTGCCGGTACGAAGTCCCACGCGCAACTCGGCGATGAGGTTCGCGGCCGTCGCGCTGTGCTCGAACGTGCCGCCCGACATCGCGTAGATCTCGCCGTCCGCGTACTCGTGCTTCACGTCTGCGGTCCGCTCGAAAGCGAGGTACTCCGTCGCCGAGAGATTGGCCTTCGATGCGGGTCCGACCACGGCGTCAGTGTCGGCGATCGACGCCACGCTGTCCACGTCGGGTCTGTTCGGAGATGCGCCGGCGCAGCGAATGGAACTCGCGATTGAACGAGTGGTACACTCCGTCCGCGATGACGATTGCAACGCCGCGCACGCCTGCGACCATCGCCGACCTGCTCGCCATCCCCGAGGACGAGCGGTTTCACGAGATCATCGACGGCGAACTGGTCCAAAAGTCCGCTCCGTCGGGCGAACACGGTGATGCGCAGTCGGCCGTCGTCGCGTTGCTCAAGCCGCGGTTTCAGCGTCGACCGTCGCACTCGGAACCGGGTGGCTGGTGGATCTTCACCGAGGTCGAGGTTCGATTCGCCGCCGATCAGATCTTTCGACCGGACATTACGGGCTGGCGACGCGAGCGCGTCCCACTGCGACCGACCGGCAGTCCCATCGACGTTCGTCCCGATTGGGTGTGTGAGATCGTGTCCCCGACGAAGCCTGCGCGCGATCTCGTCGCGAAGAAGCGGACGTACCACCGTGTGGGAGTGCCGCACTATTGGATCGTCGACCCACGCGACGAGACACTGACAGTCCACCGTTGGAGCGCAGACGGATACATCCAGGTGCTGCTCGCGCAACGCGGCGAACGCGTCCACGCCGAGCCGTTCGACGCGGTGGAAATAGTCGTGGGCACGTTGTTCGGCGACGACCCTGAGGACTGAACCGCACGCGCGCATCCTCCGTCGTGTGGACGATCGCGCGTCCCGAACTTGCTCGGGGGATGAGGGCAGCGTGCGCTACACTGCGGGTGTACCGTGCGCCAAGGGGACCCGATACCGCGCTCCATGTTTGCCGCGCTCGCGCTTTTCGTCGCGCTTTTCGTCGCGCTTTGCGCTTGCCCGAGTGCGCGCCCCGCGAACGATGTGCTCGTGAGCGACGCACTCGATGCGCTCGACAGCGGACTGCCGGACGACGTCGTGCTACCCGACCGTCCCGACGTCCCGCCGCCGCGGCGCACACTGTCCCCTTCGCCGCTCGCGCTCGCGGACATCGTCGGCATCGCAGCTCATCCCGGCGACTTCCCGCTCGGAACTTCCGCTGCCGCCCGCAACCGTCGAGCATTCTACTACCGCAAGCTCCACGAACTCGGGATCCACCGCATGCGACGCGACTTCCGATGGACCGACATCGAGCCTGCCGCGGGACGCTTCGTTTGGGACAACTACGACGCTTTCGTCGACGAAGCGCAGGCTGAACGCATCGATGTGCTCGCGCTGCTGTGCTACGGGAATCCGTGGGCATCGTCGATGCCCGGCGCGACGGACACGTACGCTCCCGACGACCCGGCGACCTTCGCTCGATTCGCTCGTGCGGTCGCGGCGCACTACGCCGGTCGAATCCACGAGTACGAAATTTGGAACGAACCGAATGCGGGCTTTCGCTTTTGGCTCCCGACCGCATTCGGCGATCCCCGCGCGTTCGGAGCGCTGGTGACGCTCGCAGCGCGCGCCGTGAGAGAAGCCGACCCCTCCGCGCGGGCCGCGTACGGCGGCACGGTGTTTCTGCCGCAGTTGGTCCCAGGCGGCGTCGAGTTTGCGCGGCAGAGCCTCGCGACCAATCCGGATCTCGCCGGCGCACTCAGCGCGTTTGCGTTTCACGCGTACGAGCTGTATCCGCCCGTCAACGAACCCGAAGCGTCGCGGAACGGCGAAGTGCCGCTCACCGACAAAGTGGCGCTGCTCGCGGGCATGCTCGAGCGCGCCGGCGTCGATCGCGACATACCGCTGTGGCTGACGGAGGTCGGCTGGCCCGTGACCATGGCGGTTCCGCCGGCCGCGCAAGCGCGCTATCTCGTACGGTCGGTGCTGCTCTCGGCGCTCGCAGGAAGTGCGCGAACGTTTCTGTTCACGCTCGGCGATGGACCGCATCCGGAAGCGTTCATTCCCGAAGACGCGTTCGGCCTCGTCGCGTACGACCCCGACACGGCCGATGCGACGGACCCCGCGGACAAGCCATCGTTCGTCGCCCTGCGCACATTGTTCCGGACCCTCGGTACGTTTCGAGTCACGGCGCGCGCGATGCCGATGGGCGCGCCGACCGATGTGTGGGTGTTGGAGTTGCACGACTCGACGCGGCGTGGCTGGGCCGTGTGGCGCGTGAGCGATGCGACGGACTACGCTTGGTTGCCGCCCGCGGGTGCGGTGGTGGACGCGACTGAATTCAGCGGCGCCGCGGTGGCGCCGAGTGCTGCGGGATATCGCGTGTCGGTAGATGTGGTGTTCGTGCGCGAGCGCTGAGCGGTACGAGGCGACTTGGGCGTGATGATCGTCGGATCGATCATGGGTGGCTTGAGGGCTCCCTCGGCGCGCCGAATGTCTCGCGCCGTTCGCGGCCGATGAGTGCCTCCGCGACGACGAAGACGCGCCCGGGCCGATGAAACGCGCCCCGGACGTGTGGTTCGCTCGGATGCGCGATCACTCCGCCGTTGCGTCCGTCATGACGACGTCGGGCGGTCCGTTCGGATAGCACCGCTGATTGGTCAGGTCGCGACAGCACGTCTCGCGTGCGGCGCGGTCGGCGGGCGCTGCCTCCGACGACCACCCGTCGACGCGCAACCGCACTTCGGCGACGCCGCAGTGGCCCACACGATCGTCCACCGTCGCGCGCACGCGCACTTCGGCGCCCGCGAGAACTGCGCAGTACTGCTCGTCGTCGATCGTTGCGGGCTGCGTCTGCGACCGGAACTGCGTCGCGTCGCTGCCGACCGCACTCCATCGCGAGCCCTGGTACTGACTCAACCCGATCGCGATCGTTCCATCGACGCGGGAGATCCGATACTGCACGCGCGGCCGATCGGGCACGATCCCGCGCGCGCGTGTCTGGAGCCACATGTGCTGGCCGCCCTGGTTGCCCGGCGTGAGCGCGACGCTGTCGCCGTCGTGCAGCACTCGAAACGTCTCGGGGTTCGACGGGTCGCCGTACCCGAGTACGATCTCCGCCGTGCCGGCTTCGTTGCACGGAAGATCCGCGGGCGGTGGCGAGCATGCCGCGATTGCGCCAGCCGCGAGTAGGACTTTGGCCGCGTCCATCACATTCGGCCCGCGTCGGCGCGCGCGCACGCGAGTAGCCACGCGTCGCGCTGATCCGGCCGGGCCATCGGATCGATTCCCGCTGCGTGAAGGCGAAGCTCGCGATGCGCGGTGTGTCCGTTTGCGTCGTCGATGTCGATGATCAGAACGACATCGTTGCCGAGCAGGGTACAGTACTCGAACCGGTCGTTGTCGTCGGAGATCACGACGGGGAGTGCCGGAACGCCCACGACGCTCGGGTCGACTGGATCCGTCCCCCAACTCAAGCGCGTGCGCAGAAAGCCGACATCGACGCAGTCGCTCGCGCGGACGGCGCGCGCTTGCAGCAGCACCAACTGCCGATTGATCCCTGTTGCGCGGTAGGACACGAGGAAGTGCTGCAGTCCCTGCGTTCCCGGCGCGAGCCAGACGTCGTCGCCTTGAACGAGTGCGCGGAAGCCGTCGAGCGTCGCTTCACGCCCCGTGCCGATCGTAAGCGTCACGCCCGGTGTCGCGCTGTCGCGTCCCGTGATCGCGCATCCGCCGTCGGTCGCGTCGATCGCGTCCACCGCGTCGAGTCCGTCGGAGACATCGGGCGCCTCCGGTCCGCGTCCGCAACCGAGCGCGATGACCGACATCGCGGCGCACGCGACGAGCCTTCCCATTCGAGCCCGCGCAGCGGGTGTCACGCGCGCTCGATTCTGCCCCCAATTGCCGTGGCATTCATGCCGCGGCCCCCTAGAAGCAATAGCGCGCACGCGCGTTGGGATCCGCGGGGTAGTAGTACGCGAACAGGTTGCAGTGTTCTTCGAACTCGACGTGTGGGCCGAACGTGATCGGGAAGTCCGTCGTGTTGTGGAAGGTACATTCGTACGAGAGCCCCCCGTTCGCGGGAACGACCACGGGCGTCTGAAGCACGGTAAACGGTGGCTCGGACCACGCGGCCGATCGGTAGCACTCGCGGCCGACCATCTCGCCGTCGGGCGATTCGTTCACGATGAATCGTTGTCCCCGCGAGTGGAAGTGCCCAGTCATCGCGACGAACGTTCCGCCCGCGGGCAGCGTGCAGCGGGCGCGGAAGCTCGAGTCCATGCGCGGCGGCAGGTTGATCCCGCGGTTGTTGGCGAACATCGTCGCGAGGTGGTTCGTGATCGACGCGGGATTTTCCGCTGTCCAGAGATTCACCAGCACCTCGGCGTGCGATCCGGGCGTCGACTGCGTCGCGGCGTTCACGAAGTGCGATTGCAGCAACATGAAGCTGTTCGCGTGGAGTCGATACGCGACGCCGGCGGGGAGCTGCCAATCGAGGCGCGTGTCCTGCGACCCGACCACCAGATCGTACGTCGCGAAATCCACGGCGTTGAAACATGCGGTCCCGGGACCGTCCATGCCAGTCACCGCGGGGAGATTCGTCGTGGTCGCTTCGATCGACGGCAACACTCTGAAGAGATTCATGTGATGCGAGCCGGTGTTGTAGGCGACTTCGTACCGCACGACTTCCATGTCCGCCGTGGCCGGGAGCCGGAAGAACCAGCAGCGCTGCTGCTCCGTTCCCGCCGGCACGTCGAACGCGATGCGCAGCTGGATGCCGCGCCCTGCCGGGGGGGGGGCCAGCATCGGGGCAACGTACGGCACGTCGGCGGATGCATCGGGGTTCATCACGGGGGGGCCGCACGCCACCATCGCTCCGCTGACCGCCGTCGCCATTGCCGCCCAACCCAAGCCACGCCAGAACTTCATGCGACCACCTTAGCGAGAGGACGTCCGAGCGTCCACTCGACGAAGCACCTGCACCATTCGTTCCGCGGGAATGAACTCCGTCACTCGGCCGACTTCTCGGCCGGCTGCGTCGAGCACGACCACCGTCGGTAGGGCGCGCACGTCATACCTGCGGGACAGATCGGCATAGTTCCGTGGCCGATCGTCGTCGTCGTAGATCTTGACCGTGATGAACCGGCGTTCGCTCGCCGCGCAGGCGACCTGTGGCGACCGGAACGTAATGTGTGCCAACTCCTCGCACGCCGGGCACCACGTCGCGCCGAAGTCCAATACCAGCGGTCGTCCCTCCCGGCGCGCCTGGGCCATCGCCACGTCCGGATCGCGGTGCCACTGAATCGGAGAGCACGGCCCGGTGTTTCGCACCGGGGGCTCGTATTGCAGGAACCACAGAGCGCCCATCGTCGTCATCGCGAGACCGACGATCTTTCGTGAGCGCTCGAACCACGTGCCTTCCTTCAGGGACAGATGGATCGCGCCCACGAACAGTCCGGCAACGCCGAGCGCGAGGAACAGCCACTGGGCGCCGCGAATTCTCAGCTCGGGCGGGTGAAGCAGCGGCACGATTCGCCGCACGTAGTACAGCCCGACGATGACAAGGATCACCCCCATCGTGTTCTTGACGGAGTTCATCCAGCCGCCAGGCTTCGGCAGGCTCATTCCGAATGTTCCGACGATGAAGAACGGCAATCCGAGACCCAGGGAATACGCGTACAGGGCAATCGCGCCCGCGCCGGCATTCCGCGTGCGAAATACGTAGTCGAGAATCCCGACGAGTCCCGCGGTGGCACATGGCGCCGCGATCGGACCCAATGCGAGACCGATCAAGAACGCGCCCTTCACGCCGAGTCCGCCGATCGACGCGAGACGATTCTGCAGCGATGCCGGTAGCGAAATCTCGAACAGGCCGAACATGTTCAGCGCCATCACGAGCATCAACACGCACTCGAATATTTGCACGCCCGGCTTGCCGGCCCACGATCCCGCGACCGAACCGAACATCCCGGCGAGCACGCCGATGGCGACGAACAGCGCGGCGATTCCGTGCACGAACGCGGTGGACAACAGGGCGGCACGTCCGCGTGTCTCGTTGCGTGCGCCGAAGACCGACACCGTGATGACGATCATCGGGTACACGCACGGCGTCGCGGCGGTCGCGAGTCCGACGAGAAACGCGGCCGGAAGCGCTGCCAGCCATCCACCGGCGCGGAGCGCACGGCTGAACAAGTCGGTGGACTCCGTTGCGTGGGCGAGCGCGGGCGACAGGAGCACTGCGCCCAGCATGGCGAGCGCGATTGGAATTGCCGTGGAGCGACGCATCACGTGGGTCCGAGGGATCTTCGCCCGCGAACCGCTGCGCGGACCGCTGAGCCGGGTACATCGTGGGGGCGAATGCGGGATTCTGCAACCGGTCCGCGGCCCGGCGACGGCCGCGCCAGTGACTTTTCCGAGTGGGCGACCGTCTCAGACCAAGACGGGCCCCAGAACGTTGGTCTCACTCCCGTTGCGGCGGATTGCGGTATAGTCCGTGCGTTCTCGGATCCGGAGGCTCGTATGCGTAGGTTCGTCGGCATCGCGTGGGTGGTCTTCGCCATCTCAGTGTTCGGTTTGTCCGTCGTCGCGCAGCGCCGCTCGCGAGGGCGTGGCGGCGCGCCGCGTCAGGCCGCGGTGCCCGCGAGTCCCCGAATCGCTCAAGAGCTCGGTGGCGTCGCGTGGGGGTGGTCGCACGATCAGGTGATCGACTTCTATCGTCGGGCCATCATCGCACGGTACCAGCCACTGCTTCGCAACCGGGGCCAGGTCGAGCAGGACCGGATGATGTCGGAGCGGGATGCGGAAGTGCAGCGCATGCGCGACAGCTACGTCAACTTCGACGGCACGCCACGGCGCCGGTTGTGGGACACGTCGTTCGTCGGCCCGGAGTACACCCACAACAACAACGAGAGCATGCTCGTTCGCCAGGAGCCCAACGGCACGCGCGAGTACTACTTCTTTTTCAACGACCATCTCTGGAAGCGCTTCCAGGCGCGGGTGATCCCGTCCGGTCCGAATCGACCGGAATTCTCGACGTTTGCGCAGACCCTCGAGCAAGTGTTCGGGCAAGGGCTGCACATGAACCGAGCGGGCGGTCAGGAACTCGAGACGGTGGTCTGGCAAGACGACACGACGCGGCTGCACTTGGTCAACAACATCACGTTCTTCAACGCCGTGTGCCTGGTCTACGAAGAGCGCGCGACGATCGCGCGGCTCGCCGAGCTGCGCCGAAATGCGCCGACGAAGGTCGCGGCCGCGTCGGAGCGTGCACGCAACGACGACATCGTCGTGGGCAACGTCGAGTCGGACCCCAACGCCGACATCGTGGATCGGATCACCGGCAAGATCCGTCGAGTCGATCCCGGTCCGCAGGCGGGACGTACTCCCGGTTCACCGGGTTCGCCCGGGTCTGCACCGCCCGGCGGCGCAACGAGCGGCGCGGGCGCGGTCACCGGAACTCGTCCAACGCCACCGCCGGACGACGATCCCCTGCGGGGTCTGTAGCACCGTTAGCCCCGCGGGCGGTTTCGCGCGCGCACGGACCGGATGGACGCGTCCGCTGCGCGCAGCGCCGGCAGAATCACGTCGTTCAGGGTGTACGACTGACCGGGACATCCCGCGCATGCGCCCCGAAGCGAAACCTCGGCGATGCCGTCGACCACGCCGAGCCACTCGATCTCGCCGAGGTCGCGTGCGACGAGCGGGCCGATCACGTCCTGGACGATCCCCGCCAGGGTGCCACCGTTCGGACGCTCGCCATCGTCTGCCACGGCCGAAACGATATCACACCGGGCCCCCGCGACCGCATTGACGTCGCGACATGCCGTCGCCTAGGATCGCAAACAGGTATACGTGTCGCGCTTTCGACTGCGGTTTCTCCTGCAGGAATTCGATCTTCCGACCGGGGACGTCCTGATCGGCCGGAGTCCGGAGTGCCACATCACGATCGAAGACCCCTTGATCTCGCGTCAGCACACGAAGATCCGAGTGGTCGACGACGCTGCGACGCTGATCGATCTCGGCAGCCGCAACGGCACGCGGCTGAACGGACGGCCGATCACGGCCCCAACGCCGCTCTCGGACGCGGATCGCATCCGGATCGGCGCACAAGAGTTGGTGTTCTACCAGGTCGGCGCGGAGCAGCGGGCGCCTCGACAGACCGGCGCGCTCTTGTTTTGCAGTTCGTGTGGGACTCCGTTCCCGGAGGGTGCCGCCGTCTGCCCGCACTGCGGTCACACGCAGACTCCGATGCGCGAGGACGAGACCGTCTCGGGCTTGTACGTCGAGCCACGGCGGACGTGGATGCTTCAGCTCTTCGGTGAAGTGCTGGACCGAGCGCTGTCGACCGGGCGGCACGAGGAAGCCGAACGGATCTTGCGACGCGCCATCGAAGAGTACAACGAGCGGTCGAACGGCGGCGCCGGTGAGTTGCGACACCTCAACCAGATTGCCGAGTACGCCTTGCGACTCGCGGACGCGCGCGGCGAATCGGCGTGGGTGATCTGGACGATCGATGCGTACGCAAAGCTCGAGCGATTGCCGCCCCTGCCGATTGTCGAACGGCTCGCGAGCGTTACGCGGTTGCCTGGTACGCTCGACCGCGTGCGAGATCTCTTGAAGCAATGGCGGATTCGCGAGGGAACCCTCAACGCCGAGGATCTCGAAGCCATGTCCCGGCTGGAATCCATCGGCGCGGCGCCAGGGGTCTAGGCCGTGGCGCGCTACCGGCTGCGATACCAGAACCACGAGATCGAAGTCCCGCCGGGGGAATTCGCCGTCGGGCGCAGTGCCGAGTGTCAGCTCACGCTCGACGATCCGCTCGTGTCGCGGCGCCACGCGTTGTTCCATGCGTCCCCGCGCAAGCTCAGCGTCGAGGACCTCGGAAGCCGGAACGGCGTCAAGCTCAACGGCACGAGGATCGCGGGCGAAGTCGAGCTGTCACCCGGCGATGTCGTGACCGTGGGGTCCGAGGAATTCACCGTGGAAGTGATCTCGGGCGAGTCGCAGACGAAGCTCCCTCGCAAAGCGGCCGTGACGATGACTGGCCCAGCGCCCGACGCCAACGTTCTTGTCGGCGGCGGAGGAGCGCTCGCGTTGCTCAGCGGCGTCGTCGACAAAGCGCTGGCGATGGGACGCGTCGACGAGGCCGAGCGGATCCTGTCGAACCTCCTCGCCGAGACGCTCACCGGGCTGCAAACCGGAAAACGCGATGCCAGCACGTTGCCGGACGCGGCGAAGTACGCACTGACGCTCGCGGCGCAGACGGGGAAGGCGTCGTGGATCGATTGGGTGTTCAGCGCCTACCACGCGGCGCACAAGATGCTGCCTGCCTCGACGGTCGACGAACTGTACAACCTAGTGCGCAAGACGAAGTTCGCGATGACCCCGGCGCTGCGCGCGTACCTCGACGGCATTCGGAACACCGCGGATCAGCTCTCGCCGACGGAGCGCTTCGTGCTGCAACGTTTGGAGGGGCTCGTGCGCGTGGTACTCGCGAGCTGAGCCGCGCACCCGTCGAAGCGTCAAGTCACCGCGTTTCATTGCGGCTAGAATGTCCCCATGGATTCCAGTTACAACAAGCTGCTTGCCGGCAATCGAGCGTGGGTCGCGAGAAAACAGGCCGAGGACCCCGAGTTCTTCGCGCGCTTGTCGCGCGGACAAGAGCCCCGGTACGTGTGGCTCGGTTGCTCGGACAGCCGCATTCACGCCAACGAAGTCACGGGCACCGAAGCCGGAGAGATCTTCGTCCATCGCAACATCGCGAACCAGGTCTTCCAGACCGACATGAACCTTCTCGCGGTGCTCTACTACGCGGTCGAGATACTTCGTGTGAAACACGTGCTCGTGGTTGGGCACTACGGCTGTGGCGGGATCGCCACGGCGATGAAGCGCGAGGACCTGGGCTTCGTCAACAACTGGCTCCGAGGCGTCAAGGAAGTCTACGCGCGGCACCGAGACGAACTCGACGCGCTCTCCGACGACCGGCGTGAGGACCGACTCGCCGAACTCAACGTGATCGAACAGGTCAACAACCTCACGAAAACTCGGATTCTCCAGCGCGCGTGGAGCAACCGCGAGCTGCAGCTTCACGGCTGGGTCTTCGACCATCGCAATGGTCGCATCACCGAACTGGTCAACCGCGACCGATTCGAGGGGGTCGATCCACTCTTCGCGTACGAAAGCACGATGCCCGCCACCGGCGCCTGAATCGGCACGGCAGGCTCTGCCGAGCTGTCAACTCTCGACTGCTGACTGTCGACTATCCGCCGACTCTCGACTTCTCAGTGCCTTCGGCCGGACAACTGGTCGACGAGCTGCTGGTGCACTTGGGCAAGCTCTTCGATCCGCTCGCGAAGCACGCTGATGCGATTGCGATACTGCCCCCAGGGGAACGTCGCGGCCTGAAGCGTCTGCGCGGGGAGCCCATGCGCCGAGTCCAGCCGCAGCGCGAGCGTCGCGAGCTGACCGTCGGGAATTGCGCCCGCCTCGTACATCGTTCGCGTCGCGTTCCCCGTGATGCCGAGTCCGGCCACGGGCACCGGCTGCGAGAGGTCCAACTGCTGGCCCGCCGCGAGACTGATCGTTGCAAGCTGCGCGACGTGCGGTCCCTGCGGATTCGGGCGTGCGAACACTACGACGGCACGTTGCGCGTCCGCCTGCAGTGGATTGCGCGGATTGCCCGCGGCGAGCGCCGCACGAATCGCGACCAGTCGCGTGCCGCTGCTCGCGGCCTGGTGCTGTCGAAGCAGCGTCCACACTTCGTTCAGTCGCAGCTGCAATTCGGTGATCTTTGCGACGATCGTTCCGCGCATGCGTCCGACGCGGCCGGCGTAGACGTCCGGCGAGAGCGGCGGTTCTTGCGGGAGATCGTTTACCCAGGTAATCAACGCTTCGTCGACCAGCGGCGGGTGCGTCGCGGCGGCCGGCGCGGAGTCGTCGCCCTCGCGAGCGTTCTGGATGTTCCCCTGCTCGGCGGCGTGCTCGACGTGAGTGCGCATCGAGGCGATCGTGTCGCCGAGACGAACGATCTCGTTTCGCACGGCCGTAACGGCTTGAAGCGTCTGCCGCTCCTGACCCTTGGCCTCGAGCATGTTCCCGAGCGCGTATCCGGCGCCGAGCGCCACCGCTCCCGTGACCAAGACCGCAATCAATGTCCCAGTCTTCTTGCGCCCGACTTCTCGATCGTCGACGGGCTTCTCGTCGATGACGATGCGCATTTCCTGCGGCGCGTTCGACGCGGCCGACGAGCCGAACGGATCGTCTGCGATCGCCTGTGCCCGGCGCTGCGCAGCCGCTTGCGCCTGCTGTTGCTGAACGATGGGTGGCGGAGCGATGTCCGATCCAAAGCCCGGAATTCCAGGAAGCGGGCCACCCGCCGGCGGACCCATCATCTGCGGCGCGACAATGCCGCCGGAATCCGGCGCGGCGGCAGGCGGTCGGACGGAAGTACCCGGAGGGGGAGCGACGGCCGCACCGCCACCCGCGACCTGGGTCTTCTTCAGACGATCCTTCAGACTCGGCTTCTTCTCCTCAGCCATCGCCGCTCCTTCGACGCTCTTTGCGCGCGAAGACGTTAGCGTTCTGCGGTTTTTGGTGTCAAGGCAAACATCCAGTCTGTGCGCGTCGTTGCGTCGGATGTTCCGCGACTTTCTTGGTGCAGGCGCCGCGCGCGGCGTAGCGTGTTGCGCGGAGGAACTGGATGCACAACGAACGACGACGTGCTTCGCGAAAATCTACGGATCTCTGGGTCAACAAGTTCATCGACGGGCTGCCGCACCTTGCGCGAGTCGTCGAAGTCAGTGCAAGCGGTTGCGTGCTCGAACGTGTGCTCGAACCCGACGCCGCCAGGGACTTGTACCCGATCGAACTCGCGCTCCCTTCCTCCGCCGGTGGCTCGCGGATGTGGCTCTGGGCGCGCGCCGTTCATCGCGAGGGCGATCGAACCATGTGCAAATTCGTGGGACTCGACCCCGTCGACCGAGCGACGCTGACGCGTTTCATCGCGATCGCAGCCTGAGCCGCTCGTGCGCGCGGCGCACTCTCGCGTGCAAACGTTGCGCACCGTCCTCCCGGTGCTCTTGGGGATCCTCGCGTGTCGCGGACGCGTGCCGGACGTCGCGCCGCTGCAGCCGATCCAGCGCGCTGACGGTCGGGTCGTCGAGCTACTTCTGGACGTCGACGCGCTCGCCGAACGCGACCCCGATGCGGCCGCGCGAAGCCTCCGCGAGACCGTCGCGCCGCGCGCGGACGCCAACGCCGCCGCGGCAACCCGCGTGACGGTGACCGAACCGCGCGCACAGCGACTGCACGCCGAACTCGTGCGGCTGACCCGCGAGCGGTCCGAGACCGTTCAGTTGTACGCGCGCGCGCTCGAATCCCGCGACGCGGACGTGTTGCGGCAGGCCTTGCGCCGACAGGTTCAGCTCGATCGTTCGATGGATCGTTTCGAAGCCGCCGTTCAGGCCGCGCAACGCGCCCAGCGTGTGGGCGGGTGCTCGCGGTAGCACCGCGCGGGTGCAACCTGCGTTACGCAGCGCGTCGGCGCCAACGCGGAGTCCGACGCCCCAGCGATCGTTCAGGCGACAACCACCGGTCGGAAAGTCCCGTCGGTGCGCGGGATCTCCGGTCTTGCGCAAAAGTTCCGGCCCGCGCACGCGGCGTGCTAGCGAAAGAACGTGCCACTGTCGCACCTTGCACCGGCTCGGGGTCGCGCCCTCGTACGCGAGGCGATGGCGCTCGCGCGGCAGACCGTCCTGATCCCTCGGTCCCTCGAGGCGTTCCAGCAACACGCTCCGTCGGACACGTTGACGGTGTTCGTGCACGGGTACTTCGCCGCGGCGGGCGTGTTCGATCCGCTCTCGAAACACCTGGCGCGAGTCGGGGTTGCGCCGCGTCAGTTGCACTTTTCGTACATGCCGGCGGGTTCGATCGACTCGCTCGCGCGGCGGCTGGACGAACGCGTCCGCGAGGTTCACGGCGATCGGCCGGTTCGAATCGTCGGGCACTCGCTCGGTGGACTGATCGGTCGGTACTACGCACAAGTCCTCGGCCGTCCGGTCGATGCGTTGGTGTGTCTCGCAACGCCGCACGCCGGAACGACTCGGTCGAAGAAGTGGCTCCCACTGCAACTCGCGCGGGAGATCGCGCCGGGCAGCGAAACGCTCGCGCTGCTCGAGCGAACGCGGGACCGCCTGGACGGTGTGCGGGTGTGCTCCATCGTCGCAGCGCACGATGCCACCGTGATTCCATGGCGAAACGCCGTGCTCGCGGGACACGAAGTGGTCGGTGTCCCCGCGCTCGCCCACCAGGCGATGCTCTTCGATCGTGACGTGTGGGGTCACATCGAGCGCGTGTTGCGATTGGGTCACGTCCGCGCGGCGCGCACCGCGGCGTGAGCACGACATCGTCGTAAGATCCGCGCGACGGCGGTGCGCGCTACGGGTGCAGCCGGTTCAGCATGCGCGGAAACGGGATCGTCTCGCGGACGTGTTGCAGCCCGCACGTCCACGCCACCGTGCGCTCGATGCCGAGGCCGAAGCCGGCATGCGGGACCGAACCGTAGCGCCGCAAGTCGAAGTACCACTCGAACGCGCTGCGCGGCAGTTTGTGCGCGTCGATCGACGCTTCGAGTTTCGCCAGGTCGTCTTCCCGCTGGCCACCGCCGATGATCTCGCCGTAGCCCTCGGGCGCGAGAACGTCGACGCACATCGCCACGCGCGGGTCGCTCGGGTCGGTCTTCATGTAGAAGGCTTTGATGTCTTTCGGGTACCGGTGGACCATGACCGGGCGATCGAAGCGTGACGAGATCACCGTTTCCTCGTCGCCTCCGAAATCATCGCCGAATGCGGGGCGCACTTCCGCGCGACCGTCTGCACCAACGACCAACTTCCCATCCCGAGATCGAGCGTCGTACGCGTCCTGCAGGATCGCGATGGCCTCGTCGTAACGAATCCGCGGAAATGGTTTTTGCACGCGCTCCAGATTCGTCGTGTCGCGCTCGAGGGACTTCAGTTCCTCGCGACGACGTTCGAGTACGCGACCGACGACGAACACCAGAAAGTCCTCTGCCAAGTCCATGTCGCCATCGAGGTCCATGAACGCCACCTCGGGCTCGACCATCCAGAACTCTGCGAGATGACGGCGCGTCTTCGACTTCTCCGCGCGAAACGTCGGACCGAAGCAGTAGGCCTTGCCGAACGCCATCGCGCCGGCCTCCATGTAGAGCTGACCCGACTGTGTGAGATAGGCCTTCTCGCCGTGGTAATCGGTCTCGAACAGAGTGCTCGTTCCCTCGCATGCGTTGGGCGTGAACACGGGCGCGTCGACCAGGGTGAATCCGCGGTCGTCGAAGTAGTCCCGCACCGCGCGGATGATCTCGTGTCGCACCCGCATGATCGCGTGCTGCCGCTTGGACCGCAGCCACAGATGGCGATGGTCCATCAGGAAGTCCGTGCCGTGTTCCTTGGGCGAGATCGGGTACTCCTGCGACGGCGCCGCGACGACGTCGATCGACTTCACACCGATTTCGAACTCGCCGGCGCGCTTGGCGTGGGCGCGAACCGTGCCGGTGACGATGATCGAAGTTTCCTGCGTGAGCCGGTCGGCCCGGGCGAACAGTTCGTCGGATACCTCGCCGAGCACGACCACGGCCTGCACGATGCCGGAGCCGTCGCGCACTTCGAGGAACTGCAGCTTCTTGGAGCTGCGCTTGTTGTAGAGCCAGCCGCGCAGCGTGACGTCCTGGCCGACGAAATCACCGAGCGATCGGATCGCGACGATGGGGGGGGCGCTCATGAGGGTTCTTACTCGATCTCGACTCGCGGGTGGGTCGCGGGAGTGGCTGGCGTCGCAGGCGTCGGCACGGTGGTCGGTGGACGTCGAACGGCGTGCGGTGCGCGGTGATGGACTGCGGGCGCAGCGGCGCCGCTCGGACCCGGCGTCACCGCGGGCACGGGCGGCGTCACGACGGCGCTTGGCACCGCGGCGGGCGTGTCACCCACGGCGATGGCTGGCGGCGTAACCGGGGCTGCGGCATTCGCGGTGGGTGGAATGGCGGCCGCCGGCGGCGTGCTCGGGGGCGGCGGATTCGGAGCGGTCGCAGCGGGAGGAACGACGCTGTTGGGAATTGCCCGCGGCGGCGCACTCGTCGAGAGATTGAGAAACAAAACGACCCCCGCACCGGCGGCAAGCGCGAGCGCCACGGCGAGCGCGATGATCAGCCCGCGGCGCGAATCGCGCGGAACCGTTGCCACGTGTGCCGGAACCGCGGCAGTCGCCGCCAACGCTGCTGCGTTGCCCGGAACATAGAGCCCCGGGAGATTTCCCCGCGACCCATCGAGCATCGTCGCGGCGATCTGCTTCGGCGCGCCGGGAAACGACGACGTGTTCGGAACGTCCGCCTCCAGCGCCGCGAGAAACTCCGACGCGTTCGCGTACCGTTCCTCGCCGCGCAGCGCGAGGGCCTTCGCGATCACCGGCTCCCACGCGCCGACGTTGAAACCCCTCTTCGCGGGTGTCGGACGTTCGGGTGAGAGAATCTCCGCGAACAGGCTCATCGCGTCGTCGCCGTTGTACACAGGCTGATCCGTAAGCACTTCGGTAAGGATCAACGCAAGCGCGTGGACGTCGGTCCACGGTCCTGTGCGCGCCGACCCGACCTGCTCCGGCGCGGCGTACTGCGGCGAGAACGCGTTCTGCGTCGAGCGCGTGCGCGTGTGTCCGCTGCCGGCCGCTTCGCCCTCTTCCATCAACTTTGCGATGCCGAAGTCCAACAGGCGCGGGAGCAGTCCGCGCTTGCTTTGCACCAGGATGACGTTCGCGGGTTTCAGATCCCGGTGCGCGATCCCTTCGTCGTGGGCGTACGCAACCGCTTCGAAGACCGGCCGCAAGAGCGAGAGTGCCTCCGCGGGCGGGAGACCCTGGTTTCCGCGGCGCGACTCCAGCCAGCCGTCCAACGTCTGTCCGGTGAGCCACTCGAGCACCATCCACGGCGCAGGCTCGCCCGTGGGCATCGCCGAGACGCCGAAGTCCATCACCTGCACGATGTTCGGATGGCTGATCCGCGCGATCGTCCGTGCTTCGAGCGCGAACTTCTCGATGAACTGCGCACGTGCGGCGTCGTTGAATTCTGGCGGTGTCTTCAGAACCTTGATGGCGATCGGCCGCTCGAGCGCGAGGTGCGTTCCAAAATACACGACGCCGAATCCACCCTCGGCCACCGTTCGCTCGACGCGAAACTTTCCGTCCAGTGTCGTGCCGACGATGCGGAAAAGATCCTCGGTCTGCGCGACGTCGCCCGCAACGGCCATCGCGCATTCATAGCACAAGAGCGCCGAAACGCGCGCGGTCTCAGGGCCCGGATGGCGCCAGGCCTGCGTAGACTTGGAGGATGTAGTCGCCGGCGCGAAACCCGGCGCCGTACGTCGTTGCGCGGACGGTGTAGACGCCTGCGCGCGGTGCGACGAACAGAATGCGACTGTTGAGGTTGCCGGCGCTGTCGTCGTCGTGCGCGACTTCGGCATTCTGGAAATACAGGATGGCGTACATGTCCAGCCGGGAGCCCGGCCGACCTTGCATCGCTCCGCCACGGAGAACGATTGTGACGGACTGTCCCGATTGCAACTCGAGGTTGTAGTCGTCCGCGACGGAGTCGTCCGCGAGGCGCAAGTCGGAAGCGGCGAGGCGACCGTGGATCACGGAGCCGGCGCGGATTCCTGTCGGCGCGTGGCGGGTGCACGCGGTCACGAGCGCGGCGAGCGCAACGATTCCGAGGATGCCGCGAGATGACAGTGCACCGCGAGACGCGTTCGCCACACACGAACAATACACGAAGCGGAGCGAGGCTGGCCGACGCTCCTCGCGCGAATCACAACTCCTGGACGACGTCGGCCGGGTGACTCCAACAGGTCGGCTCCTGTCGAACGCCGAGACGCATGGCGGTCACATCGCCGGCCGGCGGCGACGCATCGGGACACCCCGCAGTCGGCAAGAACAACCGGCCGCGCACGTCCCCGCCCGACCCGCGCTGCTGGCCGACGCCGCAAGACCACAGCTGGCTCTCGATGTCATTCATGACTCGCGGCCACGTGTTCGGATCGCGTGCTGCGACCAGCGACATGAAGAACGCCCTCGGATCGACGAGTAGCCCGCCCACCACGCCCGGGCCGTCACGACATGCGTGGGGTTGAAACGCCGGACCCCCGCGATCGATCCACGTCCACGCGAACGAGGGTCCGGTGTCGACGATCGTCGGCACGTCGATCGCGGCCACGCCGGTGTCGGCCACGCCAGTGTCGGCCACGCCGGTGTCGGGCACTCCGGTGTCGGGCACGCCGCCGTCCGAGCTGCTCGTGTCTTGCGCATCGACGCGCGGCGGTGCGTCGGCGAATGCGTCGCTGCCATCCGTCTGCGACATGATCGTCCCGGCGTCGTCACACCCGATGCACCTGCCGTAGCTTGCGCCGTCGTCACGACAGACCTGGTGTCCTTGTCGCCCACCGCCGCAGGCGCACGCAGTCTGCCGGCCTGGTGTGCACGGCACGGACACCGTGCCGGGCGAGCAGCTCGCAGCACTCGACAGCGCCGCGAGCGCGATCGAGAACAGCAGAAGGGAATGGCGGGGCAGCATGACCGCACCGATGGTACGCGGGTCTGGCCAGCTCGGCGAGTCGCGAGCGCCGGGAAGCGACGCCTCCGGCTCAGCGCGAATCGCCGCGAGCGCCGTCTGGCTCGACGACGCGGACGCGCGCTTCGTCCCGTTGCAACACCATGGGCAGCGACACGGCGAGGGCCACGCCGAGCGTGCTGAAGCCCCCCAGGATCAGCCATCCGTCGGGCCCCCTCGATGGGTGAATCGTGATCCCTGCGACGACGAGCGCGATGCTCGCGGCGAGCGACGAGAGCAACACCGTCAGCCCGGCGATTCGAAACCCCGCGCGGCTCGTGTATCCGAGCGAGAGTGACATGCTGCCCGCGAGTTCGAACGGCGGTGTGATCGCGCGCGTGGGCTCGCCGTGCCCGTCCGCTACGCCGAGAATGTACGCACCGGTCGGCAGTGTCGTCGTACAGGGCGCGTCGCAAACACGAGTGAACGTGTCCCACTGATGCACTTGTGCGCCATACCTCGACGTCGTGATCATCGTTCGAGTGCCGGACACATAGTGCAGCGAGAGTCGTCCGGGCTCGTCTGCGAGCACTTGCAGATGAGCGTTTTCATCCCGCGGACTCGAGCGGGCCGCCGCAGGCGAGCTCACAGCGATGGACGGAAGAACCCCGGGGCCCCGAGCGCCCTCCTCCGCGGCGGGCCCTGCGTACGTGACCGTCGACAGCTCGATGCGTCGCCGCTCGCCCGTGGGGAGTTGGATCAGAACGTGTGACGAAGGGACGCGCTCGATGATCGAGCCGCGCACGAATCCGCCATCTCGACTCCGGACGATGTCGGGGACGTTCTGCGCGAACAGAGCGCTCGTCGCGAGCAGCACGCTCAGTCCGAAGACGCATGCGAAACGCACGTGCATGGCATGGAGCCTACCACCCGAGTGTGCTCGTGATCCGCGCGAAATTCATCTACGATGCCACTCGAGGGTGGAAGCGAATGACCGTGAAGCGGATCCGCTCGATGTATCCGAACTGCGTCGCGATTCTGACGGTCGCCGCAGTCAGTGCGTGGACCGTGGGCGCAGCAGCGCAGACCGTGCCGACGACGGCCGGAGCGGCGTCGACCGGTGTTGCGCCGTCCACGCCGCCGGCGACTCCTCCCCCCGACGTTGTCGAGACACAGGACGGCGGTTTTCTCCGCGGCACGATCATCGAGCAGGTGCCGGGTCGCTCCGTCGTGATCATGCTCGTGACGGGTGAGACGCGAACGATCGACATGGCGAACGTCCGGTACGCGGGGCGCGACCGTTCCGCGGCGCCGCGACCGCCCGCGGACGTGGCGAGCACACCGCCCCCGCTGCGCAACCCGCAAGAGTTTACGGTGTCCGTGACGGCGCAGGGAAGAACCGACTTGTCGCTTCACCAGGTTCGCGGCAACTCGTCGATGACACTGGTCGGCGCGTTTGGGATGAGCACGCCGATGGACTCGTTCGAACCGGTGTGTCGAATTCCGTGCCGCTTCAGCGTGACGCGCGGCACCTACATGTTCGGCGTGTCGGAGGGGGCCGGGTCCGTCGCGCGTGCGGGAGACGAACCGTTGTCGATCGGCGCCTCGGGGAACCTCCAGGTCGCCTACGAGACCCGGCAAGGGGTTCGCACCGCGGGCATCGTGTTGCTGATCAGTGGCATCGCGACCGTGGCCGTGACGGCGGTCGCCACCTTTGCGATGTTTTCGAGTTATTCGTACGGCTCCGGCATCGCGTTGCCGGTGATGTTGGTCGGGATCGGCGTGGGGGGGATCGCCGTCAGCATCGCTCCGTTTCTCATGGGCGTCCGCGACCACGCGTCGGCGCAGTTCGATCGGTAACGCGCGAGTGCGCAGGCGTGCAAACGACTGCAGTCCGTTCGGTGACGGCACGCTCGTCAATCGCTCCACGCCGACGATGGTCCTCGGGTCGTAGCGTGGCACGCGGAGGTCGCTCCGACTCGCGACCCACTCCGGCGCTCCCACCGGCGCCGATGCCACGCAGCGCCCCAAAAGTTAAAAAGTTAACAAGTTAAGTCCCGGATGGCTTCGATTACATCCGTACGGTGGTGCAACCGTCGCCACCGCTGGTGCAGTTGTTCTCGCACACCGCGGTCGCGTTGCACTCGAGCCGGCAGTTGCGCGTGCAGCTCGTGATCCGGCATCCCCGCGAACTGTTGCACCGCAGCGTGCAACCGCCGCCGGGGCAGTCGAGCGTGCAGTCACCGCCGCTCACGCTGTTGCAACTCAGCTCGCAGTTGCCGCCCGTACACTGCTGCGTGCACGCGCCGGCACTCACGGCATTGCAGTCGAGTCGACAGCCCGCGCCGGCGCACGTCTGCGAGCAGCCCGAGTTGGCGTTGCATGCCAGCGAGCAACCGGGAGCGCCGGTCGTGCAGGTCTGGGCGCATGTCGCGGTCGAGCATGCGCAAGCGCCACCGTCACACGCCGCGGCGCCGCCGTCCGCGAACTGCACACCAGTGCCTGGCGCAGTTCCGCACGCTACGAGTATCTGCGCGCCTACCACGACGAGGGCAGCGAACCAGCGCGGCGGTCGATCAGTCCGGTGATCCATTGGACATTCTCGCTTTCGGGGGGTCCAGTGGACTGTATGCTCTCCAAGCAACTGCAGCTTCGAGAAATCCGTGCGCGAGCCTTCGCGCGCGCGCCGCGCTGCGCCGCGCGACAGTCGAGCTCTGCGCGGGCTTGAAATCCGAGTTCACCATTTCCCATGCGTGCGACGACCCGCCTGTACTCCTCTGCACTTCTCGGTTGCCTCGCCGCCGTGTGCAATCGCTCCGCACGGCGAACTCCCGCTGCGGACGTGGCGGCTACGGACCCGTTCGTCGGTGCACGCATGCGAATGGTCGCGCGCCAGATCGTTTCGCGGGGCATCACGGATGCCCGCCTTCTCGATGCGATGCGCCGAGTCCCACGCCACGCGTTCGTACCGTACGCTCTCCGTGTCGAGTCGTACGTCGACGAGCCGCTCCCGATCGGTCACGAGCAGACCATCAGCCAGCCATACATCGCAGCGCTGATGACGGAACTCGCCCGCGTTGCACCCACCGATCGCGTACTCGAGATCGGCACCGGATCGGGCTATCAAACAGCGCTCTTGAGCCTGCTCGCGCGCGAGGTCTACACAATCGAAATCGTCGCACCGCTGGGCGTCGCCGCACGTGAGCGACTTCTCAGGCTCGGATATCGCAACCTGCACACTCGCATCGGCGACGGGTACTTGGGCTGGACCGAGGCCGCGCCGTTCGACGTCGTGCTCGTCACAGCCGCGCCGTTGGAGATTCCGCCGCGACTCCTCGAGCAACTGGCCGTGGGCGGCAGGCTCGTCGCCCCGCTGGGGCCGGTGGGCGAAGACCAGCGCCTCGTCGTCGTGACACGCACACTCGACGGCTTGCGGTGGCGGGACGTCACGGCGGTACGGTTCGTGCCAATGCGCCGCGACGCCGACGCCCGCTAGCGCCGTTGGCTGCAAGGGGCCCGGCGGGCTGGTCTCGATCTGCAAGAGGCTCTACGATGGATTGATGGTTGTCTCGTCACGACCGTGTCGGCGATCGCCGTCGACGCGATCGATGTTCCCGCGAATCTTGCTCGCGCTCGGGACGTCGGCGGTCGCAATGACGACGGCGCGACTGGCTCACGCCAACTTCTACCGCGTCGACACGACGATGGCGCCTCAGTGCGTGCAGATCCCGGGCACGGGCTCGGGCTGCACGGTCGACGCCGACTGTGCCGACCCGATGCGTGTCTGCATCCCCGCGGGAGATGGGTCGCTACGATGCATCCCTCGGATGTTGGCGTCACCGGCGTCCGCGGTGTTCTGCTGCCGCACCGCACACGACTGTCCAGCGTTTCCGGGACAGCCGCCACCTCGCTGCGAAATGACCGGTCCGTTTCGGCTCGACGACGGCACGGCTGGCTTCTGCCTGTATACCCGCGACGCTCCGACGGGAACCAGCCGCGTCCTCTTGGGTTGCGGAACGTTCACGGGGGCGGAAGCGTGTGCCCGCGGCGACTGCGACGGCGACGGGATCCCGAATACCATCGATCGCTGCGTCTGCAGGCCCGACGTGCCGGGCCCCGACTACGACTGCGACGATGACGGCGTGAGCGAACCGTGCGAGATCCCGGTAACCGTCGCGAGCGGCGCGACTTCCTGTGCGCTTCCCGGCGACTGCGTCGCGCTCGGCACGATGGCCCGTTGTCCGCTGGCAACCGACCGATCGACGGCGCCTTACTGCCGCTGTTCGTCGTGCGCAATGGCGTACGTCCGGCTCGGTGCCGGGGCCAGCTGCGCGCTCGACGCGGGCGTCCCCGACGCCACAGTGCGCCCGGACGCGAGCGCGTGGGACGCGAGCAGCGTCGACGCTGCGAGAACGCAGGACGCTGAACTGTACCCCGAGGATGCTTCGTCCGCCGACGGCGGTACGACCGCAGACGGCGTGGTGGCGCCGCCGTTCGTCAGCATTCGCGGTGGGGCGTGCCGGTGTCGCGCTGCGGTGGGCGCGGCGTCGGGCCGCGGTGTCCGGCACGGGAATGCGTTCGTGTGGGCAGCGATCGTCGCGGCCGCCGGCCGAAGTTCGCGCCGCAGGCTTCGCTGATCCTGGCGCGCGACGCGTTTGATCGCGCGCGGCGTGAATGGACGGAAACGTCTTGCCTCGGCGCGGTCCAACCGCGGGCACGCGCCTAGATCGTCTGCGCACCCGGGATTCGCCCGAATGGACGCGCCGGAAACCGACACCGTCGGTCACGGCCGAACGCATGCTGCACCCCATGGGTCCGCATCGCTGGCACAATGGCGCGATGAATCTGCTCGTCGACCCGAAGGCTTGGCTCGCGTTGGTGACGTTGCTACTTCTCGAGATCGTCCTCGGCATCGACAACGTCATCTTCATCTCGATCCTCGCCGGCAAATTGCCGGTTCACGAGCAGACGAAGGCGCGACAGATGGGACTCGGTCTCGCGCTCATCACGCGGATCCTGCTGCTCATGTCCCTGAGCTGGCTCGTCAAGCTCACCGGCACGCTGTTCTCGCCGCTGGGTCACAAGATCAGCGGGCGAGACTTGATCTTGATCGTCGGCGGCCTGTTCTTGATCGCGAAGAGCACCCACGAGATCCACCAGAAACTCGAAGGCGAGGAGGGCCACGCCTCGAAGAGAGTGCGCGCGTCGTTCGTGTCCGTGATCATCCAGATCCTCCTGCTTGACATCGTGTTCTCGCTCGACTCCGTGATTACCGCGGTCGGAACGGTCGACCACTTGTCCATCATGGTGATCGCGGTCGTCGTGGCGACGGTGATCATGATCGTGGCGTCCACGTCGATCAGCGCCTTCGTCGATCGGCACCCGAGCATCAAGGTCCTGGCACTCAGCTTTCTCTTGATGATCGGCTTCACGCTGATCGTCGAGGGCCTCGATCACCACGTCCCGAAGGGGTACGTCTATTTCGCAATGGCGTTCTCGATGTTCGTCGAGACGCTCAACATCAAGATGCGGAAAAAGCACGACACGGTGAAGCTTCACGAGTCCTATTCGTCACGGCCGCCGACGGCCGCCGGCGTGGCGCTGCCGAACGAGTAGCCCGTTTGCACGTCGTCCCGGCTTCGCACTGGGGGAGCACGTCGTTCCCGAACGGGGTCGTTCGGAGCGACGGCATTGATTCATCGGGCAGGTTCCCTGCGTTCCCGGCATGTGTCAATTGCGGACGCCGCATCGTGCGACCGAGCGGTGGGCCCCCATTTCCAGCCCAACTTGCATTATCCTGCGCGCCGCCGTGCCTTTCTCCCCTCCGCTCGTTGCTCGCCTTTGCGCTCTTGCGCTCACCGCATCTCTCCTCGCGTCGACCGGGTGCGCAGCGATATTTCCGCGCCAAACGACCATCTACCGCGAGGTGCCCGCGGGACTTGCCGAGAGTGGCGAGCTGACCCCTGCGCCCGATTTCGTCCATCGACTGTCTGTCCTCCGTGCGGAACTGCCGAGGCTGACACGCGACGCGCGTGAGTGGGACAACGACGCCGGGCCCGACGCGTTCGTGGTTGTCTATCGCAACGGTGCCGAGATCTTTCGTTCGCGCACCATCCAGAACACGCTGCGGCCCGAGTGGAATCCCGCGCGAGATTTCGCCGATGTGCGCATTCACGACAACGACCAGTTGCGCATCGAGTTGCGCGACGACGACGGGATCGTGTCCGACCTCGTCGGCCTTGCCGAAGTTCGCGGCGTGCCGAACGATGCGCGCAATGGCGGCATCTGGAACGTGCGGCTCGAGGGCGGCGCAAGTGTTCAACTGCAGTCCAACCCACCGCCGCCTCGGTTGGGGATGGGCGTGACGTACGATTTTCGCGACGACGTGTTGGTCGTGCTCGAAGTGGAAGAGGCCGGTCCCGCCTACGCGGGCGGACTGCGCGCCGGAGATCGAATCACTGCGGTCGACACACGGCCGATCTCTTCCCTCGGGGAGGGTGGGTCGCGCCAGGCCATGAACGGCGGCGCGATGCGCGAGATTCATCTCACGGTCAGCCGCGCAGGCAGTTCCACCGTCGTCGACGTCCGGCGCGATGCCTGTTACCCGAGCCGTTGATCGATCCATGCACGCAATGAACTCTCGATCGCTCTCCCTTCCCCCCCTGCCGGTGCTCCTGCCCGTGCCCGCTCTCGCCCTCTTCCCCGTGCTCGTGCTCGCGCTCGTGCTCGCTCCGTCGCTCACCAACGCGCAGACGCCGCCGCCCAACATCCCACTCGCCCCCGTCGACATCCAGAACTTCTGGCCGGGCGGGGGGCCAGCGCACACGATCGCGTTGCGCTCGACGGACATCCAGCCGCACTTGAGCTACGGGTTTGCGCTCACGACGAACTACGCGCATCGGCCGCTGTACTACGTGTCATCGACGGGATCGCAGGTCGACGGCGTCAACGGCGTGTTCACGACGGACTTCATTCAGACGTTCGCGCTGTTCGATCGCCTGCAGTTCGAACTGGCGATCCCGCTCGTCGTTGCGCAGAGCGGTCCGGGCATCGAGCCCCTCATCGGCGGCGGCGCGGCGCGGCAGCTTCCGTTGACGTCGTTGCGCGACGTGCGATTCAACGTCGGCGTCGGGATCTTTCAGCGCGCGCGTCGTACGGACGCCACGGGGTTCGGACTTCGCGCAGATCTCGGCATGGCCATGCCGACCGGCGACCGGAACAACCTCGCGGGCGCCGCGACGTTCACGTTCATCCCGCATGTGAGTGCCGACTTTCGACCGGTGTCGTCCTTCACGATCACGGCGAACATCGGTGCCCGCGTACGCGAAGGCGCGGGCGTTGCGAGTGTGTCGTGGGCGAGTCAGTTGTTCGCGGGACTCGGAGTCGCGTGGCGGCCGACGTTTTTCGACCGGCTCTCCGTGTCGATCGACGGCGTTGCGCTGTTGCCGCTGTACGCACCGAGTTGCACGACGCCCGCGTGCGGCGTCGGCGTTACGTACCGGGCGCCGATCCCCGTCGAACTGTATGCCGGCGGCCGTGTCGCCGTGGATCGCGGACGCGACGTCGAGATCACACTTGCCGCAGGGTTTCCGCTTTCCCAAGAGCCGACAGTGCCGGCGGTGCGGATCATCGCCGGGTTCGCGTATTCCCCGCACGGGCTCGACAACGATCGCGACGGCGTGCTCGAAGCCAATGACCAGTGTCCAACCGTGCCCGAGGATCGCGATGGCTATCAAGATTCCGACGGCTGTCCCGACCCGGACAACGACAGCGACGGAATTCCGGATGCGAGCGATCGTTGCGTGAACGAGCCGGAAGATCGCGATCAGTTTCAGGACGACGATGGATGTCCGGACCCTGACAACGACGGCGACGGGATCAACGATCCCGAAGATCAGTGCGTGGGCACGGCGGCAGGAGGTCATCCCGACCCGCGGCACCGCGGCTGCCCCATTCCCGATCGCGACGACGACGGCGTGCTCGATCCCGACGATCGGTGCATCGAAGTGCCCCAGGGCCCACGGCCCGATCCCGAAATGCGCGGCTGTCCGCTTCCCGATCGCGATCACGACGGCGTCGGCGACCGTCAGGACACGTGCCCCGACGAGCCGGCCGGACCGCATGCCGACCGATTCCGGCGGGGCTGCGCGGATCCCGATCGCGATCACGACGGCGTGCCCAACGCGATCGACCGCTGCGCCGACGAACCCGAGACGATCAACGGCGTGACGGACGACGACGGGTGCGCGGACGCGGGTGACGAAATCGTGACGTCCTCGGGCAACGCCGTGCTGTTCCGCGACGCCATTCACTTGCGCACGGGGCTTCGACGCATCGCTCCTCGCGAGACGGCGCTCTTCGTCCAGGCTGCGCAACGGGTTCGCGCGCGCGGTTCGGAAGTCGTGCGCGTGCGCGTCGCCGTCGTCGCGGAGCCGGGCGCGACCGGGGAGCCGGAAGCCGTTCGCCTCGCGGGACT
>Ga0080064_1001436_pt1 | contig 48082 bp, 66 predicted proteins | sample Subgrocontami54m_FD_69260 | JGI IMG/M metagenome (GOLD analysis project Ga0080064, IMG submission 69260) | Subsurface groundwater microbial communities from S. Glens Falls, New York, USA - GMW46 contaminated, 5.4 m (SPADES assembly) (version 2) ...
CCCGGCAGGCGATTGGACGTGAGATCGTCGGCCTCGACATCGGACCGTCGACGATCGCCATCGTTGGGAAGACCAACGCGGCACTCGTTCAGTTTTGCCCGACCATCGAGCAGCCGTGGCGCAAGGTGCGGACACTCCAGCGATCACTAGACCGCTCACGCCGGGCCACGAATCCCGAGAACTATCACGAGGATGGGACCGTGAAGAAAGGCGCCCGTACGTGGACCAGATCCTCGCGGTATCGGGATCTTCAGGCGCAGCTCGGGGAGACCGAGCGGTGTCTTGCCTCCGAACGGAAGCGTTCCCACGGAGAGCTTGCCAACCAGGTGCTCGCTCTCGGGAACGTCGTCAAGACCGAGAAGATTTCGTATCGAAGTTTCCAGAAGCATTTCGGACGAAGCGTGAAGGTGCGAGCGCCGGGGATGTTCGTCGGAGTGGTTCGCCGCAAGGCTGAAAGCGCCGGTGGCGGGCTCGAGACGTTCTCCACGCGAACGACCAAGCTCTCGCAGGTCTGCCTCTGCGGGTGCGTCGAGAAGAAGCCCCTGTCTCAGCGGATTCACCGCTGCACCTGCGGCGTAGGTCCCGTGCAACGAGATCTGTTCTCGGGCTTCCTCGCACGTTTCGTCTCCGACAACACACTCGATGCGCGCCAGGCGGTACTCGCCTGGCCGGGTGCGGAACCGCTCCTGCAACGGGCGGCATCGAGCGTCAGCCAACCTGCGAGCGGAGGCGGCATCGCCGTCTCCCACGCCGTTCACGGCGTCAGAGCGGGTCGCCCGCTGAAGGGATACGATGCTCTACGCGAGAGCGCGCATGTCGTACCGATGGCCCACGCATCGGGAGGGGCGCGATGAGCGTACAGGCATCTTCCCAGAACCCCCTGGCTTCAGCCATGGGGAGGTTCAGGATGGGTCTGATGGTGCACCGGCGTCCGCGTGACGCCGCAACGGGCGAGTGGGGTGGACGTGCGAGGGAGAGAGAAGGTTAGAAGGGCACCTCCTCGCCGACGGGTGCCTCGGCGCCCTCAGGCTCGTTCACGGCCTTATGGCCGTTGCCGTGGCCGTTGCCGCTGGGCAGGAACTGCACGCGTTCGCCGACGACGACCAGGCGTGACCGGTTCGCGCCGTCTTCAGTCTGCCACCGATCCTGCTGCAACCGGCCCTCAACCAGGACCAGCCGACCCTTTTTCAGGAACTCGGCACAGGTTTCGGCCTGCTTGGCCCAGACGACGATCTCGACGAACGTGGTTTCCTCGGTCTCACCGCGTTTGCGGTTGAGCGCGAGGCCGAACTGGCCGACTGAGGTCCCCTGCGGGGTGTGCCGCAGCTCCGGGTCTCGGGTCAGGTTGCCCATCAGGGTGACCTTGTTGTAACTCGACATGGTGGACTCTCTTTCTCTCGCATCGCGAGACGGGAAGGGAAGCCTCTCATGCCACAGAGAGGCGGCGGGCCGTCAGGGTGACGGCGTCGTCATGGGTCGTGGCCACCCGTGAGGATGTCGTAGGGAGACAGACACTCGGATCTTATCGCGTGGTCAACCAGCCACAGACGCGGCTCAGCCAACTGGGCGCAGGGCGCATGTCGGAGGACGCACGGGAGGCATCTGTGAGCGGGATCGTGAACGCGTCCGCGTCTGCGGGGACATCCTGAAGGAACGGGGACGGGGCGCCGTGGCGGCAGAGCCAGAGCAGCTGCTTCGCCCGGGTGACAGCGACATACAGCAGGCGGCGCTCTTCGTCCCGCTCGTTCGACCCCCGGGCCGCCTCGTGCGGAATTAGCCCGGCCTGGCACCCGGCGAGAAAGACCACCGTCCATTCGCACCCTTTCGCCTGGTGGATCGTCAAGAGGGTAATGGCGCTTGTGGGGGCGCTGCGCCGCCGGGTCTCCCCGAGTCGGTCGTCGACCGGAGGCGTGTAGGTGGGAATGCCCCAGCGGGTAGCTTCGGCCCGCAGCGGGGCGATCTGGGCCCGTGTCCGGACGAGGATGGCGCACTCGGAGGCTGGAACACCCACCGCCAGCGCGGTGCGAAGCTCGTCGAAGATCCGATGGGCTTCGTCCTCGGGCGAGTCGGCGCTGAGTGTCCGCACGGCGGGGTGGGCCTCGGGACGGGCGGCCGTGAGCTGCCGGCAGGGCGAGTCGGGATGAGCGACATGGGCGAGAATGGCTCGCGCGGTTGTCACAATAGCCTGGGCCGATCGATGGTTCGTGCTGAGAATCACCGTGCGGACGGGGGCCGCGAAGTAGGTGTCGGCGTCCAGCAAGTACCGGGAAGACGCTTGCCGGAAGCCGAAGATCGCCTGGTCGGGGTCGCCGACCAAGAGCAGCTCGGCGCTGGGGCTGTGCCGGCGGAGCGCCTGGAGAAATTCCACCTGCGAGGCGTCTAAATCCTGCGCTTCGTCTACGCCCAGAAACCGGATCGCGGGGACCCAGGCGGGTGGGGTGCCGCGCAGGAGCAGCGCCGTGGCCTCCGGGATAAGCCGGTCGGGGTCGATCTGATCCGGCAGGGCCAGCAGATCTTCCTGGACGCGCTTGGCCAGCTTGTGCAGCGTACTGACCCAGGGGAGCGCGGCCTGCGGTCCATGGCCGGGCTGTAAACGAGCCTTGATCTCGTCGGCGGCTTTTCGGGTGAAGGTCAGCCCCAGGATCGACGCAGGCGGCAGCCCGGTCTCAAGCCGCCGCCGGATCTCCTCAATGAGCAGTCGCGTCTTGCCGGAGCCGGGCCCGGCGAGCACGCGATGGACGATCGGGCTGGTGCGAAGCGGATCGGAGAGCACGGCGGGAAGGGGTGGCATCGAGGTCTCCTTCTCTGCGGAACTGCGCGCACAAGGGATCCGAAGGCACGAGGTGGCCGATGGAGACCGGACGGTGAGGCACGGTCAGCAGACGATGATCGCCATGTCCTCTGCTCGCGCGTCATCCTTCGGTCACGCCGTGAGCAGCGTGGAATCCGGCGACGAGGTCGAGAGGTTCACTCGCTGGGCGGGCGCGAGCATAGCGGCCAGGTCGGCCTGGAGGTCAGACTGCTTCAGGAGCGCCTCGAGGAGCGCCGGCCGGAAGAGGAACAGACCGTCCAGGAGGTCTCTGGCGGTGAGTGAGCCCTGGCGCGCATGCCGATCCAGGAGCCAGTCGGACAGCTGGTCTTTCCAGGGCCGTCGGGCGCCGCCTGGTGAATAGATCCTGGCGAGCAGGAGTTGCATAAGGTCCATGGGTGGTCTCCTGGTGACACGCCGTCTCGGCGCGCCATGATCCGAGAACGAGAGGACGGAGTGGGGAGAGAGAAGCGTGTCTGCGTAGCCGGGTTCGACACCGGCTCCCGTGGCCGTTGGGACGGGTGGTGGCGACTGGTCCTGCTCCCTTGTGGGGAGCGCTTCCCGCCATGCCGTTTCCCTGCGTGTCCTTCCACGCCGCACGCAGACAAGCCCGTGCAGGTTAGGCCTCCAGGGGTTGGACGAGGAGGTCCGCCCATCGGTGGGCGAACGCCCGCGTATCGATGAGGGGTTGCTCAAAGATCAGCAGCACCGCGTCGAAGATGGGCTCCCAGTCTTTTCTGGTGAAGCCTCCCCGGTAGAGGTCGATGGCGCCGTCCAGCAGTTGCCGGACGCGATAATCCTCAAAGGGAACTCCGCGTTCCTTCAAGATGTGCGCATGCGCGAGGATCCCGTCGGCGCACGCCTCGGCTTGTTTGGGTGACATGAGCGTGTCTCCTCTGTGTGAAGGTGAGGTCTACGGTGTGACGTTCCTAGTCTCGATGCCGGCGAGCGCCTCGTCCGCCTCGTCGGGATCGCGGAGGACGTAGACGTTGGAGCGCCCCCCCGCCTGGTCCGAGGTGATCTCCGATTCGCGTCGCGTCATCTCCGATGTACGTTGCGTCTCTCGTCTGAACTGCCGCATGGTGGCCCGCAGGTGCACGATGTTGGCGTGATCGGTGGTGAGCTGCTGGTGCAGCTCCAGTTGCCGGAGCCGCAGCCGGATCTCGATCAACGTGGGCTCGATCAACTCCGCAACGACGGCGGCGCCGAAGACCATGAACGCGCCGAATCCACAGAGAAGGCTCAGCGCGAGGTCCTCGGCACTCATGGGCCGGAACCGGATCAGCAGGCCAAAGCCGAAGACCACGCTCAGGCTGACCCAGATGACGGTCTGGAAGGTAAACACTCGGGACGCGAAGCGAGGACGCATCAACGTCTCCTTTCTGTGTCCGGGTGATCGTCGATCCCACTCGATCGAGGGGACGAGCGTCGCGCGGTGATGAATCTCGTAAGACGGGTCAGCCCATGGGCGATCACGACACCCAGGAGATAGGCGGCGCCGCCGAACAAGACGGAGAAGAGTAGCTGGCTCAGCGTGGGCGTGGGGAGCATGACGTGCATGGCCGTGCCTCCACAGGAGATCACAGAAGAGCGAGGCGAGCACGAGAGACCGGCTGGAAGGAGGGACCGATCTCCCGTGCTCAGGGAGCCCGTGCGTGGCTGGAACCGGCGGGCTGACACCGTGAGACAGGGCAAGGGGTACAGGCGAACAGGCGCGGAGTCACTCACCGTAGACCGGCCGCTCATGCGAGCGGGGAGCCCGTCTGCCACGGCACCGAAGGGTGAGGCACGAACACGGCGGTGAGTCGAAGACGGGGACCCTGCCGAGCGTGTCGGCAGGGCGATTGAGCTCTGTTTTACTCGGTCGTAGAGTGTCATCGCCGAAACCTGGTGGGTCAGGATTGTCCCCAGCGGTTACTTCATGATGAATCGCTCCATTAAGGACAGTGAAGGATTGCGCATGTGGTGGAAAAAGAGGAGCGAGTAGGCGGCCGTCCACCCAGGAGAGGCCGAGTGTCCTCCCGGGTGCCTGTTGGCCGCAAAACCCTCAGCCTGGTCACTGCCGATCGTTGTTCACAACGCATCGGCTCTCAGGTCGGCCATGGGATCGTGATCCCCGCGAAGTGCGGGGGAGAGATGCACTTAGAAGGGAACCTGCTCCTCGGCGGGGCTGTGGTCCTGGGCGCCGGGCTTCGACCCGAGGAAGTGCACGCGGTCGGCGACGATCTCATGGACGCTGTGCTTGGCTCCGTCCTTGTCGTCCCAGGTCCGGTACTGCAGGCGGCCTTCGACCAGGACGGGCCGTCCCTTCGTCAGGAACTCGCCGCACGCGTCGGCAGCCTTGCCCCAGACGACGACCGTGATGAAACAGACGTCCTCGTGCTTCTCGCCGGCCTTGTCGGTAAAGACACGGTTCATGGCGAGGCCGAAGGTCGTCACTTTCGCGCCAGTGGGGGTCGTTTTCATCTCCGGATCCCGGGTGAGGTTGCCCATCAGGAAGACGCGGTTCATGCTGCTCATAATGTGAGACTCCTTTGTGATGGCCGCCGGCCTCTTCGCCGACGGGACGGGGTGTGGGGCCAAGTGATGCGTGTCGTCATAGGACAGACGGGATTCAAGCGCGGTGTCTGGGGTGAGAAGAAGTGGGCCAGGCCGACGAGGGCCTTCAGCTCCAACAGGGACATCGGGTCCGGTTCGACACCGGGAGCCCGTTGGTACCGTCGGATCCAGTGGGTGAGCGCGGCGACCGCGCAGCGAGTCGAGAAGGTCGGAGAGATGATCCGATACGCCCCGACCAGGTCGAGGGACGTCGAGTCATGGGCCCTGGCGAAGGCGTGAATCAGCCGCGTCGTATGATGGAGTCGATGAGGGCGTGACATGGCAGACACTCCTCAGGACGCGCGAGTTGGAGCCATGAATGGCACGAAGGGCGTCGGAGATGACGGGAGGTTATCGTCGTGAGCCGACGACACTCGTCAACTCAAAGATGATCGCTGGGGCTTGCACACACATGGGAGCTTGGTGGTATTCCCGGATCCAGCGGGCGAGATCTGTGATCGCGCGGCGGCGCGGCAGGTCAGGGCACAACTGGCGAGACCGTGAGACCAGCGTGGTGTAGGTGGAGCCTTCAAAGTTGGCGTACGCGCGAATCAGTCGCGTCGTACGGGGAAATCGATGAGGCTGTGGCATGGGAGACACTCCTGTAAAAGGGTGAATAGGTGAGGACGTCAGGTCCCAGTGGACCACGGTCGACTCGATGGGGGAGGTGTGACGTCGCCAGGCCTTTCACGGCATGCGTCAGATCGACGGCGGCGCCCGTCGCGCCTCCCACTAGGCCGCCGATGGCGCCGCCAGCCAGGCAGCCGGCGTTCCCGCCGGCAATGAGTCCGAACAGGCATCCAGCGTTGAGGCCCGTTCCGGCGCCTTCGAGCGTGGCGCATCCAGCGAGCGCCGGCACGACGAGCACGAGACTGAGCCGGGACCACAGAGAGAGCCGTACGTGCCGCATCGTCGTCCTCCAGTCTTCTCACAAAGTAGTCAGTCATCGCTCCCTCCTGTCACCACGCTCACATCCTCCAGTCCACCCGCGACAGTCCGCCATGCCATTCCGGGCGTGTGTTCGCGCCTCACCCTCACGGGTCTCGTCCTGTCCTTGGCGGAAGGTCTCCGGGTGTGATGTCGGCCAGCCACGAGCCGAGCGCAGAGGCAAACCCTCCTGCGCTTTCCCCGGAAGCTGCGAGCTCATCATTCAAACGGTCAGAAGGACGTGAGTGGAGATGAGACGATCGATGAGGCCGGAAGAGGCTGGGTCGTCAAATCCCCCCCCTTACGCCAGAGCCAGTTCCGCTTGCTGCGCATGAAAGAGAAAGACAAAGACGCGAAGGCCTCGCCGCCGAGCCGTCTCGATCATGTGCCGTGTCCCAGGACTGTGCCCATCCCAGATCGCGATTAGGGCGTCCGCCACGCCGGCCATGTCTTCGTTCCGGCGATAGCCCGCTGACCGGCCATAAACATTCCATTCAGCAGGCATACGTAAGAGGGGGAGCGCATGGTCTTTCGCCCAGCGTTCTCCCAACTGATCGACTCCCCTCGCCGCTCCGGAGATCACGCGGGTGACGGGAAAGCCGGAACGCGCAATGGCCTGCTGTACGGTCGCATAGTCAGTCACATCTCGTGAGCCTGCCACAATGACCTTCATGGCCCCCCCTTTTTTAATCGTGAGCAATAAGAGCGTGCTTACTGTTCGTTCGCCACGGCCAGCAAATAGTCGCCATGGCACCGAGCCGGAGTACAAAAACAGAGCAGGTCTTTCCCCCGCAGGGCACCCTTCACCCGCGCCTTCAACGCCGGGCTGGCTTCAACCATCGCGGCGTACTTCTCGCACACCTCATTTCGCGTGCCGTCTGTCCCAATCACATACGGGTTCCCCCAGGGCGATCCACGGCCGATATACACCGCGCCAACAGGGGCATCGTGGTGGTGTGTGTTATACACGCGTGGCATGGCACCCTCCTTTGCAACGCTCACCAACACCTCCAGGTTCGCCTGCGACAGTCAGCCATGCCATTGTCAGTGGTGATAGCGCCTCGCAGGCCTCAGAAGGTCGGAGAGCCGCGCCAGGAGATCCGGATCGAAGTCGTGCAGAAACACACGCCCGGCATCAAGGTCGTCGGCCAGGGCGAGGAGCGCGGTATTGAAGGCATCCACGCGCACGTCGTGATCAGGGAGTGCCATGGGAGGCTCCACCTGAGGCAGGGCGCCGGCCGTTCGGGCTTGTTCAGCTTCTTTCCGGGCTGCCGCGTCCACGCGCTCGTTTTCGGGATGCCCGTTGTGGCTTCTGACGACCTGAAACGACACCTGGTGGATCTCTAGCAGCCGGTCGATCTCCGCGAGGAGATCCGTGTTGGCCTTGCGCTTCCAGGCAAGCGCCAAGACCCCCCGGACGTATTCGGAGTCAGTGACGACTAGCACGGTGGACGGAGCGTCAAGCGCCTGAAGTCCTCGTAACAGGGCCATGAGTTCCATGCGGTTGTTCGTGGTGTGGGGGCAACTGCCAGCGAGCAGGGTCTCGCGTCCGTTGCGCCGGAGCAGCGTGGCCCATCCTCCAGGCCCGGGATTGCTCAGGGCGCTCCCATCGGTAAACATCGTGATGTCCATGTGAGCCTCCGTATGCGGCCATCGACACGTCAGATGGCTCGTGCAGGCCGTGACGTCGTCGCTCCCGGCTTCTGTGGATACTCGCGTGGGGCATGCCAGAAACAGCGAGCCCTCTGGTGAACGATCGTGATCGCAAACCCCGGACAGGGATAACCAAGCTGTGTCCGGGCGGCGCAGGGCTGTGAGAGCGTGCATCCGAGACGACAGGGGGTCATGGCAGCCTCCTCTGTGCGCCGGGTGTCTACAGGAGATCCCGAGCGCTGAAGCGTTGCTCATGGAGAAACTTGCCGCCTCGCGTGTCGTAGCGGGCAGCCGGGGCGGGTCGAGGTCCTGATCGGCCGCTGCCTCCTCGGCTGGACACGAAGTGAAGGTCGTGCTGGCCGAGCATGTGGGCGATGTGCTTCGCGTCGGCGAGCGTGAGTCCTACGGGAACAAGCACGGTTTTCATGGCACCCTCCTGTGAGAGAAACGAGCATCCGCGTGTGGCGACCGTGTGCACAGAAGACAGCAGGGGAATCCCATGTTCGAGGGGAAGGAATGGCCGTGGGGGATAGAGGTCAGTGTGGACCGGAGGGAAGACGCGGGGGAGACCGGGGAAAAAGAGGAAAAGCGGGAAGACAGGGGAGATCTCACGGCAGAAGCGCTCTCGTGAAAGAGAGAAGGGAACGCCGGGGACAGGAGAGCGAAGTAGGGATCGCTGCGCGGTAGATGGGATCCCATTGTGTGTTGGGTGAGCAGAGGATCGTGCAGGCAAAAAAAGCGGCAGGCAGCCATCCGGGGGAGGACCGGGTGACCGCCTGCCGTGGTGGCGGGAGGCGGGGCGAGGAGACGCACACGGGGTCCAGAGGCCGGCAGGCGGTTCCGGAGGAACGGCTCGGCGTGCGAAGGCACCAATGGGCGTCGGGACGGGAGGGCGCGCGGTGCCAGTGTACCGGCGGGTCGCAGGCGGGGCAGGAGCCGGGCGAGAGGATGACCGCGCTCACTGGAGGACAGAAGGGAAATCGTCTGTCAGGCGTTCTACGGCCTCTTCTCTTTCTGCTCGCGCAGCGCCTGCATGGCCAGCGCCAGGCGAGACAGGACGAGGGCCGCTGAATCTCCGTGGAGGATGCGCGCGTCGATGGGATAGGTGGGACCGAGGGCGCGTCCGAGCGGGCTGTTGTGTCTCATGGTGACCCTCCTGCCCTGGTGGGCGGGTGACTGGTGTGGGGAACTGGGACAACAGAGGGAAATGTGTGCGCGCGAGGACAGACAGGGATCCCAGTGGAGGGAAAGAAGGCTGGCTGGGAGAGGGATGAGGGGACGAGGGGAGACGGGAGAAGGACAAGGAGAGACGAAGATCGCTGGGGCGGGAAGGAGTAGACTCCGCTGCGCGGCAGAGGGGAATTTTATTGCTTTTGATGTAAAGGGGGAGGGACCAGGGATCGGACCTGGTGTGAGCAGGGAGAGGGAGGAGGTGGGCTTAAGACGGCTCGGCAGGCAGCACGTCGCGGAGGCGGCAGCGGAGGAGGGGGCCGGTCCGGACCGTGGATGCCTCGAAGACCTCATCAAGGGCGTGGCAGGCGCCGCAGGGCTCATCGGGATCGCGTGAGGCGTCGCAGGGGCAGGGGGACGCCGGGTGCAAGAGGCGGGCGGCAAGCTGCTGCAAGAGGGACAGCGGGCGAAGCCAGAATCGTCGCATGGGGAACCTCCTGGGCAAGAAGGGTGATCGTGAATCCCGTGGGTGCATGGTGACAGGGAGGACAGGCGGGAATCCCAGCGGAAACGGTGGGAGAGGGAAAGAGGGGGGCAGGGGAGAGGGACACGGCGAGGGGAATGACGGGAAGACGTGGTGAGTGGGTAGAGATCGCTACGCGGCAGGTGGAATCCCATTGCTCTTCACTGGAGTGGTGAGAAGAACAAAAACGTGGCGTTGGTGTAGAGCGCTACGAGGTGGAGAATGGGCGGTAGGAGGTGGACAATATGCTGAGACAAGGAAAGCAAGGTCTGGAGCCGAAAGCGCCGTACGCGATCGGGGGGGACCGGGACGTGCGGGTGCGGGCGGTCGCGGCGATTGCGGAGATAGAACGGGTGCTCCAGGCGGTTGAGGGGCTACTGAAGGCGGGAGTGCGTATAGGGAAGCTGAGGCTCTATTACGAGAGGGGCGACGATGGCTTTGGATGGCGGTGGTGGGAGGGGGTAAGGAGATCGAAGCGGATGGGGGCGCGTGTAGACGAGGGCCAGTTGGCTGGCCTGCGGCCGTCGACAAGAGCAAAGGTCGTGAGTGTGCAGCGGGTGCTGGAGGTCAGGGCGGCGGCGATGGCAGTGCTGCGGCTGACCGAGTGGGCACTGACACACGGGGAGAAGTGGGGGGAGCAGACGGTCACGCTGCGATGGTCGTCAGGGGAGCGTCGTCGAGCGATCTGGGGGGCCATGCTGTCCGGCGGAACCATGAAGCGTGGCGGGGTGCGCCCGTTGGATGGGGTGGAGTCGGGGCATGTGGCTGTGGTGGAGAGACTGAATGTGGGAAGCCAGCCGCAAGGATGGAGGGGGGAGGTGGCGGAGGGGGTTAAGTATGTAGTGGAGGAGATGGGAAGAATAGATGAACAGTTGGAAGATATGCAGCGGCAGTTACGCGCGGGGGTGAGGGTCTATTACTGCGAGAAGCTGGATAGCTGGATGCTGCGGCAGCTGATAGGTCCGCGGCTGTCGCGGTATCTGAACGATGTGAACGGCAGGAAGTTCTTGAGTAAGGTGCGAGAACAGGAGAGGGAGTGGGTGGAAAAGACGCTGGATGGAATTGAGCGGCGAAAGAGGCTCAAGAGGGTGTTGCATGTGATGGCGATCTTAGGGGAGGCGGCGCAGCAGTGGCCGGGGGGGCAGTGGCAATTACGGGGCGAAGGAGGGGGTGGAAAGGCAGCAGCGTGGGTAGTAACAACGACGCGTCAAGGGGTGTCGGTGATACAGGATGGGGTAACGGTGGGACAAGGAAGAACATGGTGAAAAGGGGTGGTTGTGCGAGAGGCGAAAGAAAGGGAGGGGCTTATAGTCCGGTTCTGGACAAGGAGATAAAATGTGGCATTACAATGAGTTACGCGCCATTACCCACTAAGTCAATCCCGTAGTTTCATAGTCGTACGTAGCTATCGTGTTGTAAAACAAGAAGTCACCTAGTGATTATGACAACGTTCGGCACTGGGAGATCTTTTGGGTATGTGTGGTTATTTGGTGGTGTTGGGGTCTCAATGTCCCGCCTAGAGAGGGGTCTTGCCCCCGTGAAGAGTAAACGGCTTGCCTCAAGTAATCGATGACCCTGCTGCGTGAAGAGCGCGGGAGAGCGCTCGAGTCCAACGGGTCATCCAATACTCAACCAACAATGATCTGGTCAGTCTCGCCCCATATCTTTCTTTGATCCTCGATCCCCTTCGAGTAGTTGCTGTCTTCCGATCCTTATCACGCAAGGGCCTTATGCCGTTGCCTGCCAGCGCCAGCCTATCGACATAACCAATAATACCAATAGGAAAGTCACCGTAACGGCGGATTCCGCCGTTACGGACAGCCCCAACAAATCCAATAGGTTAGCTGCAAGCGATCTTTACGCCCTCCGCGCGAGTCAGGAGTCCCTTCCCGACCTCGCCATCGTCAAGGCGGAACAGCGATGGCCTGGTATAGTCTCGCTTTATTTTCTCCTCTGGTTGTTGCCTTCTGGTTCCTATCGTCTAAGGGATTCATGTGGTGTGCTCACGCGGCACGTCTCTTGAAGGGTGTGGTATGTCTGTCAGACAGATCTCTGCTATTGGGAAGGCTGGAGAGGGTGAGTAGTATTGGGGCAAGGACAATAATCATGAAAAAGGCGAAGATCACGAACGTTCATCCAAAAAGTGGGCCGGTTGTAGTCGGACCGACTACAAATGACACACGAAATGTTTGACGCTGGCGCTCGGTCTGGAAGAAAACGCTGCCACTTGAGCCTCCCCTTGGAACTCTGGAGGCAGTTGACGGCGGCCGCCAAGACCCGGGGCGTTCCCTTCTCGCAGTTTCTCGCTGAGCGGTTGGGCATCGAGTCCAGCAAGGGCCGTCCTCTATCTCAGGTGGAACTCATCCGGGATCGTAGCGCCAGCGTCCAACTCCGCCAACTCACCATTCGGTTGGATGCTGACACCCTGGCTCAGCTGCTTACTGAGGCGGCCCAGAGAAAGCTTCCTCTCGCCGTGGTAATCCGTGATCGCCTGCGGCAGCCTGCATTGAGTCCGACGACTCCCGATGGTGGCCGGGAGAAGTCGCCGTCGTCCCCTGTACCCCGAGGATCAGTCCAGGGGGATCACTTGGAACCAGCCTTGCCTACTCGGCCAATGGCGATCTTCGAGCTGTGAAGAACGTGGCCATTAGATGTTCTTCGGCAACGGGCGTCATGTGATCTGTAGTGAACGCTTTACATTCTGCGGGCCTCATGTGTGCGGCCCGGCTTAAAGGAGGAACAGTATGCGAGTAGGGATGGATATCGGACGATCAGGCATTAAAGCGGTTGCAGCGCCTGGGGAGCGCCTCTTTGGGCTGCCTACCATAGCCAAGCTCCCACCTAACCAGGAGTGGCGTGGGCTCAGTGATCTCAATCGGCTCGAGAGGAAGGACGGCCTGCTGCACCTCGACTCGTGGCAGCTTGGGTATGAGGGGGAGGAGTGGTTGATCGGTGAGCGGGCGGAACGCCTGGGGCTGTTGGCGTGGCATGAGATGACCGTGGCCAAGGCGACGCCGGCGACTCGTTTGCTGGTGCTGGCGGCAGTGAGCGCGTTGGGCGCTCCTCCCTTTACGGAGCTGTGCGTGGGGGTGCCCCTGCATAACCATGAGGAGCAGGGGCAAGTGCTGCAACGGTTGCTCAGAGGGGAACACCGGGTGTCATCGGGGGGCCGCGAACGGAGTTTGATCCTCAAGGGAGTGGTGGTTCCGGAGGGTTTGGGTCTCTGGCTTCGGGCCGCGACGCCTGACGGAATCACCTTGGATCGGTCGCTCCTGCAGGTCCCGACGGCTGTCGTGGATTTGGGCCACAGGACGATTCAATTGGCAGTGTGGAGCGGCCTGAGGAGCTATCCACAATCGTTCGTTTCGGCGCACGGGGTATACGAGGTGTGGGAGGCCGCACTCAAGGAGGCGTTCGAAGGACCCGGGCAGACGGTCTATGAGAGTCCACAGCGCGCGATGTTCATGACCCGGCTCCTGAGGGATGGGGAGCTCAGTCTTCGTGGCCGCACAGTTACCCTGGAGATGCTGAGGCCGAGGCTTCTTGTGCATACTGAAACGGCATGGGCGAGAATCAGACGGGAGTTGGATAAGGCGCTCGAACAAGTGCCGTATGAGCGCGTGGTGGTCGGTGGTGGTGGCGCAACGCTCTTCGCTGATGTGTTGATGGAGTATTTCGGCGAGAGCAAGGTGGCGATCATGGAAGACCGCTTCGCGCAGGCCGAGGGTTATCGCCTCTTTCTTGAGCACCGCGACGTGTTGCGGGAACTGGCCTGATGCCGCGAGGCGTCGGCCGTCGTTGTCACCTCACGCTCTCAGCGACGGTGTGGAAGGCGCTTGTTGCGCGAGCTGCAGAGCGTGAAACCCCAATGAGCAGTATGGTGGACGATACGTTAAGGCAGGCCCTGGGTCTTCAATGCGACTCGCCCGTTGTGGTTGATGGCACAGGAGAGACTAGCAGCGGGCAAGGGCGCCGTCGGTGTCGTCTTTCGATTGAGCAGGTCTTGTGGGAGCGACTGGCGGAGGAGGCTGCGGGGCATGGCGTGTCCGTGCCGGCGTGGATTCGGCAGCGTTTACGTGTAGCGGTATTGGGGATCGACTTAATGAATTCCACGCCATTGAAGCGTGGGGCTCCGGCCATTGGCGGTCATGAACCTGATGGGCAACGAGGGGAGGAGATCTCGTTGCCGCGCACAACGAAGGATTTGGCGCTCTGCGAGTTCTAGGAAGGGATTGTGGCGCTGCTGATGGACTGATCTCAGGAAAAGCGAGGGGGCACCTAGTGGTGCCTCCTCGATCTTGTTGGCAAGGATTTTACGGCTATCCGGATTGACTTGTGGAAAATATCCAAGGTACACTCCATGCCTAAGCCGGATTGATCTGTGGAATCTGCCGAAAGAATGCCGCACCCCATCCCGACTAAAATCCGCCAGGCGTTCCATTGCTGGTGCAGAGTAGTGGTTGTAATCTACACCCCCAATCCCGACCGTATGACTCCCAAAAGGGGTCTTTCCCGATTGTGATGCAGGCTCAGCTTACTCCGAGCCTCCGAGATAATGGGCGACTTGAAAACAGCTTGAGATGGTCCAGTCGTCCTTGCGGGCTTCTGAAGCCCCGACGGACGGCCCTGATTTGCCGCTAGACGTTGATCAACGTTTCAGAGTGCCCAGAGCGAGGCACCTCAGGGGCTACCTGCTCAACGCTGCATCACATACGGGAGAGACGCCAAAGTTCACCACTTTACCACGTCAATGCGCTTAGACTGCATCAAACGCACGAAAGACCCTATGATCTACCAACATTAATTCATGCTTGACACAATTAAGGAAATGGCATATTTTATGCTATGCGTAAGTATAGACTTAACTCGATTCAGCACAGCTTATCGGTCTTCGCAAACCTCCGGTCTCCTTCCCTCCTGACTGAGGGGAGGACAATCGGATGCAGTCGAAGGAGCAGGGGCGGGATATGCGTCCAGGATTGCCCCAGTCTTTGTTGGATCAGCGCCACGTTCAGCAACCGCTCATCCTGAAGCGTGCTCACAGCCCACGCAGTACCTCGTCGGAGTTAGGCCCCGGTCCCCACCCTTCGGCAAAGCTCGCCTCTCCGCGTCCCATTCCCCATTTCAATACGGTAGTCAGTAGCGAATTCAAGGACCATTGTAGGCTGTGGATAGAAGCAGGCTATGCAGTCCAATCCGCCGCTTAGCCCTCTGGAGGCGAGCAAGCATACGCTGCAAGCAATCATTGACGGCATCACGGACAGGATGCTGCTCGTGGATCGATCCTATCGAATCAAGGTGGCCAATAAGGCGGCGGCATCCAGCAGTGGTCAGTCGGTCCAGGACCTGATCGGAAAGCAGTGTCATGTAGAGCAGTTCGGGCAGGTCAACCCCTGTGCGGATTGCCTCACGACAAGATGCTTTGAAAGCGGAAGACCGGAGGCCGGCCTGAAGGTATGGACTGAAAAGGACAGTGTGCGCCGCGAGTTCGCCGTCTCCTGCTTCCCGCTGTTCGATGGAGCCGGAAGAGTTGAGCAAGTGGTTGAACTCATGAGGGACGTGACGGAGGAGAGAAGGCATCTCCGGCAGATGCAGGATTGTGAGAAGCTCGTCTGTGTAGGTCAACTGGCCACAGGCGTGGCCCATGAGGTCGGGAACGCCCTCGGGATTATCGGGTGCTCGGTGCAGTTTCTCCTCCGGAACACCGCGGAGAACGACCCCTCTCGCAAGTACCTCGAGGTTATCAACCGGAGCGTGACCGTTGCAGGCCGCACCATCAAGGGGGTCCTCAACTTCGCCCGCCCGCAGGAACCCACCCTCGATCTGGTAGATATTGATGCCGTCCTCGGGACAGCCATTTCCATGCTGGGGGGAGAATGCGCGCAACATGAGGTCAAACTCTCCCGTTTGACTTGCCCCGACGCCCCTCGCATCCTGGCCGATTCGACGCAGATGCTGCAGGTATTCCTGAACATTCTGCTCAACGCCATCCAGGCTGTTCCGCCGGGCGGGGAGATTGGCCTCAGGACATGGGTGGACCCGGTTAACGAATGCCTGGTGGTGGCGGTTGCTGATGCCGGCCCAGGCATTCCACTCGAATACCTCGAAAAGGTTTTCGACCCCTTCTTTTCAACGAAACCCCAGGGGACGGGCCTGGGGCTTGCCATCTCCCGCGGCATCATCGCGGCGCACGGGGGAGAACTCGCAGTACAATGCCAAGAGGGGGGGGGGACGATTTTCACGATCGCCCTACCATTGCCCCAGGGGGTGTAACTGGCTGTGGCCACAGTGCTTGTTGTTGATGATGAGCCCGATATGCGATGGCTGCTCTCTGCGGTCTTGGAGGCAGAGAAGCTGAAGGTCCTCACAGCCGGCGACGGGTATGAGGCCCTGGCTTCCGCATCCAAGCATCGCCCAGATGCAGTCCTCCTGGATCTCAAAATGCCCAAGATGGACGGAATGGCCACCCTGGAGAAGCTGGTGAAGCTTGACGCCAACCTGCCCGTGATCATCTGCACCTCCTATGGGAATATCCCGTCGGCCGTGCAGGCAATGAAAGCCGGAGCGTACGACTTTCTGACCAAGCCCTTCACGAACGAGGAGCTTATCTTCGCCATCAGAAGGGCCCTGGAAAAACGAGATCTCTTGATGAAGGTCGCGGCTCTCAAGGACAAAGCGGGATCTGGGGCACTCGATCAGACGATGGGGAGAAGCCGCCAGATCGAAGAGTTGTTCTTACAGATCCAGCAGGTGGCTGGAACCAGCTATACTGTGATCCTTCAGGGAGAGACTGGGACGGGGAAGGAGATCGTCGCGAGGGTCCTCCATCAGCAGAGTCAACGACGAGACAAGCCGTTCGTAGCCCTCGATTGCGGCGCGATCCCCGAATCCCTCATCGAATCCGAGCTGTTCGGTCATAAGAAGGGGGCCTTCACCGGAGCGGACCGCCAGAAGGCTGGCTACTTCGAACTGGCCCAGGGTGGGACCCTCTTTCTGGATGAAATAGCGAACCTCCCCCTCGCGCTCCAGGGCAAGTTACTCCGGGCCCTCCAGGAGCGCCAGGTTCGGCACTTGGGGGGGGCAATGACGATAGATGTGGATGTGCGGATCGTGGTGGCGAGCAACCTCATCCTGGGGGAGGAGGTAGAGGCCGGGCGGTTTCGACGAGATCTGTACCACCGATTGAACGAGTTCACCATCTTCATCCCCCCGCTTCGGGAGCGAAAGGAGGATATCACCTATCTCGCTAATCGGTTCCTGGAAGAAGCCAGGATGGAGCTCAAAACGAATGTTCGGACGCTGTCGGAGGAGGCCATCGAGGTCCTCCTGAACCACTCCTGGCCGGGGAACGTGCGGGAACTGAAGAACGTCATGCGGCGGGCGGTGCTGGTCAGCCCAGGTGTCATATGCCCGGAGCACCTCTCGATCGGCGGGCCGAGGGCGCAGGCGACCTTTCCCCCGACGGCGTTCGAGGAATTCAGCATGAGTGCAAAGTCCTTCAAAGAGATCTGCAAAAGGACCAAGGCCGATGTCGAAAGAAGAATGATCCTTCAGACGCTGAAGGAGAGCAAGGGCAACCAAAGCCGAGCAGCGAGAAACCTGAATCTGGATTATAAAACGTTTCGGACCAAGGTGAAACGCTACGGCATCCGACCCCGGGAGTTCGCACCCTAGCTAGGGTCGTCTCACCCCAGCTTCGAGGCACAGTTCCCCCCCAACTAAACTCTCCCTGAGCAAACTCTTTCTCCCCAATGCAGGCTTGTTCCTCGCTTCTCGCCCCCCTCTGTCCCAGTCTACCTTTCTGGCTTACCAATTGCAGCCCTACCTCGTTACCCCACCCTCCCCCTTTGGGGAGATGGTCAAGGTGAGGGGAGTCAGAGTGAATAACAAACCGAAGGGAGGTGATTGAGCATGGCAGTGGAGAAGACAATCGCGTCGTCAAGTCTGGTTGAGGTGATCGATCGGATCCTGGACAAGGGTGTGGTCATCGATGCCTGGGTTCGCGTCTCCCTGGTGGGGATCGAGCTTTTGGCCATCGAGGCCCGCGTAGTGGTGGCTTCAGTCGAGACGTACCTGAAGTACGCCGAGGCTATCGGCCTGACCGCTACAGCGGCCGCGCCGGCGTAAGTAAGGTCGCCCTGGAACCAGTGAGGGGTGTCTGCCGGGGCATCCTTGAGCGGACAACCGCAGAGAGTGTGTTTCGCCAGGATCTCCCTCTAGTCCAACCTGAGGACACGTGAGGGCGTGTTAACGCCCAGGGAGGGGAACATGGCATCGAAGAAAAAGGGAAAGAGAGCTCCTGAAAGGTTTCACTTCTTCCCCCAGGAGGGGGCGTCGCATGAAGGGAGGATCGGCACAATGACACTGGCCGGGGATATGCGGGATTTGGCCCAGGAGATCGCCAACTCGTTTGACGCCCGAGTGGCAAGCGTGGCGGCTCTCAAGCAGCAGACCGCGGCAACGATGAAGGATGCTCGGCAGCAGATGAAACACCTTCGGCACGACCTCAGGCAGAAGGCAGCGGACCTCAAGCGGTTCCTCGGCACTTCCGAGTCTAGCCGGCTGAGAGACTTCCGGGCGATGCACGAGGGCATCCGGGCCGGGCAGGAGGCGAGGAGCCAACAGCTCGGAGGGATGCTGGCCGGGTGCCGAGAGATGATGTCCGGTTTCCGGCGGGATCATGAGGCCGCGGGTGCCCACTGGCGGGGTATGGCGACCACGATGGCGAAGAGGCGCGCCAGCGTCACTTACTGAGAGCGTGAACACTGAAAATGGAGATGCGGATGGGAATGGCGGAGGAGATGGCCCGTTTGTCCCGGGAGGTCATCGCCTCCTACGAGGCCAGGGTCACGTCGGTGGGACAGATTATCGCGGCGACCCACGAGATGCTGGAGACCTTCCGGCGCCAGAGGGAGGCGATGCACACCCAGCTCAGGGAGGCTCTGGCCCACGCGGCCTCCCTGAGGAGGCGTGACTTCGACGCCATGATGCAGGCGATCCTCGCCCGCCAGGCGGAGCGCGAGGGAGCGGTCAAAGAGACCATAAGGGGCTACCTGACAGAGCAAAAGACATTGGCAACGGCTCTGAAAGACGCTCTGACCGGCGGGGAAGCGGAACAGATCTCGGCAACCAGGGGGCTGCTGGAGACGATCGCGGCCAGGTGGGAAGCGCGGGAGCGGGAAGTCAAGACCCTCCTGGCCGAGTTCCAAGGCGAGCAGACAGCGATGGTCCAGGTCATGGGGGGGCTCCTGTCCAACGGTGGCCGCCCCGTCAGGGTCAAAGAGTTCAAAGCCACCTTGAACGCCATTCAATCGCAGCAGTGGTCCAGGAGAGCGGAAGGGGAACGGGTGGCCGTCTAACGCGCAAGGAAGAACCGCGAATACCAAAAGAATCAGAAACGAGGAGGTATCCATGCTTGAGGAACTTACGACAATCCTCGAGCCCACCCCGCTGCCGGATTTTGTGGAGACGAAGTACGTCAAGGACCTGGCCGAGCGGGCCATGGGCTATATCAAGGCCGGCTTTCCGGTCCACTTCCGGGGGGCATCGGGAACGGGCAAGACCACCCTGGCACTCCATGTCGCCTCGAAGATCGGCCGCCCAGTGGTGATGATCCATGGCGACGAGCAGCACACGACCTCGGACCTGGTGGGTGGGGAGCATGGCTATCGGCTGAGGAAGGTCGTTGACCGGTTCGTCTCCCGGGTCCTGAAGGTGGAAGAGGATATGGCCAAACGGTGGGTGGATAACCGCCTCACCGTTGCCTGCAAGTACGGCTTCACGTTGGTGTACGACGAGTTCACCCGCTCTCGACCCGAGGCGAACAACATCCTCCTCTCCATCCTCCAGGAGCGGATCATGGACCTCCCCATCGACCGGGGCGGAGACGAGAGCTATCTGAGGGTCCATTCGAATTTCACCGGCATCTTTACTTCGAACCCCGAAGAGTATGCGGGAGTGCATCGGAGTCAGGATGCCCTTCGCGACCGGATGATCACAATGGACTTGGACTACTTCGATGAGGAGACGGAGGTGGCGATTGTCCGGGCCAAGGCCGCTCTCCCTCGAAAGGAGACGGAGAGGATCGTCAAGGTCGTCCGGGCCGTCAGGGAGTCGGGTGCGTGCGAGTTCGCGCCCACTGTCCGCGGCGCGATCATGATTGCCAAATCACTTGCGGTGTTGAATGGCCACGTAAAGGGCTCCAGCGCGATCTTCCAGCAGGTCTGCCAGGATATCCTGGCGTCGGAGACCAGCCGGGTTGGGAGCAAGAACAATCAGGCCAAGGTCCGGAACCTGGTGAAGAAGTGTGTCACGCAGTACTGCTGAGTGGAGGTGGACCTTGCCGATAAGGGGTGTGACCGATGTAAGTGGGCTCAGGGACATCCGGAGCCTGCAAACGAGCGGGCGGCGCTCCATCCCGAGGGTTCAGAGTTCCGCCTACCTCGACCTTTACATGTTGCAGATGGCGAAGGACCGACTGGAGAAGGAGGCAGCCCTTTTACTCAAACGGGGCCAGGCGATCGAGAAGCGCCTGAGCGAAATCCAGAAGCAGATGGATAGCCTGGAGCGGGCCCCCAAGGTACAACCCCCGAGCGACAGAAGAGAACATTCACAAGAGCCGAACGGCCCCACAAAACGGAAGTGGAAAAAGTTGGCCCTGAGGTACTGAGTAGCTGAAAGGCTACACAATTATGGAAGCCCTCCACCTCTACTGTGTTCTCGGGAATGGCGTGGAGGTAGACTCCGGCCTGATCGGCCTCGATGACCGTCAGGTCTCAGGCGTCTGCCATCGCGGTCTGACGGCTCTCGTCAGCCTCACTCCTATCCGGGCCTACAAGTCCATGAAGAGGGAGGAGGTCATCCCACACCTCTTCACCCATCAAGTCGTCCTCGAGCAGGTCATGAAGCGCCAGACAGTGGTACCCGTGAAGTTCGGGACTATGGCTCGGGATGAGGCCCGGGTGCGGAAGATCCTGGAGTCCGGCTACCCCCAGCTTACGGCAGCCCTGGAGGCCATGCGGGGGAAGATCGAGCTCGACTTAGTGGCCCAGTGGCGGGATCTCATTTCGGTGTTACGGCAGATCGGGGAAGAGCCAGAGATCAGGAGACAGAAGGCCTCGATCGCGGGTCGCCTCCCGCAGGAGACCAAGGAAGAGCTGGTCAAGATCGGCCAGGCGGTCAAGGCGAGGCTGGACCAAATCCGAGAAGAGCGGTCGGCTGAGATCGCCCTAGCCCTCAAGCCCTTGGCCCAACACCTCTGCCCTCATGCTCTCCCGGATGATCGAATGATCCTAAACACCGCCTTCTTGGTGGACAGGGACAGGGAAGGAGAAGTCGGCAAGACTCTGGAGCGGCTGAACAACCGATACGACAACGCCATCGATTTTCGCTGCGTGGGGCCACTGCCGCCTTACAGTTTTGCCACCGTTGAGGTCAGGTCATTCGAGTTTGAGGAGATTGACTCCGCGCGGCGGCTCCTGGAACTGGGGGAACAGGCCACCCTTCAGGATGCCAAGGAGACCTACCGGAGGCTTGCCCAGCAGTGCCACCCAGACCTTATCTCCGATGGGGGCAAGGTCGGCCAGAAGGCAAACGGGGCGTTCGAGGCGGTGACGCGGGCCTACCGGCTTCTGGGGGAATACAGCCAGGTGGGCTCATCCTTTCGCGCGCCAGACGTCCGGGACACTGTGGCAGTAAAACTCTTTCAATTGTCTCAGGAGCCCGCCGGTGCATGAGGAGGGGAAGTACCTGTATGCGATCATCGGGACCAACGAAGAAAGGAACTTCGGCCCCATCGGCCTGGACGGCCGGGAGGTCGAGACCATCGCCTACCAGGATCTCAGCGCGGTCGTGAGTACTGTACCCTTGCGCAAGCATGAGGTCAGCAAGGCGAACCTCCTAGCGCATGAGCGGGTGCTGGAGCGGGTCATGAACGAGCATACTGTCCTCCCGGTCAGATACTGCACTGTCGCTCAGAACTCTGAGGAGATCCGGCAACTCCTGGAGCGGCGGTACCAGGAACTGGAACATCTCTTGCGAGACCTGGACGGGAAGGTGGAGCTGGGGGTGAAGGCCCTCTGGCGGGAGATGGATCTCGTCTTCCAGGAGATCGTGGATGAGAACGAGGCGGTCAAGCATCTGAAGGCGGAGATCGCTAGGAAGCCGTCCCGTCAGACCCATCCTCAGCGGATCGCCATCGGCAAGATGGTCCAGGCCGCCCTGGAGGCAAAGAAGGAGTGCGAGGGAGAGCAGATCCTCTGGGTATTGAGGCGTCTGGCTGCGGAGCACCGTCTCAATCGAACCGTCGGCGACAGGATGTTCCTTAACGCTGCATTCCTGGTGGATCGGGCCAGGGAGAAGGAGTTCGACGACCAGATGGAGCGGCTATCCCTTCGATACCGGGAACGCGTGAAGTTCGCCTACGTGGGGCCAGTCCCCCCTTACAACTTTGTCAACATCATCCTCCACCCTGACGAGTGACTCAGAAGGGATTCATCTGATGGGGAAATACATCTACTGCATCACCGAGGGATCTGAGGATGAGCATTTCGGTCCCTTGGGGATTGGCGGCCGAGGGGACATGCTCTCCACCATCTCCTATCAGGAGATCCAGGCGGTGGTGAGCGATTCAGATGTCAAGCGCTATCCGGTCTCCCGAGAAAACTCGCTAGCGCACGAGCGGGCTATCGAGGCCGTCTTCAAATGCCATACTGTCCTGCCCGCCCGATTCTGCACTATTGCCGAGAACGAAGCGAGGGTGCGGGCCATCCTGGAGCGGGAGTATGTCGAGTTCAGGGGCCTCCTGGAGCGGATGCGCGGAAAGGTGGAGGTGGGGGTGAAGGCGATCTTCAACGAAACGCTCATATACCAGGAGATTCTCGAGCGATACGGGGAGATCCGGAGGCGGAAAGAGGCCATCGCCAAGCTGCCTCCCCAGCAGGCCCACTGGCAGCTTATCGAGGTTGGGAGGATGGTGGAGGCGGCCCTTAAGGTCGAGAAGGGTAGAGTCCGGGAGGAGATCGTGGAGGTGCTGAAGGGAGCCTGTCACGACTTTCGCTTGACCGACCGGCTCCTGGGTGAACGGATGATCATGAACGCGGCCTTCCTGATAGACCGGGACCAGGAGGCGGCCTTTGATCGGAGAATGGACGAGCTGGCTGAGCGGTATCGGGAGATGGTCAGGTTCAAGTATGTGGGGGGGTTCCCCCCCTTCAACTTCGTGAACCTGGTCATTCAGGTCTAGGAGAGGAATTCATGCTCCTCATTGACGATCTCATCGCGCTCCCCTTCAAGGGCCTCATCGGCGTCTTCGAGAAGATCTACGAGATGGCCGATCGTGAACTCAACGATGAGGGGTACATCCAGGAGAAGCTCCTGGAACTGGAGCTTCTCTACGAGATGGGCGAGATCGACGAGGAGGAGTACACCCAAAAGGTGGCCGACTGGGAGGCCAGGCTGAATGCTGTCCGTGGCGCCAGCAACGAGGCAGACGCCGAGGGCTTTGAGCCGGCACCACAGGAGAGTGGGCGATGAAGATCGAAGAGGCCAGGAGGGCGGCCACGGAGTTCCTCGGGGGGACTCTCCAGAAAGAAGGGGCCGTCGTCAAGATGAATAAGACGCATGAGGGCTGGGAAGTCCAGGTTGAGGTGATCGAGCCGAGCGAGTTTATTAAGGCCCTTGGGCTCCCTACCGTTGTGCGGGAGCGGAACCTTTACGAGATCAAGCTCGATCAGAACCTAGAGGTGGTGTCTTACGAGCGAATAGGACAGCAGTTGGCGGCCAAGCAGACCGCATGAGGCTGAGCGCTCAGCGGGAGGTAAAAGAGATGGGGGGCTCGTTCAAATGTCCGGGTTGCGGAGAGACCACATGGGGGGCGCTCAAGCACTGCCCGAAGTGCGGGGAGTCATTAGACCGGCAATGCCCAGAGTGCGGGAAGACGTGGAGGTACGTCTACGAGGACGACTACCGGTTCTGCCCCTCTTGTGGGGCCAGGGTCGAGTGGGCGCGAATGGGACGGTAGGGAAGGGGACGACATGCCACAGAACATCCCCCACAGCGTCCAGACCACCAACCTGGCCGATATCCTTGAGCGGGTTCTCGATAAGGGGATCGTCATCGCCGGCGACATCAAGATCTGCCTGGCCGACGTTGAGCTTTTGAACATTAAGATCCGGCTCCTCGTCGCCTCAGTGGAGAAGGCCAAGGAGATGGGGATCGACTGGTGGCAGAGCGACCCCGCTCTCTCTTCGAAAGCCAGGGCCCTGGAAGAGGAGAACCATCAACTCAGGGAACGGCTGGACAGGCTTGAGGCCCGCCTCGGCGGGTAAAGGAGGGAGATATGGCAGGACGAAAAGGTGGAGAGGGATTCGGCCTCGGCGATCTCTTCAAGGGGATCGGCGACCTCATCGAGCTCCTCAAAGAGATGGAGGCGGAGGGGAAGACCGAGGCGACCCGTACGGGGGAACTCAGGGGGAAAGGGCGGCTGAAGGACCTTAGGGGGGTGTACGGCTTCAACGTCAAGGTCGGCCTGGGGGGCGAACCCACGGTCGAGACCTTCGGGAACATCAAGAAGAGTGAAGAAGGGGCTGTGGTGGAGGAGGTACGGGAGCCTCTCGTCGATATCTTCGATGAGAACGAGGCCATCCGAGTGATTGCCGAGATGCCCGGAGTGGATGCCGGTGACGTCCGGGTAGAGCTGAAAGATGACATTCTCACCATCTCCGCCGAGGGCAAGGACCGGAAGTACAGCAAAGAGATTCTCCTCCCTGCCAAGGGAAAGCAGGAATCGCTGAAGACCTCCTACCGGAACGGCATCCTGGAGGTCACCGTCGCCAAAACGAGGAAGGCTGCATGAAGCTCCTCCCGTTCGTCGGGCAACGGCGGGGTCACAGAGGTCCGAAGAGATGGACGAGAATTCTCCCAAAACGCTGACCCTCAGAGTCGCTGAGGCCCTCCCCAAGGACGTAGGGCGGGGGCTCGCCCGCCTTGATCCTGACGACATGAAGGCCCTTGGCGCCGAGGTGGGCGACATCATTCAGATCCAGGGGAAGCGCCAGACCGTGGCCAAGCTCCTGCCAGCCTACGTGGAAGCCCGGGGGAAGGGGATCCTCCAGGTGGACGGCCTCACGCGGACCAACGCTCAGGTGGGACTGGCCGAGAGAGTGACGGCGACGAAGGTCTCGGCCCGGCCGGCGGCGAGGCTCACCCTTTCCCCCCTTTCCCCGATGCGTCCGACCAAGGGAGAGCGGGACACGCGCTACCTCACTAGGCTCGTAGAGGGGGTGCCGGTCATGACCGGTGATCGGATCAGGGCCACCCCGTTCGGCACCATGGTCCAGGAGTTCACCGTTTTGGAAACTGTGCCCGGAGGGCCTGTCATCGTCCAAGCCACCACTCTGCTCCGCGTCCGCCAGCCCGAGGGCCCTGTGGAGGCCTCGAAGGTTTCCTACGAGGACATCGGGGGGCTGCACCGGGAGATCCAGCGGGTCCGGGAGATGATCGAGCTCCCGTTGAAGTATCCAGAGGTCTTCGAACGCCTGGGGATTGGTGCGCCCAAAGGAGTGCTGCTCCTAGGCCCGCCTGGCTGTGGCAAGACGCTCATCGCCAGGGCTGTGGCCAACGAAACAGACGCCCGCTTCTTCGCAGTGAGCGGGCCGGAGGTGATCCACAAATTCTATGGAGAATCGGAGGCCAAGCTCAGAAAACTCTTCGAGGAGGCGGAACGTCAGGCCCCCAGCATCCTCTTCCTTGACGAAATAGACGCCATTGCCCCCAAGCGCGAGACGGTGGTGGGGGAGGTGGAGAAGCGGGTGGTAGCTCAGCTCCTGGCCCTCATGGATGGCCTCCGCGGGAGGGGCCAGGTGATTATCATCGGGGCCACCAATATCCCCAACGCCCTTGACCCGGCTCTTCGACGGCCAGGCCGCTTTGATCGGGAGATTGCCATCGGAATCCCGGACAAGAGGGGTCGGCTGGAAATCCTGGAGATCCACAGTCGGGGGATGCCATTGGCTGAAGATGTGAACCTGGAGGAGCTCAGCGAGATCACCCACGGCTTCGTGGGCGCGGATTTGGAGGCCCTCTGCCGGGAGGCGGCCATGGCGGCGCTCCGCGCCCTCCTCCCTCAGATCGAGTTCGAGGTGGGCGCCATCCCTTACGACGCCCTCATGGAGCTCAGGATCAGCCGGGCTCACTTCGTCGAGGCCCTCAAGGAGGTGGAGCCCTCCGCCCTCAGGGAGATTACCATTGAGGTCCCCAGCGTCCGTTGGGAGGCGATCGGCGGCTTGGAGCAAGTCAAGAAGGAGCTACGGCAAACCATGGAGTGGCCTTTGAAATACGCTCCCCTCTTCAAGCACGCCGGGGCCATGCCTCCCAAGGGGATCCTCCTCTACGGTCGCCCGGGGACTGGCAAGACCCTGCTGGCCAAGGCCGCAGCCACGGAAAGCCAGGCGAACTTCATCAGCGTCAAGGGGCCTCAACTCATGTCCAAGTGGGTGGGGGAGTCGGAGAAGGGGGTCCGGGAGGTCTTCAGGCGAGCCAAGCAGGCGGCCCCCTGCCTGGTCTTCTTCGATGAAATCGATGCCATTGCCCCGATGCGAGGGTCGGGAGGAGAATCGCACGTGACGGAGCGAGTGATCAGCCAGCTCCTCACTGAGCTGGACGGGATCGAGGAACTGCGTGGCGTGGTGGTGCTCGCCGCCACGAACCGGCTGGATATCGTGGACCCCGCCCTGCTTCGCCCGGGGCGGTTTGACCTCATTATCGAGCTACCACTGCCCGACGAAGCAGCGAGGCTGGAGATCCTCCGGGTCCACACCCGAGGCAAACCCCTGGCCCCTGATGTGGATCTGGCTGCGCTGGTACGGCAGAGCGAGGGCCGATCGGGCGCCGACATCGAGGCCATCTGCCGGAGAGCCACGATGTTTGCCATCGAGGAGTACCTGGAGGCTCACCCATGGGAGAGCGATCCGGGCTTTCGGAACTACGCATTGAAGATGGCTCATCTTGAGGAGGCCCTGAAGGCCCTGGCGAAAGGAGGAGAGAGGTGATGGGGAAGATCCTTTTGGTGGATGACGGGGAGGACCTCTGCCGGCTCTTCACTGAGAGCCTGGGGCAGGAGGGATTTCAGGTGGTGGCGGCCAGGAGCGGCCATGAGGCCCTGGCCCTCCTGGAGCTAGAGCCCCCCGACCTCATCGTTCTGGATTTGGTCATGCAGGATATGGATGGGTTTGAGATTCTGAGAAGGCTCCGAAAACGGGGCGAGGCGGTCAAGGTGGTGGTCCTTACCGCTCACGGGACAGCCCAGCGAGTCAGGGAGGCGATGACCCTCGGGGTGAGGGAGTTCCTTGGCAAGCCGTTCGATCTCAACCGGCTGCTCAGGATCGTCGCAGAGGAGGTGGGAGGGAGGAGCTTGTTAGCGCAATGAGGCGGCTCATCTATGTCCCTATCGTCCACACTCTGGCGGATATGGGGTCCAAGTCGGAGGCTCTGAAGCAGGAGTACCTCAGGCGGTTCGGGATCGAAGGCTGGGAGCGGAGCCGACGGGTCATCGATGATGTCTGGGAGGGGATCAGGGCGAAGCTCCTGATCAGGAATCTCCCGTGGGAGCGGGTTAAGATCTACCAGGACGGCCTGCCCGTCTCGGGAAAGGCGTTGGAGATCGCCAGAGAAGTGGCAGCCCAGGGGAGTAAGAACTACCAGATCGTCCTTGAGCTGGTTGACAAGGGGGCGAAGCTGATTGGGACCGAGTCACCAGAGCTCTTACTTCGAGAGTACGCCCACGTCAAGCAGATCGCTGAGGCTCAGACAGACGCCGAGCGGGAAGAGGCCAAGCGGAGCTACGCTGCTGAGAGCGCGGAGATCCTGAAGGCGCGGGACACCTTCATCGCCCAGCGGATTGCCGAGACCCTGGAGGAGGGTGAAGTGGCTCTTCTCTTCCTGGGGATGATGCACGAAGTGGATCGGCTCCTGCCAGAGGGAATCCAGGTGGAGTTTCTCATCGATCGGCTCCCACTGTGGGACGCAGAGGAGCGCTGATGCCTTCCGAGGTTGGCTGGTACCTCTATGCTTTTTCCCCCCACGGAGACCTGCCGCCAATGATGGGAATCGACGGGCACTCTCCTTTGAGCCTCATCGCCGAGAACGGGATCGTGGCACTATCCAGCCCGGTCCCCCTGACCGAGTTCGGGGAGGAGGCTCTCCGCCGCAACCTGGAGGACCCCTCCTGGCTGGAGGAGAAAGTGCGCCTTCACGAGTCGATCGTGGAGTCGGCTCTGGCCACGGGTCCGCTTCTCCCGATGAGGTTTGGCACTATCTTCCTTGACCAGGAGAAGATCCGGGCAGTCATCCGGAGGAACGCCCCCATCCTCCAGGCGGCCCTCGAGACGCTCCGGGAGAAGGAAGAGTGGGGGGTGAAAGGGTTCGCGGACCCCGCGGTCCTCTGGGCCGCCGTGATCCGAAACGACCCCACTCTCCTCACCCTGTCCGCGGAGGCGAACACCAAACAGCCCGGTCAAGCCTTCTTCCTGAGAAGAAGAATAGAGAAAACCGCCTTCTCGAAATCCCGGGAGCGCCAGGAAGTGCTTGCCCGTGAGGCCCTGGAGGCCATTCAGAGAACCGTCGTGGAGTTGACCGAGTCCCCCCCCCTCCCCCCTGAGGCCAGGCGGGGGGAGACGATCGTCCTGAACCTGGCCTGTCTCGTGAGACAGGAAGGAGTCGAGGTCTTCCGCACTGGGCTGGAGCGGTGGAACCGGCACCATGCTGAAGAAGGCGTCAGGCTCGTCGCCTCGGGCCCCTGGCCACCATACCACTTTGTCCCGCGGCTAGACGATGATGGATAACGGCCGGCCTGCTTCCAGCCTGGAACGGCAGGTCACGCTCCTCGAGACGCTGGACCGCCTCCTCAACCAGGGGGTTGTGGTCGCGGGGGATGTGACCCTGTCCGTGGCCGATGTGGACCTCATCTATGTGGGTCTCCGGCTCCTCCTCTCCTCCGTGGAGACTGCCAGGACATTGGGGTTTCAGCGCGAGGGGGAGTAAGCCATGGAGGGGATCTACCTGTACGGGATCGTCGGCTCTTCCCCGGACCTGTTCCAGGAGATACGGGGTCTTGGGGGAGAACCGGTTCGCCTCCTGCCTCGGGGCAACGTGGCTGCGGTCGTGAGCCGCTCACTGCTTCACCCATGGCCCCTGGATGAGGCGCACCTGACCCTCCACGAGTCGGTAGTGGAAGAGTTAATGAGCTCACGCCCTATCCTTCCCGCCCGCTTCAACACGCTCTTCAGAACTGAGGATGCAGTTATCGCGCTCCTCAACGAACGCGCTCGGCCATTCCGCTCTGCGCTGGAGCGGGTGACAGGAAAGGTGGAACTGGGACTCCGGGTGCTCTGGGAGCCACCATGTGACGCCGAGGAGTCGGCAGATAAGAAGAGCTGGCATGGAGGCCCTGGAACGGAATACCTCCACCGGAGGCTCAGGGAGGAGCGGCGGCGGGCCGGGATCCGGGGGGTGGGTGAGCGGGTGATCCGGGAGGTTCAGGCGCTCTTCCACTCCCTGGCTGTGGAGAGTCGGCTCCAGCGGCTGCCCACCGATCGATTGCTCTTCACCGGGGCCTATCTGGTGGAGCGGTATCGGGTGGCCGCCTTCCGGGAGGATGTGGCGAAGGCCCAGCAGGAGCTTTCTTACCTTCGCTTCCTGCTTACCGGCCCCTGGCCTCCCTACCACTTCGTCAACGGAGCCCACGATGAAACCAAAAACACTTTCGGCGCCTGAGAGCTCTCTGGCGGAGTTTGAGGGGGAGCTAGAGCAGCTCACCCAGGCCCTGCCGAGACGGATCAACGCCGACCCTGAGAAGGTCGAGCAGGGACTGGCCAAGCTCGTGCTCACCCTCATCGAACTCCTCAGAAAGCTTCTCGAGCGCCAGGCCCTTCGAAGGATCGAGGGGGGCTCCCTCACCTCCGAGGAGATCGAGCGAATGGGGGTGACCTTCCTCCGGCTGGAGGAGAAGATGGCGGAACTCCGGGCCCACTTCGGCCTCACCGAGGACGACCTCAACCTGTCGCTCGGGCCGCTCGGGGACCTGATGTGATCGCGCCAACCCCGCTTTCGACGGATGCTGTGAGGGAAGAAGCGATGGCCACCCGCGGGATATGGGTGAATCTCAACGGACCCCCTCGGCCCCGTGTGAAGCTGACGACCGTTGCCAGCCTGGGCTTTGGTCTCATTCTCCTTATAGCATGGGCCATGTTGGATCAGAATCGGCTGATCGCCAACCAGCAGAGCGAGCTCAAGCGCCTCCAGGAGTCCATCCGGTACCTCGAGGAGCGCCTTGGAATCCTGAACCAGATCCGGTCCCATCGGCCCACTCTTCCCCACGAGGAGGCGACGGCGCTGGCCCACGCGATCCAGCAGGAGGCTCGACGCTACGACCTCGACTGGCAGCTCCTCTTCGGCATCATCCAGATGGAGAGCGGGTTCGATCCCCTGGCCAGGTCTCCCCGGGGGGCCGTTGGCCTCATGCAGGTGATGCCTGTGGCCTTCGAGGAAGTCGCGACGGAGCTGGGCTGGGCAGACAGGGACCCTGAAGCGCTGGAGGATATCCGCCTCAATATCCGTGTGGGCGCTCACTACCTTTTCACCCAGGTGCGGCGATTCGGGGATCTGGAGAAAGCGGTGCAAGCGTATTACCTCGGCCCGTCCCGGATCACTAACCCGTCCGATGAGAGGGTGCGGCTCGGTCGTCAATACGTTGAGGCCGTCCGACTCCGCCAGGGTTCACCGTGAGGGTGGCTCCAGTGTGCGGAGGACGGGAAAGGAGCCAGCAGGCCGGAATCCCAGAATCCGGACAGTCCGCCAAAGGTGTGTATAGCCTCTCATGGTTTGCAACTTGATTAACTCCACTTGTTTATTAACTGCCCGGACTCTGGAGCTCAGATGCAGCCTTGTCTCCGTGCTGCTCGCGGACGATAATCTGACCTTTCTACGCATTCTCATTCGTTTTTTACGCCTCCTTCTTCATGGACCGTACCCGCTTTGAGGCATTGAGGCAGACCGTCGGTCGCCTCTTGGGAGACTAGCAACCATGAAGCAACGTCACGGGGCATCTGCTTCCCTCCCTTCTCCCCTGCACCTCCTCTTCACGGTGCTGGCGATCGTCTTCCTGGCCGAAGCCGCCACGATGACCCTCCTGCAGGCGCTCCTGCCGGGGGTCCACACCGTCGCCACGTCCATCGCAGACTCTTCCATGCTGGTCGCGCTCAGTGCCCCGTTCCTATGGTGGTTCGTCGCCCGCCCGCTGCGCAACACCGCCGCAGCGGAACTCGGGCGAGCCGAAACCATTCTCGATCACGCCCTTGATGGGATCATTGCCATCAATGAGCAGGGCCTGGTGGAGTCGTTCAATCCGGCGGCGGAGCGTATCTTCGGCTATATGGCCGAGGAGGTGCTGGGTAAACCACTGACCTTTCTGATGCCTGAGCGATATAGAGACGCTCATCAAAGGGGACTGGAGCGAGCGCGTTCAACGGGTGAGTCGCGCATCATCGGGAAAATGGTCGAGATGCATGGGCTGAAAAAAGACGGCGGCGAATTTCCGTTGGAGCTTTCCCTTGCCACTTGGAAGATAGGAACGGGAACGTTCTATACTGGCATCGTCCGCGACATTACCCTGCGCAAACTGGCCGAGGAGCGGTTGCGCCTGCAAAGCACCGCGCTCGAATCCGCGGCGAACGCGATTCTCATCGCGGACCGCAAGGGCCGCATCACGTGGGTAAACCCGGCCTTCACCCGGTTGACCGGCTACACCCCGGACGAGGTCCTCGGACAGAACCCACGCCTCCTCAAGTCGGGCAAACACGATCAGGTCTTCTACCAACATCTGTGGGAGACGATCCTTTCCGGGCAGGTCTGGCAGGGTGAGATGATCAATCGGCGGAAGGATGGAAGCCTTTACACCGAGGAGCAGACCATCGCTCCCGTGCGTGGTGAGCGCGGGGAGATCAGCCACTTTATCGCTATCAAGCAGGACATCACCGAGCGCAAGCAGGCAGAGGAAGCCCTTCATGCGCTCTACGGGGCGAGCCTGCAGATCCAAGAGTCACTGGGGCTCCGGCAGCGGCTCGACCGCCTCCTCCAGACAGCCCAGACGGTGTTGGATCTGGATCGTGTCAACATCCTCCTCGCTGATCCGGAGGGGCGGATGCTCCAGGCGGTGGCGAGCCATGGGGTGGAGGAGCCCTTAGAGGCGATCCAGGTCCCGATCGGGCCAGATGGAGGTGGCATTGCTCAGGCCTACCTCACCCGGCGGATGATCGTCTGGGATGGCCTGGCTCCAGTCCCCGAGCAGCTTCGGCTGCAGCCCTCTTATGACCCAATCGCGGCCTTCCAATCCCAGGTCTTGGCGATCGTGCCCCTGGTCGTCCAGGGCCGGGTGATCGGGGTCCTGAGGGCGGATCGGAAGCACAACCGGTGGCCGCTCGATGGGGCCACGCTGGAGCTCCTCCAGCTCTTCTCCTCCCAAGCCGCCGTCGCCATCGAGCAGGGCCGGCTCTATGAGGCGCAGCGCATGGCTGCCATTCAGCTCGAGGCCACGGTCGAGGCCCGGACCAAGGAGCTCCAGACGGCCAACCTCAGCCTGGAGGAGGGCTCACGCCACAAGTCGGAGTTCCTGGCCCACATGTCCCATGAACTCCGGACGCCGCTCAACTCGATCATCGGCTTCTCTGAACTCCTTCAGGACCCGACCTTCGGCACTCTCACCGCGAAGCAGGCCCACTACGCGCAGAACATCCTGGTGAGCGGGCAGCACCTCCTGGGCCTGATCAACGACCTCTTGGACCTCTCCAAAGTGGAGGCGGGGAAGTTCGAGCTCCAACCCGAAACCTTCTCTCTCCCAGATGCCATCAAGGCGGCCTTCCGCATCATCTGGCCCCAGGCCGAGGCGAAGCAGCAGGTGCTTGAGTTTCAGGTGGCCGATGACCTGCCGGCCATCAGGGCGGACTCAGTCCGCTTCAAGCAGATCCTCTGCAACCTCCTCTCGAACGCGGTCAAGTTCACCCCGGACGCCGGGCAGATTACGGTCACTGCCCAGCAAGGGTCGAGGGGCGAGGAGCCAGGAGCTCGTGACAGCTCTCCCCTAGACCCTACACCCCATACCCTGCAATCTGACGAGTTCGTCGAACTCGCCGTGCAGGACACCGGGATCGGCATCAGGCCCGAAGACCTGCCCAAGCTCTTCCAGTCCTTCACGCAACTGGAGCAGACCTTCACGAAATCGGCCCAAGGGACCGGGCTTGGCCTTGCCTTGACGAAGCACCTCGTCGAGCTGCACGGCGGGACGATCTGGGCGGAGTCGGCAGGGGAAGGCCGGGGGAGCACCTTCACGATCCGGCTTCCCCTGGGCCCACCGGGCGAGGCGCGGGAGGAGGATGGTGATCACGACAATCCTGGATGCAGAGGATAACAGGCTCCACCGGGAGCCTCATTTCGCAGACGTCGCAACATGTATCAAGGGCAAGGGGCTGGCGTACGGGCTCCCGCCCCTGCCCGCGCGTTCATGAGGTGAGGATGCCAGCCCGGGTATTGGTCGTGGACGATGACCCCGAATTCGTGGAGATGCTTCGGGACTTCCTCAGCGCCAAGGGGTACGAGGTGAGCACGGCCTGCGACGGCTTAGAGGCCCTGCAGAAGGTGAAGGAGGAGCGGCCCCACCTGATCCTGCTGGACATCCTGATGCCGAAGCTGGACGGCCTGGAGGTCCTCGAGCAGCTCCGGCAGATCGACCAGGAGGTCGGTGTCATCATGATCACGGCCGTGAACGAGGAGGAGACCGGGAGGAAGGCGATGGAACTGGGGGCGTTTGACTACATCGTCAAACCCCTGGACCTCCCCTACCTGGAACGGAGCCTATGGTACAAGATCACCATGATGACGCTGTGAGGTGCGGCACGGTCTGGGTCGTGGAGGATCGCCCGCTCAACCGGGTGCATCCAGTGGGTGTCCGTCGGGTGTGCCGGTCTGGAGCAGGGTGGAAATCGCGTCCTTCATCGTGAGGCTCGGTGGGACTCCTTCTCATGGTGTTGGGTTCCTTTCTGCCCCCGAAGTCGGAGCGGCTGAGGGTTCTGGTATCCCTAGAGAGGAACCTGACGCCATTTTGGTTTTACAGCAAGTTTAGGACATCACCGTCTCACAAGTTATTGACAGATTCCGTTGCATATAGCATGAGCGCCAGATATAACCCGACGTGATTTATTGAGCGTAACGCCCTCTCGGATGAAGCTCGTCCTGAGAGGGCGTTGGTATTTTGAGGCCCTCGAGGAGTGAGGAACCGTTTGACGATGCGTTGCAGGTAGAGGCTTCCCCAGGGCTTCTGGCTCAGGTTCCCACTCCTCGGATGTATCGGTTTCAGATGCTAATTGAAGTGGACGTAGAGGCTAAGTGCCCCAGCTCTGCCACGGCCCATCACGCCTCCATGGCTTCGCGATCCCATACTTCACCATCTGGGCGTTCACAAGGGTCCCGTCTCCTCCGGTGACGAGGATCAAGGGTCTTTGATCTGGGTCCTTGGCCTTGTCCATGGTAATAGACACGCGCTTTCCGAGCACAGTGTCCGTGAGGTAGGCGATGGCCCGCGTTCGTTGCTCCCGTGGGACAGTGATCCCCAGGAGCCGCGCTTCACCAAGCCCCTCGATCTTTAGCCGTTCCGCATCTATGACCGTCTCGACCTGCCGATTTGCCAGCGTCCTGGCTTGGTCCATCGCGTGCTTGACAGCCTTACCGGTCTCCGTGTTGGCCTGCTCCGCCATCTCGCTGGCCGGTTTTCCGATGTTCTCCGGGCAGTTCTCGCGGAGCTGGGTAAACGCCTTGTTCATCATTTGGCCCCATTGGTCTTTCGGCGAGTCTTCGACAGCCATCCACTTTTGGAGGGCTGCGATCGGCTTGCATGCCACCGTCACGCGATCCTGCTTCGGCTGCTGGAGGAACCAGAGGCCTGCACTGGTGGCCGCAAGCATCAGCAGGTGACCGGGAGTCACCTGTCCACGGGCGTCTCTTGGGGCTGGTCCGACCGGCGATTCACGCGTCAAGCGATCTTCTCCCGCCTCCTCGAGGGGCTGCGCCTGCAGGTCAGCCGTGATCGCGCCCTCATCTGCTCCAGCACTCGATGGAGGGGCGGCATCTCCAGGGACTGGCCACGTCGGCCCCAGGATCTCAATAGGCCACACCGATCGACCCCATCGTTCCCGGAGCGCCTGCGGCATCGCGTCCAGGCGAAGGAGCCACGAGTCGTGCCACGAGAGGCGGCCGATCCGAGTCTCCCACAGGATCCCCTGGTGGGAATCGCGCGCTTCGATCAGCCATCCGAGGGTTCGGAACGCCGCGGCGATTGTCTGCGTGGCTGGATGTGGGAACGGTTCAGCACTTGGGTCTGGTGGGTGCGTGGTGGTGGCGGGAGTCAGCGCGAGCGCCTGTTGGTCGCTGAGGCTGAGCTGTGGTCCCAACGCTCGCCTGAGGGCGCGATCAAGGAGCAGGAGAATCCCGATGTCCGGGTCGGTGCGGCCATCGAAGGGACGGGTATTGATGCGCAGGACCGGGATGAGCCGTTCAAGCGCCTGGACGACTCGTCCTTCCAGGGTCAGGATGGTCACGGCAGACGCCGTGCCTGTGGCCAGCGCCTCAGACGCGTGACCTCCGTTCCCCTCCGGGTCTGCTTCGGTGGTCGTCGTCTCAGGTGCGACCTCATCGGCTGGCGCGGCTCTCCGCGTCTCCCGCATGGTCGTCAGTCCGTCCGCTTGGCGCAGGAGCCCCAGCAGGGCCCTGGCCCGCAGTCCGGTGTTGACCGGGATCTGATCCGGCCGGTGGTGAAAAGCGATCGCGATGGTCAGGTCGTCGCGGTCTTCCTGCGCGAGCGCCTGCCACTCCGGGAGCGTGCTGAGGATCAGGACGCTCATCCGGCTATGGCGCGGGGAAAGCAAGCCCTGGCCGTCGCTGGGGGCGCGAGGGGCCTCCAGCGGGGTGCGCAAGGTGGTCAGCTTCCCCAGGTCGTGTCCAAGGGCGGCGAGTTCCGCCAGCGCAGGAGGGATCCCCTCACGCCCGGCCAGCGCAAGGGCCCGGGCTCTGACCCCAAGCGCGTGGTGGAGCAGGGTGACGTCGCCATGCTGACCTTCGGAGGCCGCGGGCCACTCCGGCGACCCGGCGTAGATCTCGAGGATGGCGGAGGCCAGTGGCGTAACAGGGGTGATCTCTCGCATCCACGGGAGACGGGTCAGTGCCTTGCGCGAGACCGTGCGGAGTTGTGGCGTCGACAACGGTCGAGGCACGAACGTTCCGCTATCGTCCAGCACGCCGACAAGGGAGGCGACAGGCAGCGAGACGTGTCGCGACGCGAAGAGGCCTGCCACTTCATGTCCAAACACCAACAGACCGGCGCCGATGAGCAATCCACACAACAGGTCGATCGAGAGGGTGCGATCCGCGTCCTGATCGATCTGCGCGATCGTGGTGGCCGCAGCCTGCAACTCGTCGAAGGTGTAGATCTCCCCAGCGGCTAGGGCAGCGAGGATCGACTGGGCGACTGGGTCGTCGGTGCGAGTGACCGCGACGCCGGCGACAGCCCGGGCGCCCGGCAGGGTCGGGCCATGCCATCGGAGATTGAGGAGAGACGCGCCCCAGACCGCGCCCCAGAGGACCGCGAGACCCAGGGCGACCTGCAGTAACGCCCAGAGCGGGTGGGGGTCGCTGGAAGCGTCGATGCCGAGCCCCTGGGATCTCGGCGGGCGTTGTGGTCCGACGGGAGCGTCCATGCCGTTTCTCATGCGGAGCCCCTCAGCGTTCGCCATGCCGATCTGCTGCGGTCCCAGAGGATGCGGAGCGCCGAGAGGCAGGCCTGCAGGAGGCCCTTCAGCGCCGCGAGTATGACTGTGCCTATTCCCACGATGATCGCGTTGGCCAGCAGGCGCGTTGGTGTCAGCGACAGCGCGGTGACGAGGATGAGCGCGGCGATCAGGATCATCGCGCCGAGTTGTGGAGGGAACCCCGGCATGAGCCATGCGGACAGGCGATCCCCGCCGCCGACGGTGAGCAGGATGACGAGGGTCCCGATGAGCAGGAGCGGCATCTATTCCTCCTGCGGCTCGATGACCACGGCGTCGGCGGTCTCGCGCCGGCGGACCGCCCGGCGTCTGCGCGGCGTCGCGGGGGCCGTCGTCGTCGTGTCCCCGGGTCCCTGCTGCCCATCGTGGGACACGCCAGGAGAGGCAGGCCGTCTTCCCGGGGCGCTGGCCGAGGAGGCGCCGTCCAGGGCGCCGCGCTGGAGCAAATGCAGCAGGTCCAGTCCGGCGGGTCCGACCCTGGGACGCGTGGGCAGCGGCACGTCGCCATCGATCGGGATGCGCGTGAGACACGTGCGCCCGTTCACGAACAACCTCCCACCCAACTCAGGGTCCCTGGTGAAGACGACGGCCTGCCCGGTCGCCTGGTTGAGCAGCTGCTCGGGCCGGATGATATAGTCGTAGCGCTGCATCGTGCCCGCGGCGTCTCTCTTAGCCTGCGAAGTGCGTGTCGGCAGAGGCGAGATCCAGGGCGCGGAGGTCCCGCGGTCCTTCGTGGTCGATCGCGTGGCGAACCAGGCGAGTTCCTCGCCGATCGTCTTGGCCATCGTTTCGGCCGAGACGAAGTCGCCGAGGGCCATGATGACTTTGGTCGCGGTATTGCCGAGGATGAAATCAAGTTGGGCTTTATTGGTGACGGCAAAACCGGAGAGCACCTGGGTGGCGGCCACAAGCGAGACGTGCGCGCTTCTGGCCTGCTCAAAGAGCCGTTCGATGCCTTGGACGTTACTGTAGGCGCTGGCTTCGTCCAGCAGGACCAGGAACGGCGGGTCCGGCTTGTCCTGGCGCTGTTGGAGCGCGCCGACGGCTTGCTTGAGATCCGCGATCAGCATGCGCGCCATCGCGATCGCCTCCTCCGTCCTCGCAAGGATTGGGAGCGCCACGTAGACGATCTGGCCCTCCCGCATCGCCTGGAGGAGGTCGAGGCTGGGGGCGGTGTGGTTCATGATCTTCCCCAGATTGCCCCAGGCGTAGGGTTGCAGGTACTGGGGCGCGCCACCGGTCATGCGCTTCAACTGGTCGACGTTCAAGCGGCCCTGCTGGGTGCGAAAGTTGCTCAGGAACGCGGTGAGGGCGGCGGCCTCCTCCGTGCCGGGCGGCATCTGGCCTTCGAGCCAGAGCAGGACATCGGCGGTCGTGAGCGCGAGGTAGAGATCGTTGAAGGTGACGGCGGGGTTGACCCGCCGCATGGCCCCCAGGACCACGGAGATGATCGTGTGGGCCGAGCCTTTCCAGAAGTCGGCCTCTCCTCGCGCGTCGGCGCCCCAGAGCGCCATCACGCGCCCGAGGATCTCCTCAGGGCTGCCGCGCAGGAGAGGGTTCCACGAGTGCGAGACGCTCGGGTCCGGGGGCCAGATCACGCGGAGGTCGTGCAGGCGGTTGGCCTGGCGGCAGATGGCGAGGACCGCGTCGAGGGCGGAGCGGTCGACCTTCGCGTCAATCATGAGGACGCCGCCGCCGCGGGCGACCTGCTGGGAGAGCAGACTGAGGAGCAGCTGGGTTTTCCCGGATCCGGAGCTGCCGAGGATCAGCGTGTGCCGTTGCTGGGCCTCCCGGCTCAGCTCGATCCACCCGCCCTTCCTGTCCCATCCGACAGTCAGCGCGCCCGGCGCGGGGGGAAGTGACGTGGGGAAGGCTGGCGGTGGAGACGCGGCACACACAACGCCGATGATTCCTGCCGCGCAGAGCGCGATCGCGGCCGTGAGGATCGCGAGGCGGGCGAAGGGGAGCCACGCTCCAAGGAGTCCAGTCAGCGCGACCGTGCGGAGCGGGATGAGCAGGAAGGCGACGAAGATCCCGAACAGGAAGAGCGTGAGCCAGGTCCAGCGGGTTGACGGCATCGGTGCCCTGCGCGCGGTTATAGTTCAGCCGGTTGGCCATTGGGTGGGTCGATCGCCGGGCCGTCCTCGACAGGCACTGTTTCTTCAGGATCGGGAGGGCAGTGCCGCAGCTCCTCCATGGACAACAGGAGGTCTGTGAATTGATGGTAGCCCAGCGTCTGGTAGGATTGACCGAATCGGCCCATGAGCTCAGCGGCGGTGAGCGGGTCGAAGTCCGGCGCGTCGGTGTATGTGATGACCTCGTGCAGCTCCCGGTCGATCTGCTGGAGGATGCTGCGAATCGTGGCATCGGGGTGTTCACGGTCTAGTGTGGTGCTCGGCATGGTCGGTCCTTTCTGGTCTGGGTGGTGGAAGAAGAAACATGTTCCACTTCTCTCGTGAAGTGGGTGTTCAGACAGTCCTATCGTATGCGGGGTGAAGTTGGCAGGCAACAGCACGAATCTGCGACTATGTGCAGGCTCGGAGGGAGGACAACAGGGTTGGCAGATGACCTATACCTTCAGCGGGGTGTGGAGGAAGGTGGTGGTTTGTGTATTCGAAGCTGACGAAGGAACGCGTGTGGGATCCGGCTGGGCGGCAGAAGCGTTGGGGCGAGCGCAACCAAGCAGTCTAACGTGATGGTGAATGCGTGACCATGCGGGTCTCGACGGCCGTTCCCGCGATCAGTCGGAGCAAAGAGGTGGGCGAATTCGTGGAGCACGAGACCCACCGTGAGCGTTCCCACAGTGGTGCGCGTGCGCACCCTGAACGGAAGACTGGGGAGGCTGATGTGGTTGTGCCGGACGTTTGCGCTCGCGCGCTGGACTCCCCAGGAGAGCGTGGGCATCGGACGGCCGTGGTGTGCGACCAATAGCGTCAGGAGGCGGTGGGTGAGGCCAGGTGTGATTGGGGTGTAGTGGAGCTTCCGGAGGAGGGCCCACGGATCTCGGCTGAGGGTGAGGATTGTCTATGAGACAATAGGCCATCGCCCGCATCTCCCCACATCTCATGGCACTCCTCAATGAGATCGAGGAACATCCTGCGGTCAGCGTGATCGGAGCACACCGGCTGATACGCCAGGCCGCGATTCATGATGTGATCGTACGCCAGCGGGCACTCGATGCGTAGGGGACGCGACAATCGCACACGGAGGCGTGAGAGGGAATGGATACATGCGTCACGAGCAGACGTGACCCCTATGCCTGGGATTGTAAAGAGACAACTACAGAAACTTATCGGCATTCGCGATCATCTGATCTCGTATCTGCTGCATCGCATGAGTAAAGGCCTTATTCAGTGCTGTCCCCACGCCGTAGATCGACTGATTGTACATCGTGTACCAGTCGGAGAACTGTGAACGGCCGCTGTACGTGCCAAGCAGGGTGCCATCGAGCCGGCGGATCGAGACCTCCAGGTCTACCTCGCCCGCGGTCGACTGCATGGGTACGCCAAGGAGCCAGATAGGGTTGATGGGGAGCGTGATCCACCCCACGCTGCTTAGCCCAGCTCGCCCATAGAACCGTTTGATCTCCCCGGTCATGACGGCATCAGGATGCTCGATGTTCTTGCCTACTTCGGCGAAGACGCCATTGGCCAGGGAGTCCGCGATAACGGCGTTGGTCACCTCCGTCCCAAGGTCTCCGGTCAGGGAATCAGGTTCCGTGGCCGAGCTTTCTCCCATGCGCTTGGTCTTGTCCTCTGAGGGCGATCGATCCACGAAGGTCTCCACCCGGATCTTTTTCGGGATCCTGACCGGGCTCGGGCCTAGAGAGAGCGCCGGATGATAGGAGATCGCGGTGCAGGCGCTGAGAGAGAGCGCTAATGCAAGGACAACCACCAGATTGCCAGATTTCCTCATCGCAACGCTCCTCTTTATCAAGGATCCCGTGTACCCGGGGTCAGACTCCATGGATTCGTGAGCGCCAACGCGTGGCACTCGGCGCAAACAGCCTACACTATAACCAACGAAATATTGGAGCCAGCTTGAAGGCCAAGCGGTAAGGGTTCACATACCGTGATGACAGCAGCCTATCGCTGCGCGACCGATGCCATTCCCGCCAAGCCGTCAACCCTGATCGTCCGCAAGTCCGATGGCGAACATTCCGTATCGTGCCCTCGGATTCGAGCTACGACTCCTCGTGTGTAACGGGAACTCATGGAATCAGCCAATCGCCAGCGGACCACCCTGTTCCTGCTGCCCCCTGAATCGCGTACCAGTTAAAGCCATCCGCTGCAACAGGCCCACCAAAAATGGTCATCACCGTCCCGTCTGGAAGCGTTGTTATCACTGGACAGATTGCATCGTTTGTACTAGCGCACGTCCTCAGCTTCAGGCCGATACCACCCGTACCACCCACTGTCACCACGCATGTGGTCTGCGTACTAACCTGATTTGAGTCCGTGGTCAGGCCTGTCGATCCAACTGCCCGAACGAAATAGGAGTAGGTGGCCCCGAAGCTGACGTTGCTCCCGGTGTTAGTGAACGAGGTGGTAGTGTTGCCTGCACCGGCTGGATAAAGGGAGCCATCGCGATATAGGTCATAGTGATCCGCCCCCGTCGAGGCGGACCAGTTCAGGTGAATTGCAGGGACCTTGCCGGGACAGTCCTTCGTGGGTGTGAAGAGGGTGAAGCTGCCTGGGGGAGAGGGGGGTGGAGGCGGGGGCGGCGTGACTGCCACCCCATCCTGGTTCACCATCAACGTTAGACCGGCGATAGTCAGCGTGCCTGAACGCGGCGACGCTGAGGTGTTCTGTGCCACCGTGTAACTGATGTTGGCACTACCATTGCCGCTCGCTGGGAACACGTTGGTGATAAACGACGCATTGCTCTGCGCCGTCCGTGCGCAGCTTTCGTTCGACGCGAAGAGTCCCTCTAAGTATGTGCCTCCATTGGCGGGAACGCTCTGCGTTGTGTAACCAAGCGAGAACGTGCAGGAAGCGGAGGTACCCAACTGGCTTACGGTGAGCGTGGCCTGCCCTGCCCTAATCGTGGCCGATCGTGACAGCGTGGAAGTATTTGGGTCAACGGTGTAGGTCAGGGTCGCTCCTGCCGTGCCGCTCGATGGCGTGATGTTATGCACCCAAGCTTGGTCGCTCGTCGCCGACCAGGTGCACGAAGCGTTGGAAGTTGTAAGGATGACTTGGCGTTGCCCACCGCTGGCGTCGATTGATTCGCTGGACGTGTTGAACGATACGGTGCAGAGCGGAGGCGTAGGCGCCACCACCGCGAAGCCCGCAATGTTGGAGACCTGCCCATCCGGATTGGTGACCTTCACCGTCCAGTTGTCCGCCGTCGTGGTGGTCGTGATCGCCATCTGCAACTGTGTGCTGCTCACGTACGTCACCTGCGCAGTAGGCACCGTGTAGCCCGGCTGCCCCGTCCATGTCAACGTGAGCGTAGGTTTGTTCACGAAGCTCGTCCCGTAGATCGTGATCGTCTGTGGACTCGCCGACCCCGTTACCGGGTTCGGACTCACGTTGCTGATGGTGGGGGCTGGGGCTGTAGGCGTAGGCGCCACCACCGCGAAGCCCGCAATGTTGGAGACCTGCCCATCCGGATTGGTGACCTTCACCGTCCAGTTGTCCGCCGTCGTGGTGGTCGTGATCGCCATCTGCAACTGTGTGCTGCTCACGTACGTCACCTGCGCAGTAGGCACCGTGTAGCCCGGCTGCCCCGTCCATGTCAACGTGAGCGTAGGTTTGTTCACGAAGCTCGTCCCGTAGATCGTGATCGTCTGTGGACTCGCCGACCCCGTTACCGGGTTCGGACTCACGTTGCTGATGGTGGGGGTGTCGACAACAACGGCGGTTGCCGTTATTAGAGCTGAATCGCTGCCCGGAAAAACCCACATTTCAGCGGCCTGCGCGCTCGCTTCTACCAAATGTGCCCCAAACGCAAGTTCATCGAGAGCTGGGAACCCCGGGATTTGCAAGGCTCCGTAAAGATCTTTCCTCAGCTGGTCCCAATCTGGACTGTCTCGAAAAAGGTTGTAACTCTGATACCCAAGATCAAATAAGGCAGACCCCCATGTCGCCGAATTGTAAATAGCTTTCCCGAGTTGTGCTAACGGGTTGGAATCTGCTATTTGATCAATGACTCCATCAGTTAGGTACGCGGAAAAATCACCGGTGGTTGATGGGAATTGCCCTCGTCCTAAAATCCTGGAAGCATAGTCAACGACCAATATCGTATATATCGATGCATAATTTCCTGTTCCATCCGCCACAAACGATAAGCTGCTACCAGGCACGAAGTTTACATCACCAAGGCAGATCCGCGATACATGGGGTCCCACTAAGAAATTATTTGGAATTTGCGAGTCGAGCGGCAAACCCGCCCACTGTGTCTTAATGTGATACCATCGGCTACTATTGTTCTCCAAGCATACCCGATACTTTGTGCCTGTAGTTGTATCACCTTGCAAGGTCATCGTAGGAATAAGTACGATTACTCCATCACCATCTGCATCAAGTTTACTGGTTAACATTACATTAGCTGCGCTGGCAACCGCAGGCGACCATCCATGCCAAGGCACAAGGAATAAAACGAATAACGCCAACGCGGAGGCAACGACCTTCACCCGCTTGACCTTCTGTCCAGACATGGAAGCTCTCATCTGGCTCATTATCCGCTGCTCCTCCCTGGCCGTGTTCCGACTGTTGTGTGTATGGCCGTCGTGCCCTCTCCCCGGCTGGAGGAGGTAACCGAAGGTCAGGTGAGGGGGCGGAGGCTAAGGGATCAAGTGTCACGACAAATTTCCGCTAACTTTAGTACACGCCAAACCCCTTGTCAATACGTCATTTGACGTATATGGAGCAGCCGGGGGGTCTCCACGGCGCGCGTCAGATTGTACTTGCCTTGCTGCCCTGGGGGGGGTAGCATGCGTCTGCCTTTTGGTAGACACGGGCTCGCTCTGGGGGGCCGGGATGGAACGCCTAACCGGGCAGCAGCTTCGGGACCTCATGAAATTCGTGCAGGAGGGTTACGCCTGCTGCGACCGCGAGGCGTTTGTCGCCTGGCTCCTCCACGGGCTTCCGACGCTCCTACCCACGGAGGTCACTGTCTATGCCGTCACGGACCCCAGCGGCCGGGTGGCCCATGCCAGCATGGTCGAACCTGCCGACGCGGGATTTGCCGGCTGGGAGCAGACCTTTGCGCGCCATATCGCCGAGCACCCCTTAATCGCCCACTTCCAGCAGACCGGCGACGGCCACGCCATCAAACTCTCGGACTTCCTGACCCAACGCCAACTACACCGCCTCGGGCTGTATCACGAGTTCTTTCGACAGGTGGACGTCGAGCACAAGATGGCCATCTGGGTGCCCGTCCCGTCCCGCGCCGTGATGACAGTCGCCCTGCACCGACGCCGTCGGGACTTCTCCGAGCGCGAGCGGCTGCTGCTGAACCTGCTCCGGCCGCACCTAGTCCAGGCCTACGCCAACGCGTCGGCCTTCACCGTCATGCGCCAGGCGCTGGAGGGAGACGGGCAGGGGGTGGTGCTGCTCACCAAAGCGGGACGGGTGCAATTGATCAGTCCGCGCGCCCGGCAGTGGCTCATGGCATACTTCCCGACGCCCGCCCGACAGGCCGCGCGCTTGCCCGAGGCGCTTCGATCCTGGATCCGGCGCCAGAAGGCCCACCTGGATGGGGCCGATGACGCCCCGCCACCGCATGCGCCGCTCGTGGTCCATCGGGAGGGCGCCCGGCTGGTGGTCCGGCACCTGTGCGAGGCGACCCATTGTCTGCTGTTGCTGGAGGAGCAGTCGGCCGTTCAGCCGATGGCGCTCGATGCGTTACGACTCACCCGCCGAGAGGCCGAGGTCCTTCACTGGGTCGCCGAGGGGAGGACCAATGAGGAGATCGGGGTGATCCTCGGCCTCAGCCCCAGGACTGTGAGCAAGCACCTGGAGCACATCTACGACAAGCTTGGCGTCCGGACGCGCACCGCGGCGGTGCGGCTGGTGGTGGAGCAGGGGCTGCTGCGTTGCTGATCGGGCGGGGAAGCCGGCCACCTTAAACCAGGATATGCCTGCCTGGCGGCAGACAGGGACTCCGTAGCTCTGACGATGCAAGCGCTGCGAGGAGCTTCAGAAGTATTATGGGACGCGATGAGGTCCGCTTTGGACTTCCGTTCGACGGTGATGCGGTCCTCCAGGCCGGCTCGAATAGTCGCCGGTGGCGAGGGTGGCGCGCGTGATCCCGGCGAACCAGTGGCGGTAGGAGGCAAACGTATACGGCTGTTGTTCCCGGGTATCGATGATGAGCGTCGGCTTCGGCAGCGTGACGCGGGCGCCATCGGGCTTGAGGAGCGTTGGATGTCGAGGGGGGAGGTAAGGGGTCATGAAACATCCATCACCCTGAAGAGCGATGAGGGCACCGCATCACAGTCTGGACAGACTCCTCGAGCCGAACGGGTCTCATGGGTTCTTGTGCGCTTGCCTGCGAGAGGGGTGGTGTGGGGTGCACGGCGAGGAGAACCAGCGCGTGATGGCAGCGCGACATAGTCACGGAGCAAGGTGGGGGATTCCCAACACTGGGGGATGCAGCCCAGTGAGAAGCGGACGAAGAAGGCGGCTTTGGGCGAGCGGTGGCAGACGCCCGCGGCCTGCAGGGCCGTGAAGATGGCATTGCGGATGATCGGGTTGAGCTCGCGCATCTGCTCATCGGAGAGGTGCTGGACGTGGAAGGGCTCCATCGCGTTGCGGACGACGCTGGCGATGTAGAGCGCCAGGGTCTTGCGATGTCCCACGAGGGCTTTGATGATCTCCTGGCTGTCAGTGGTCTGTTTGCGATTGGACATTGAGGTATCTCTGGAACATATCTGTGGCACCGATTTGCCTTTTCATAGAACCTTTCCTACTCCCTGATAATCCGGTCCGAGCCGTCGCCGCCGGCGTTCCCCCCGCGGGCGCGGCTTCTGCAGACCCACCGCGGCCGATGATCAATGAGAGGCGCGCTCGCCCGACCATCGGCAGAAGCTCGGCCGCCGCCGTCGGGTCTCTGAGCATCCGGCAGCGCAGGAGCGTGCTGGCCTTCGTCGAGGTGACGCCGAGCAGGCACAGCGGCAGCCGGAGCGATTCAAGCGTGCAGCGGATGACATACTTGCCGGCGCTGATCTTCACAAGGTGGGCTAAGAGTTCAGCTGCGTCGATCTGGAGACGAGGGCTCTTTAGGCGCAGCTCGAGGCGGTCCTGGAGGACCGCGTAGCTCATCAGGGTGACCTCCTCAAGCACAAGGGGTGCCCGGAGCAGCGAGGAGAAATCCGGCGCGGATGTGTCTGTGGCGCTTGTCTGGGCGCGTCTGCGGCTCGCGTTCATGGCGGTACTGTGCCGTAAAGATGAGAGCCGCACAACAGCAGAAACGTGCAGCGCACAAATCCTTGACAAGGTTGTGTCAAGGTTGCATCCTACCGGTAAGATGAGTACCCAAAATGCCAGAGAACGCTCCTTCCCGCTGGTTATCAGCCTTTCGCAGCTGGCGATCCGACTCGGAGTCAAGCGACACCAGCTGACGGAGTGGGTCCGTCTTGGTCTTGTGCCGACGCCCTTTAGCTTGGGACGGCGCCGCAACGGGCGGACGGTGGCCTACGCCTTTCCAGAGGCGGACCTCCCACAGTTGGCCCGCCTGGTGGACACACTGAAGAAAGGAGTGGCACGCGAATGATCCTTCTGCTCTTCGTACTGATCGTGCTTATAGTGGTCGGGCTGCTGGCGGCGATGCAGCGGTCCCGGGAGGCCCACAAGGCAGCCGATCTGCCGAGAGACGCGACGGTGGTGGGCGGAGATCTTGGCTCATTCGTCGGCGTCCGCGAGCTCCGGGGGCTCACGCTGCGTGACAGCGAGTGGGGCCTGGTCGGCCGACCGGATTTGCTCCTCGAGAGTTCGGGGGACCCGGTGCTTGTCGAGAAGAAGCGTCGTCGCGGGTGGAGGCCGGGTCGGGTCTATCGCTCGGACCGGCTCCAGGTTGGCGCGTATCTGCTCACGTGCGAGGCGGATCCGAAAGTCGGGCGGCGGTTGCCTGAGGGCTGGATCCAGTATATTGACGGTGATGGGCGTGAACTGCCTGATGGCAAGGTGAGGGTGCCCAATACAGACACGCTCCGCCGGGAGGTGATCGAGATCCTCCAGCGAATTCGGCAGGCCCTGCGGGGATCGGAGGTCCACCGGGACCACTCGTATGCGTCTCGTTGCCGGAGCTGCAGCGTGAAAAGAGCGTGCGGGGAGGTGTTGGCGACATGAGAGGACCGGAGCAGGATTGGAAGCTCTCGCAGCCAGAACTCTCGAAGGAGGTGGGCTCTCGCATGGATCGTCCTGATATCCGAGCGACGGAGGTCGCTGAGTACGCCTACTGCGCCAGGAGCTGGTGGTTGAAGCGGGTGCAGGGGGTGAAGGCTGAATCTGAAGGGCTTCGCGCTGGGACGGCGGCTCACGAGGCGGCCGGGCAGCGGGTGGCGACTGCTGTGCAGGCTGATTGGCTGGTCAAGGGGCTGGTGTGGGTGCTCGTGGGTCTTGTGGCGTTCGGGTTGTTGATGTTGATCGGCCGTTAAACGAGTTCACGAAAGGAGCGAGATGATGCTGCAGGATCAGGATCATCAGCTGTCCGATGGGCCGTCTAAGTGGTGGCCGGAGCATCTTGCGCCTATTGCGTCTCAATTTGAGGGTGCGATGGCGCGAGGGTATACGCCGTGCGCGCTGTTGATTCAGTCACCCACATTGCCACGCGTGATCACCCATCTGGTGTATGCGGATGCGGTAAGCGTCACATCTGGTTCGACTGAGAGTCTCGATCAAAAGATTCGGCGCTGGGATACACTGATCGGACAGGCCCAGGAACAAGGTCTGACGGTGGTGGCCCTGGTGTGCGCAGGGGACGGAGGGGACGTGCTGACGGTGTTGGCCTTGGACTATCCGATACTCTCTGAGCGCGGAATTGGTCCGAACGATATCGAGCGGGCAACCATGGGTGCGATCCAGGAGCTACGGATCATGTTGGGGAAGATGTGGTGGCCGCTTGGACCGGTTTCCTGGGTGTAGAAGAGAGAAACTATGCGAATAGGGATGAGATGGTGTGGTTCGGTGCTAGCAGTCTGGCTTCGTCAGCCTACGGTGGCGGTGGTCCTGGTCTGTGCGCTGTGGACCATGCTTCCGTCTCCGGAGCTGGCCCGGGCGGCCGAGACGCTCTCGGCCGAGGCTTGCTTCACGCCCGGCGAGGACTGTACAGAGCGGTTAGTACGGCTCCTGGATGGGGCGCAACGCGAGATCCTAGGAGCCTGTCGGAGTATTCACGGTGATACGGTGTGCACGCAACAACATGCCGGGTCTTGAACGAGGACAGGAGGGCGGTCGGGTGGTCCAAGTCCAGATGTGGCCCGCAGCCGGGACGGTCCCCGGGTGTCCCTCACGCCGCCGGCAGGCGCTGCCTCGCCCGGAACAGCTTGAGCAGGTTGTGCGTCAGGCAGATCAGCAGCCACTCCGCGGTCAC